>Ga0194047_10001780_pt1 | contig 12834 bp, 10 predicted proteins | sample JunL225m_MetaG_2_FD_160070 | JGI IMG/M metagenome (GOLD analysis project Ga0194047, IMG submission 160070) | Anoxic zone freshwater microbial communities from boreal shield lake in IISD Experimental Lakes Area, Ontario, Canada - Jun2016-L221-5m | ecosystem: Environmental > Aquatic > Freshwater...
GTCCTTTGAAACATACCGAGAAGCGCCTCGGAATCCTAACATTGGATTTTCTTCATCTGGCTCATAACGAGATCCGCCAATCAACTTTTTGTATTCATTAGATTTGAAGTCAGATAAACGCACAATGACAGGCTTTGGATAAAAAGCAGCTGCTATCGTCGCTACACCCTCAACCAATTTATCTTCGTAGAACTGGCGTGGGCTTGCATAACCACGTGCGACACTTTCAACGGCCCGTTTCAAATCAGGATCAATATTGGGGTATTCCAAGACGGCACGAGGATGAACACCAATGTAGTTATTGATAATGAACTCTAAACGCGCCAATCCAACCCCTGCATTGGGAATCTGGCAAAAATCAAAGGCTAACTGAGGATTACCAATATTCATGGTGATCTTTACCGGAATCTCTGGCAAGACACCACGAGAAATTTCAGTAACCTCAGTCTCAATTAAGCCATCATAAATATGGCCCTCATCTCCTTCAGCACAGGAAACAGTTACAACCATGCCTTCTTGTAATTGATCGGTCGCATCACCACAACCCACCACTGCAGGCACACCCAACTCACGAGCAATAATCGCTGCATGACATGTACGCCCACCACGATTAGTCACAATTGCTGATGCACGCTTCATAACTGGCTCCCAATTTGGGTCTGTCATATCCGCTACCAACACATCACCTGGCTGAACACGATCCATCTCACTTGGATCGCGTATGATGCGGACTGGCCCTGCGCCAATTTTCTGACCAATGGCACGACCTTTAGCTAATACCTTAGAGCTACCTTTGAGTTTGTAGCGCATCTCAACTTGACCAGCCGCTTGACTCTTTACAGTCTCAGGACGTGCTTGAAGAATATAAATATGACCATCTTGGCCATCCTTACCCCACTCAATATCCATGGGACGACCGTAGTGCTTCTCAATAATGACGGCGTATTTAGCTAACTCAGTGATATCAGCATCTTCTAATGAGAAGCGATTACGCTTCTCCGGTGTGACATCCACTGTTTGCACCTTTTCAGCAGAACCATTTGGCGCAAATTGCATCTGAATTAACTTAGACCCTAATGAGCGACGAATAATCGCTTTTTTATCTTGAGCTAAGGTTGTTTTAAATACATAAAACTCATCCGGATTCACAGCACCCTGCACTACTGTTTCACCCAAACCATAGCTAGAGGTAATAAAGACAACATCCTCAAAGCCTGACTCTGTGTCCAAAGTAAACATCACACCTGCAGCGCCTAAATCTGAACGCACCATGCGCTGAATACCAGCAGAAAGGGCAACTTCAGCGTGCGCAAAGCCCTTGTGTACACGATAGGAGATTGCGCGATCGTTATATAAGGAGGCAAATACTTCACGGATCTTCTTCAGAACATCGTCAATGCCCTCAACGTTTAAAAAGGTTTCTTGCTGCCCAGCAAAAGAGGCGTCTGGTAAGTCTTCGGCTGTAGCAGATGAACGAACAGCGAAAGAACCTTTACCGGAGTCATCTAAGACTGCGAATGCTTTACGGATTTGTGCATCTAGCTTGGGCTGAAATGGTGCTGTTTCTATCCAATTTCGGATTTCAGCACCAGCCTGCGCTAATGCACGGACATCATCAATATTGAGGTTTTCTAAACGCTTTTGAATACGTTCTGTCAGATTGTTGTGCTGGAGAAAATCCCGAAATGCAAGCGCAGTGGTAGCAAAACCAGTAGGCACCCGCACACCGGTTGAAGACAACTGAGAGATCATCTCGCCTAAGGAAGCATTTTTTCCGCCGACTGACTCAACGTCAGTCATACGGAGTTGCTCAAAAGGCAAAACATAGGCATCAGCCGTACTGCTATTTTGTTGCTGTTGGTTGGACATAAAATACTCTCTAAGGATAAGGAAACTGGTGTAGCGGCCACCGCAAATGTGACATGCTTTAATATGATTCTATTGTAGTGCTGACCCTGACTTTTAAGCCAAATCTATGTCCACCCAAAGCCGTATCGTTTTTATTGTTTCTGATGGCACCGGCATCACGGCGGAGAACTTCAGCCAATCGATTCTGGCTCAATTTGAGGCCAGTTTTAAGCATATTCGCGTCCCTTTTGTGGATAGCATTGATAAAGCCCATGATGCAGTTAGCAGCATCAATCAAGCCGCCAGTAAATATGAGGTTCAGCCGATTGTTTTCACCACTTTAGTGAATTCTGAACTCAATGCAATTGTTGCTAAAGCTAATGGCTTGATATTGGATATGTTCCAAACCTTTGTGGCTCCTTTAGAGGAAGCGCTAGGCATCAAATCCACACATGCAATGAACCGCCTCCACCATAATGCAGACACTGAGGCTTACAAACATCGTATTGAGGCCATTAATTATTCTCTGGCACACGATGATGGCCAATCTAACCAAAACTTAGCTGATGCCGACGTTATTTTGGTTGGCATCTCACGTGTTGGGAAAACGCCAACTAGCCTTTACTTGGCTATGCAATATGGCCTTAAGGCTGCGAACTATCCCTTAATTCCAGAAGATTTTGAGCGGGGGCGTCTGCCAACAGATTTGGCACCCTTTAAGCAGAAGATTTTTGGTCTCATGATTGATGCTGAAAGACTGTCTGAGATTCGCAATGAACGTCGCCCCGGTAGTAATTACGCCAAACTCGAGAACTGTCGTTATGAAATTAACGAAGCAACTATGATGATGAAGAGAGAATCCATCCCTTGGGTGGTGACCACCAGCAAGTCAATCGAAGAAATTGCGACTACCGTACTGCAAGCCATTAAGTCTGATAAAACAATCTTGGGTTAGTTGCATCTAACGCGCAATGTTTCAAATAAACACACCGCTGCTGCAGTAGAAACATTGAGCGACTCAAGACGAGGGTCAATCGGTATGGCTACGCATTTAGCCTGCGCCAGAATATCTTCTGATACGCCTTGTCCTTCACTTCCCATGACCCAAGCTACTGGATGCAATAAATCATTCTTCAGGGAATAAATTTCACAATTGGCATCTGCAGTTGCCGCCAATAATGGGGCTGTTACAGCACTTAATACCTGTTGATTAGACCAGCCTTCATACAGATCTAATAGATGGTGCGCCCCCATCCCCGCTCGCAACACTTTGCTTGACCATAAATGTGCACAACCTGTAATGGCAATAACCTGAGTAAAGCCAAATGCTGCAGCACTGCGCAAAATTGAACCTACATTCCCTGCATCCTGAATACGATCAAGGATCAATACATCTCCGGCTAGAGTCCCAATAGATTGGGGTGGCGTTAGACAAGATTGAGGTAAATCTAATAGTGCCGCTATATGAGGCGCATTGATCAAATCACTCAGCAAATCCCAAAGCGCGCAATCAAGCTGGATTACACGTGTCTGCGGACAAATATCTAAATGAGAATATACCGCTTGAGCAATCTCAGGATTTTGAAGGCCAAGCTCTGACGTGAGGATCACGCTCAATGCGGGATCACCAACCCAAGTCTGAACCAGATGAATTCCCTCTAGTAACGCTTTACCACTAGATGCTCTAGCCTTCTGCCCTTTAGAACCAGTAGCCTGCAATAAACGAATCTCTTTGAATAAGGAGTTCTCTTTAGAGCTAATGAGTTCAATATTCATAATGACTCAAGCGTCCTGCGCACCGGTGCAAAACTTCTGCGATGTTCTGCGCAGACTCCAAAAGCCTTAAGCGCGGCAAAATGTGCTTCCGTCGGGTACCCCATATGCTGAGCAAATCCATACTGTGGATGTAACTCATGTAGTTCTTGCATTTGGCGATCACGTGTGACTTTGGCCAAGATGGAGGCAGCTGAAATAGCTGGTTCCTTAGAATCACCCTTGACAATGGCTTGCGCTGCAATAGGAAGCTCTGGGCAGCGATTGCCATCAATGAGCGCCTTATCGGGCCAAGCGCCTAAACGGGTCGTTAAATCCTCTATCGCACGTCGCATCGCCAACATAGTGGCTTGCAAAATATTGATCTCATCAATTTCAGTTGGGGAGGCTTCACCAATTCCCCAGGCCTTCGCCTTTTGCATGATCTGTTCATATAAATATTCACGGCGAGCGGGGCTTAACTTCTTTGAATCTTTTAACCCCACGATAGGATTTTTTGGATCAAGTACTACGGCACCGGCTACTACCGACCCCACCAAAGGACCGCGCCCTGCCTCATCAACGCCGCAGACCCAAATCACACTCATTGAGCTACCTGCTGTTTACGAGCAGATGCAATGGTCTGGACTATTGCTTGTGCAACCAATAGTCCAGTTGGACGCCGAAGCGTTTCATGCATTTGCACAAATCGTTCTTTAAGCTCGGCAACCTTAACGGGATGCTCTAACCAATCCTGTAATGCGCTGACTAATTTTTCAGGCGTCGCATCATCTTGCAATAGTTCAGGCACTACAAATGCTTCACACAGAATATTAGGTAAGCCGACATAAGGCAAATAACCTTGACGCTTCATGATTTGCGCTGTTAACCAGGGCACCTTATAAGAAATCACCATAGGCTTCTTCCATAGGGCTGCTTGCAAAGTTGCAGTGCCGCTTGCAATCAGAACAACATCGGAAGCCTCTAATACTTCATCTGCCATACCATCAAGCAAATAAATCTGAATATCGGGATTAACATTCTTTGTCTTGAGTAAGAGCTGCTCGAGAGGCTCACGTAATTTCGGCGTTGCTACTGGAATTAAAAAGTGGAGCTTCTGCCCCTTTAATCGCTCAGTTAATAGCTGTATTGTTTCAAAAAAGACTGGTGCAATGAGTTCAATTTCTGAACCACGACTACCTGGTAAAACTGCAAGGACAACTCCGTCTAGTGCATTAGCGGAAAGATTTAATAATTGAATGATCTTTTTTCGTGCCTCTTCTGTATTAGGCTCAAGTGGTATGTCGCTCGCCAATGGATGCCCTACATAAGCAGAAGCTACACCAGCGCGATCATAGATCTCAGTTTCAAAAGGAAAGATGCACAACATACGCTCAACAGCTTGCGCAATCTTTTTAATGCGCCCAGCTCTCCAAGCCCAAATAGATGGAGATACTAAATGCAAGGTAGGAATACCTGCTTTGCGCAGTTCTAACTCAACACCTAAATTGAAGTCTGGTGCATCTACACCTAAGTAAACATCTGGGCGCCCTTCACCAAGAAGATTGGCAATGAGTTCCTTGCGCAACTTCAGAATTGCAGGCAGCTGTTTAATTGCCTCTACATAGCCACGGACACTTAATGTCTCCATAGGCCAGTCTGAACGCATGCCCTCAGCCTGCATGCGCGGACCACCAATACCGTAGACCTCTAAGCCAGCCATATCTGGTATTTGGTTGAGCGCGCCCAATACTGGTGCGGCAAGTAAATCGCCTGAGGGTTCGCCAGCTACACAAGCTAACTTAGGCAAAGTTGACCTAGCGTTACCGTATGATGCCGCGAGTAGATGCGGCAACAAAGTCGTGGAACTGTGCAAGCTTTTCTTGAGTAGCAGGGTCACTAGAGCTAGCTACTACCATCTTCTGCAGTTCTAACTTAGCATCTTCAAAACTCAAGCCATCTTTATAAAGTACTTTATAAGCCTGGCGCAAGGCAGAGATCGTTTCGCTTGAAAAACCACGGCGCTTTAAGCCTTCCACATTAATACCATGGGGAGAAGCTTTATCTCCAGCAGCAATTACAAAAGGTGGGATATCTTGCACTAAGGCCGAGGCCCCGCCTAGCATGGCATGTTGGCCAATACGAACAAATTGATGAACGCCAGACATACCGCCCATGATGGCCCAATCCTTGACATGAACGTGCCCAGCAATTTGCGCATTACTAGAAAAGATGGTGTGATCACCAATCTGACAATCATGAGCGATATGAACATAAGCCATGATCCAATTGTCATTGCCAATCCGTGTAATGCCTTCATCTTGTGATGTGCCAGTATGAATCGTGGTGAACTCACGAATGGTATTGCGATCGCCAATGATCAATTGGGTTGGCTCACCTCGGTATTTCATATCTTGTGGGGGACCTCCAATGGCAGCAAAATGTGCAAAGGTATTGTCTTTACCAATACTGGTATAACCCTCGATTACAGTATGGGATCCAATCTTGGTTCCAGACCCGATTTTGACATTGGGTCCAATAACTGAATAAGGGCCAACCTCAACATCGCCAGCTAACTCAGCCTTGCTATCAACTACAGCAGATGCATGAATCCGAGTCATTACACGCCTTTCGTACGAACTGCACAGGTAATGTTTGCCTCAGCAGCCAATTCACCATCAACAGTTGCCTGTACCTGAAACTTATAGATGCCTGCGCGTTCACGCTCTAGCTTCGCCGTCATAATCAGTTGGTCGCCAGGCAATACTGGTTTTTTAAAGCGAGCCCCATCAATGCCGGCAAAGTAATATACGGCATTGTCTTGCTTTGCTTCTGAGAAAGTAAGCAAGGCGGCTGTTTGAGCAAGGGCCTCAATAATTAATACGCCAGGCATTACTGGAAAATCGGGAAAATGTCCTTGGAAAAAAGGCTCATTCATTGTGACGTTTTTTAATGCGGTAATACTCTCACGTGGAGTAAGTTCGAGTACCCGATCAACCAATAAAAACGGATAGCGATGTGGCAACAACTTTAGAATCTGATTGATATCGATTGCAATAGCTTTGCTCATAAATTACCCACTTAATTAATAAATTTGGTTACAGAAGTCCTAAGACTCTTTATTTTGGTTTTTATCCAATAAACGCAAGCGTTGACGTATTTTATCTAGGCCACGCAAGATAGCAGCATTTTTCTCCCAAGCACTATGGAGCATTGAGGGATAAACACCTGTGAAATGCTGTCCAGGCTCAGTGATAGAGCGAATAATTGAAGTATTGCCCGATACCGTGGTTCTATCAGCAATAGTCAGATGCCCTGCGAAGTTTGCAGCGCCTCCGATGATGCAGAAGTTTCCGATCTTGGTGCTGCCAGAGATAGCCGCACACCCTGCGATAACACAACAATTCCCAATCGAAACATTGTGAGCAATTTGTACTTGATTATCAATTTTGCTTCCCGATCCAATGACCGTATCACTCATAGCTCCTCGATCAATCGTGGTAGAAGCACCTATTTCGACATCATTTCCAATAACAACTCGTCCGGTCTGAGGAATTTTTACCCACTCACCACCGCTTGCTGAAAAGTCAGGGGCGAACCCGAAGCCATCAGCACCAATCACAGCGCCACTATGAATAATGCAACGCTCGCCAATCTGAGTGTTGTAATACATGGATACACAAGGATGTATTACTGAGTGATCACCAATGATGCAATCTCTTGCAATGGTGGTATTTCCCAGAATAGATACGCGCTCACCCAATTTCACACCAGCGCCAATTTGTACAAAAGCTCCAATATGACATGAAGCTGGAATACTTGCGCTAGGATCTATTGCAGCGCTTGGATGAATCCCAGCCTGATAAAGCGGCATCGCAGATTGTGCAAAGTGCTGCGCCATTCTTGCAAACGTAGCATAAGAATTTTTTGAAACGAAATAGGCTCGCTTTGCAGAATGAGTGCTAGGGTTGGCTTGTAAAAATTCGAGATCTGATTGACTAACAATCAAAGCACCCGCAGTACTATCACTAGCCTGTTGACGATACAGGGGATTCGAGAGAAAAGAGATTTGATCCGGCTGCGCTCGCTCTAAGGGAGCGAGGCCGTTGAAGACGAGGGAGGCCTCCCCCACCAAGCTTGCTTGAAACTGTTTGGCCAGCTCGATGGCGGTAGGCATAAAGCTTACTTGAGACTGTTCAGAGCCTTGATCACATCATCAGTGATGTCGGCCTTAGGGCTAACATAGGCAGCTTCTTGAACAATCACGTCTAATTTCCTTTGTTCAGCGATTTGCTTAAGGACTTGATTAGCTTTTTCAGCAATTTTTCCGCGCTCTTCAAAGGTACGCTGGTTTAAGTCTTCTGTAAATTCACGTTGTTTACGTTGCAGTTCGCGATCTTGATCTGCTAACTCACGTTGACGACGTACACGCTCAGCTTCATTCATTACAGCAGCATCACGATCGAGCTTTTCAGCTGCTGATTTAATTTTTTGTGCGCTATCACGCAGATCATTTTGGCGCTTGGTAAATTCGTTTTGTAAACGCGTTTGCATTGCTTTAGCTAAGTTGGACTCGTTAAATACTTTTTCGGAGTTCACAACCGCTACGCGCGTTCCAGCATCTTGAGCATATACATGCGATACAGAAAATGCAGCAATCACAGCAACCAGGCTGGTCTGAATCAATTTCGAAGAATAATGAAGCTTCATAAAACTTTCCTTAAACAATTAAAACGCTGTACCTACCTGGAACTGCAAACGCTGGACATTATCCGTTGGTAAAGACTTGATCGGGATACCGTAGCTGAATTTAAGTGGTCCAAGCGGTGATATCCATGATAAACCTAAGCCATAAGAATAGCGTAAAACTAGGTTCATATTTTGACCAAAAACGTTACCACCGTCCACGAAGCCAAATAACCTCAAGGTCTTATCAGCGCCAGAACCTGGTACGGGCACCGTATATTCAAGGTTTGTCACAATTTTGGACTGTCCGCCGGTAGGCTGATTTGTGCCCGTATTGACGTTATAGAAGGTTGGCCCTAGGGAGCCAGGGGAATAGCCTCGAACCGATCCAATACCACCAACATAGTAGTTTTTGACAATTGGGAAGGGATTATTACCATAAGCCTGGCTGTAACCGACCTCACCATTAAAAGACAGAATATTGCCTTTTGAGAAAGAGTGGTACTTCTGATACTGACCATAGATGCGGTAAAAGGTCATATTTCCCGCTGGCGTACCAACTTCACCCGTCAGTTGTTGTAATGATCCCGTCGAAGGTATTAAAGAGCTATCTCGACCATCACGAGACCAGCCAACTGTGACTGGAATGTTATAGGTTGTTAAGGTCGCTGGGTATCCTGGAGGAGCAATGCCATAGCTCTCTGCATAAGTCAGGTAAGGCTGTGGAGTACTAGACGATGTCGTAATTCTGTAAAACTCTAATCCAGAACCAAAAAATACCCGATCCACTTCACTGTAAGGAACGCCAAACTTAATGTTGGAGCCAACAGATTTTATTTGGTAGTTTGGATCACCCGTGTAATAAAGAGGCTTGGATGAACGGTAATACAAATCGGTATAGCGACTAATGCCATCCTCGGTAAAGTAAGGGTCATACTGAGACAAAGCAATGTTTTGATTAATCTTACCTAAGGAAGCATTCAAACCAATCGCAGTGCCTGTACCAAAAGCATTATCTTGATTAATACCAGCAGAAAGAATCAGTTTCTCTGTTGAAGAAAAGCCTGCACCAATGGTTATAGAGCCTGTTGGTTTTTCAGCCACCTTCACATTGACGTCTACCTGGTCAGTGGACCCAGGAACATCCTCAGTAGTGATATCTGTTTCGGTGAAATAGCCCAAACGTCCTAAACGCTTTTTCGATAACTCGATCTTATCGCCGTCAAACCATGAGCTTTCAAACTGACGTACCTCTCGACGAATCACCATATCACGTGTCTTGGCATTGCCCGTCACATTCACCTGTCGTACATAAATACGCCTTCCTGGATCAATCACAAGAGTAATGTCTACCTCACTAAGATCGCGACGCACATCAGGCTGAGGGTTAATAGTAGCAAAAGCATAGCCATAGGAACCCAGTATTTCCGCAATAGCCTTAGTGCTTTCGGTAAGCTTAGCTGAAGAGAATGTATCTCCAGCCTTGAGCGTCACCAACTCCATCAACTCATCTTCTTTGCCTAGCAACTCACCAGCAAGACGAACATTTTTAACGGTAAATTTATTACCCTCCCGAACGCTAATCGTTAAGTAGATGCCCTTCTTATCGGGAGTAATTGAAACCTGTGTGGATTCGATAACAAATTCAAGAAACCCGCGATTCAAATAGTAAGAACGAATATTTTCTAAATCGGCAGTTAATTTTTGTTTAGAGTACAGATCGTCTTTGCTATACCACGACAACCAACCGCCTGTTTTTAACTGCATCTCGCTTCGGAGAGTGCTCTCGCTAAAGACACTATTTCCAATGAAATTGATTTCCTGAATTTTCGCTACCGGACCTTCGTCAATATTGAAGTAAATTGCAACCTGATTACGCTCAACCGGGGTAACTGTAGCAACTACCTCAGCAGCGTACATCCCCTTACCAACATATTGACGCTTTAACTCTTGTTCAGCTTTATCAATTAACGCCTTATCGTAGAAACGAGCTTCCGCTACTCCAACCGCTCTCAAGGATTTGCGCACGATCTCTTGATCAAACTCTTTCATCCCCGTAAATTCAATCCGAGATATCGTAGGGCGCTCCTCAACAATCACAATCAATACATCGCCTTGAGCTTGGATCTGTACATCCCTAAAAAAACCAGTTCCATACAAAGCTTTAATGGATTCAGCACCCTTTTCATCATTAAAGGTGTCGCCTACTTGAACCGGTAAATAGCTAAAGACCGTTCCAGGTTCTACACGTTGTAAACCTTCGATACGAATGTCTTTGATGACAAAGGAGTCTGCTGCATGCGCGTTTAAGCTAAGAGCTGCAGCTACTACTAAGAGTAGTTGAGCAAAAAAACGGGCAAAAACAGGAAGGGGAGAAATCAAAAAATTCAAGGCGAAAAATAGCGTTGCAAATCATTAAACAAGGCGAGGAGCGAGAGCGAAATCAGCAAAAGAAAGCCCAATTTCTGGAACTGCTCCTGCATGGAAACCGAAATCCGCTTACCAGCAACCAACTCCCATGCATCATACAGGAGCTGACCCCCATCAAGCATCGGAAACGGGAGCAAATTGAGCAGCCCAATACTGATGCTGATCAGGGCTAAAAATGCAAAAAAAGCTTGCCACCCCACTTGGACAGACTTCCCAGCCATATCAGCAATACTTAAAGGGCCACCAAGCTGCTTGAGGGAGGTATTTCCGGTAAAAAATCCTGCCATGAGCCTGACAGAAACCTTGGTAATCAGCCATACCCGATGTGAGGCATAAAGTACTGCGTCCAAGGGGCCCAACTGAAGCTCCTGCCAGTTAGTTGCTGGACTCACAGTTGGTCTAATCCCAAGTGCTAGCATAGGATCTGAATTTGGTGAAGTTTTTGGCAGATCTTGAGCTGGGAATACCTTAATAAAGCGGCCGCCGGAGGGGCCTTGTAGCTCTAGAGCAAAACCGCTTTGCGCTGTTAGCGCATCAAGCAAATTCCACCGCAAAGCATTCCAGCTTCGCACCGTTTCAAAGTCATCTGAACGGCTTACCAATTCATCATCCGACAAGTCTTGCCAACCTACAACTCGATCACCTTGCATGAGGCCTAACTTAGCGGCTAAAGAAGTTTCCGGGGGCGCCTCTAATACTGCAGGCAATTGGGGAACACCGGAAATGTAAATGATGGCAAACAATATAACGGCTAAGAGGAAATTGGCAAATGGCCCTGCGGCAACGATGAGAGATCTTTGCCATAATTTTTTACTGTCAAATGCGCTTGCTCGCTCTTGTGGAGTAATGACTTGTTCTCGATCCCTTCCATCCAAGAGTTTGACGTAGCCACCTAAAGGGATCGCTGCCAATACCCATTCCGTTTGATTCTTTGTGCGATAGGTGAAAAGTGGTTTGCCAAAACCAACCGCAAAGCGCAAGACACGAACTCCACAGCAACGCGCTGCCAGGAAGTGGCCAAACTCGTGAAAACTCACCAAGACGCCCAAGGTAAGTAAAAAAGCAGTTAGAGTAATTAACGCTTGCAAATAATTTCCTTCATTGATTTTCTAAAACGTCTTAATGAACTACTTCTGAAGCGTTCCAATAAAGTCTCGCGCTACTCTTCTTGCGTGTGCATCTTCTTCTAAGATGACATCTAGAGAATCAACAGCGCTATTCTGAATCGCGTTCAAGGTTTTTTCTACAATGACGGGGATTTGTAAATAAGGTAGTCCCCCATCTAAGAATGAGGCAACAGCAATTTCATTGGCCGCATTGAGAACCGTTGGCGCTAGACCGCCAGACTTGGCGGCTGAAAATGCTAAAGCTAGACAAGGAAAACGCTGGAGATCAGGCTCACTGAAACTCAGCGCTGCGAGTTGAGCCAGATTTAAAGGGGCCACTCCAGCCTCAATACGCTCTGGCCAAGCCAATCCATAAGCAATTGGAGTGCGCATATCAGGCTGCCCCAATTGGGCCATCACTGACCCGTCGGTATAACGCACCATGGAATGAACTACGCTTTGGGGATGAATCAATACTTTGATTTTTTCTAAGGGAAGCCCAAATAACCAAAAAGCTTCAATCAACTCAAGCCCCTTGTTCATCATGGTTGCCGAATCCACAGAAATTTTTCTACCCATTACCCAATTGGGATGAGCGCATGCTTGATCCGGCGTAATCGACGCTAATTCCTCTAGTGGGGTATTCCTAAATGGTCCACCTGAGGCAGTTAACCATAGCTCCTCCACTCCCAAACTTAGCTTAGAATTTTTAGTGAAGTTTGGAGGAAGACATTGAAAGATGGCGTTATGTTCACTATCTATTGGAAGAAGTTCCCCGCCCCCCGCTTTCATAGCTTGCATAAATAAGTGACCGGACATCACCAGTGCTTCTTTATTAGCTAGCAACACCCTTTTCCCCGCCTTGGCAGCAGCCAAGGTTGGCACTAAGCCTGCGGCGCCAACAATGGCAGCCATGACCGTATCGCAGCCAGAATCCAGAACAGTAGAGACCAGGGCCTCAGGGCCATACAAAACTTGAGTAGGAATATTTTTTTCAAGGAGTATTGCACTC
>Ga0194047_10001781_pt1 | contig 12832 bp, 10 predicted proteins | sample JunL225m_MetaG_2_FD_160070 | JGI IMG/M metagenome (GOLD analysis project Ga0194047, IMG submission 160070) | Anoxic zone freshwater microbial communities from boreal shield lake in IISD Experimental Lakes Area, Ontario, Canada - Jun2016-L221-5m | ecosystem: Environmental > Aquatic > Freshwater...
TTTATTGTGAACAAAACAGTAAATTAGCCTTACCAAAAACAACATGGAAGAACAATTCTTACGTTGCTATCATCCTAGCACGAGCTTAAAGGCTCATCGAACTGTACAGCATAATGTAAGAAGAGGGTGGCAGGGATAAGCGTGTTAGAAAAGCTTAATGCTTATTGGGTTTGACTATCTTATTCTGCCCCCTGTTCTTTCAGAATATTAATGGCAAATGCAAGGATAAATTTATTGAATTGTAAACATAGGACGGGTTTGGCAAAAGTGGCGGTTCAGTGCTCCGCAGACACATTTGTGGTTAATCAAAGCTTGGTTATCCGCATGAACATTTGTGGTGAAAATCGCCACCTTCGCCAAGCCCGAAAACGTTAGCAGAAATATTTTGAAAACTCTTAATCACTTAACAATCATAGTATGACAAAATCGGCCAAATCTCTTTACTATTTTGGATTTTATGTCTTGCTGACAGGAATAATTATTTGCCTTATTCCGGACAAGTTTATGTCAGTTCTTAAGTTACCTGAAATTACAAACGCTTGGGCGAGAGTCATTGGGCTACTTGTAATTATAATTGGAAGCTATGATATACTTAATGGACGAAATAATGTTAAGCCACTTATTAAAGCTTCAATTTATTTACGCATTCTATTTTTCCTTGGAATATTAGTCTTATTTATTTCTGGGCAAATGCCTACAGAAATTCTTCCGCTGGGTATTATAGATGTATTGGGTGCAATATGGACAGCTCTTTCGCTTAAAGCAGAACCATAATTATTTTGATTGATATAACACTTCTGCTTACACGCTATTGGTAAAAGTGGGCTGGGCATTGGTGCTTCAACATTTGTGCAGCGCCAAACATCAGCTGTGGTGCGACCGTTTTTTTTGTAAATTTTCGTTTAACTTCAAATAACTAAATGCTTTGGTGCCTCGCAGGTTGGGCTGTCGTAATGCTATTTCCCCACCTTCGCCAATACCCGGGCGTTAGCAGCTACTCTAAGTCGCTCTCCAATTTTTGCAACTGATAATTATATTTAAACTAAATATTTTAAAAATGAGTATGCTAGTTCTTTCCAAGCCTTCGGAAAATCTCCAAGATAAAATGCAAGGCATTTGGTGGCTCTTATCAAGAGAAGATTGGACTAAAAGCGGGGAACAAAAAATCGACCCTGTTTTAGGTTCTTCCCCAATTGGACTTATTTCTTATGCTAAAAATCATTTTGCAGCTCAATTTATGAAACGGGATAGAACCGAAACGATCTCTACCCAGATTTCAAGTACTGGTTCAAATAATACGAATGCCATTGGCGGTTATGACGCTTATTTTGGAACATACAAAGTAAATGAAGAGTCAGGAAAAGTAGCGCACACTTTGATAGGCTCAATTACCCCAACTAATATTGGTATCATCGTTTCAAGAGATTTAAGAGCGATAGAAGATCAATTGGTAATTCAATTAGATACTACAACTTTAGAAGGAGTACCAATAACAAGAACTTTGATCTGGAAACGTATTAATTAATTTATGAGGCTTCTGCAAAGCAGTTGCTAACATAGTGTATTGCGCAAGCGTGGCAGCACCAACTAACATCAACAAAGTACAAAGCCCTGGCACGTTAGCGGCAAGTTCAGACAGATCAATATTTTTGTACTACTTTATTACAGGGATATTGCATAAACAATTTTTGACATAACTATTTTACCATGAAAAAAAACTTTCTCCTTGTTCTGTTGATTACTTCACTTTTCAACAGCCTGTGTGCGCAAACAGATACCCTCTCTTCTTATACCAAGAAAACATACATGATACCCATGAGAGATGGGGTAAAACTTTTCACCGTTGTACTTGCTCCTACACAACAAATGAGCCCCGGCCCTTTCTTAATACAAAGGACGCCCTATGGGGCTGATTTTCCTTTGCCAGAGAATTCAACAATACCCCTAAATAAAATGGGTTCTTTTCGGCCGATGGCTGAAGAGGGATACATTTTCGTATTTCAGGACATGCGGGGGAAATTTAAAAGCGAAGGTAGTTTTGAAATGACTCGTCCGCTGTATCATTTAATTGATAAAACCAAAACGGATGAAAGTACCGATGCGTATGATGCTATTGACTGGCTTGTAAAAAATATTAAGAACAACAATGGCAAAGTGGGCATTAATGGTGTCTCTTATCCCGGTTATCTTGCGCTGGATGCATCTGTTGACCCTCACCCGGCCCTCAAAGCAAGCTCGCCGCAAGCTTCACCTGCCGATATGTTTTTGGGAGATGATTTTCATCATAATGGAGCATTTCGTTTAAGCTATGGTTTTGAATACAGTTATCTTGTTGAGAATGATAAATTGTCAAATAGCAATTTTCCATTTCCCCAATATGATCTCTATAACTGGTACTTACAATTAGGTTCTTTAAAAAATGTAAATGAAAAATATTACAAAGGACGCCTTGCTGCATGGAACGATTTTACAAAACATCCCAACTATGATGATTACTGGAAAAAATCATCCACCCTCACATACATACAAAGACCGCAGATACCCATTTTACATGTAGGCGGATATTTTGACCAGGAAGATCTGAACGGACCGCAGCTCATGTACAATCATCTTGAAAAGCAAGATAGTTTTAACCGAAACTTTATTGTACTCGGACCATGGAACCATGGCGGATGGGAAGGTAAAAAAGCAGACAGTCTTGGTGAGATAAGCTTTGGCAGCAATACATCAGCGTGGTTCCAGGCATTGGAAAAGCGATGGTTCGATTATTGGCTAAAAGACATTGGTGATGGCAAGTTTGCTGAAGCCAACTGTTTTCAAACAGGCAGCAATACATGGAAGTCATACGATTCGTGGCCTCCCAAAAATGTGGAAATAAAAAAATTGTATGCTACCCCCGATCGTAAAGCAGGTTTTATAAAACCTTCATCTGTTACAGGTGCAGTAAGTTATATAAGCGATCCTGCAAGTCCTGTACCCTACCGCAGCTTACCCATTGAAGCTACTTACGGCGAAGGCAGCCGCTGGGGCACCTGGCATGTGGAAGATCAAAGGTTTGTAACTACAAGACCCGATGTTGTAAGCTTTATTATGGACAGCCTTTCAGAAGATGTTACCGTTACAGGTAAAGTAGTGGCGCATCTCTTTGCTTCTACTACTGGCACTGATGCAGATTTTGTGGTAAAACTTATTGATGTATACCCAGCTTTTGATACTGGTAACATGAAGATGAGTGGCTACCAGTTGCCTGTTACCATGGAAGTGATAAGAGGTCGTTATCGTAAAAGTTTTATGAAGCCCTCACCACTGGTGCCAGGTAAGGTTGAAGAATTTGTTATTGACCTGCACGATATCAATCATAGATTTTTAAAGGGCCATAACATGATGATACAGATACAAAGCACATGGTTTCCTATAATTGACCGTAATCCGCAAAAATATGTTCCTAATATTTTTGAAGCCAAAGAAAGTGATTTTATAAAAGCAACAGAATCAATTTATTGTAATAAACAATATGCAAGTTATGTGGAGTTACCTATTATGAAGGAATAAACAATCACCTAAACAGCTGCTAACATGGATTTTATGCAAGCAGGACTGGACGGAATTCTGTTGGTCTTTTGGTTGTTAACTTGTACTTTTAAATCATAATTGGGCTCCAGTTCCGGGCTGCACAAACAACAATACCCTGCCTGCACTAAGCCCCTCCCGTCTTGCGAAATTATTTTGACCGACATATGAAATAAATAATCTTCACTTTAGCTATTGTAGCTATATCTATCAGTTCAGTTTTTGGACAATAAGACATTGATGGAGCTAAAGATCACCCGATGTTTCCAAACAAAATGGCAAATCAAGACTTTCGTCAAAAGGTTGGGGACAAACAAAAGCACTAAATGACAACAAAACAGAGGACGGGAAAGCAAAAAAACAGGCGAGTATAAATTGTGAAATTATAACACCACTTAATATTAAGTTTAGTGCAAACTAAAATTGCATTCTAAAATTTAGAAAGTAAAATATGATAGGTATTATCGTTCAGTTAGCCCTTTCTTGGGTAATCGTTTGGCTTTTTGAAAAAGGGAGTTTATCTTTTTTAGGATTCTACCCAACAAAAGCAAGACTATTTGATTTCTTTCTATTCTTCTTTATGACTGCAATTTGCTGCTCAACAGGCTTCTATCTGCGCATGTATTTCGCAAAGGAGCAATGGGGCCTAAATCCTTCCCTTACCCCTAATCTTATTCTGGAAGCTGTTTGGTGGAATGTTAAGTCAGTACTGTTTGAAGAACTAATTTTCAGGGGAGTACTTTTTTATATACTCATTAAATTAATGGGTCCGCTGAAAGCAATTATGGTCTCAGCAATTGCTTTCGGAATTTATCATTGGTTCACCCATGAAGTAATTGGAGATCCCACACAAATGGCAATGACTTTTGTCATTACAGGAATTATGGGGCTTTTATATGCCTATGGGTATGCAAAAACTTTCTCACTCTATATTCCATGTGCCATTCATTTGGGTTGGAACTTAACACAAGGGTTTGTTTTCTCTCAAGGGCCAATTGGAAAAGGAATATTTATACAAGTGATGCCCCAGCCCATCGTAAATGTTTCATATTTGGTTTTCTTCATTATTTTATTAGTTCCACTGCTAAGTACTTGGCTAATAAATTTTTTATTGTTGAGACGGCACAACCAGGCTGAATTTAAGTCCTAAGTACGCCTGCACATATCAGCCGGTGTTGCACAATTGGGGCAGTCGGAATACTACTCGGCAGCAGTTTAAACTTCAATTTTTTATCACCAATTTGGCTTTAGTTCCGGGCAGACAGCTGGAAATTTCCCCAACTGCCACAAGCCGCGAACGATGGCTGCCATTATAGGACATCACTCATACATCGAACATAGATTAGAAAGAAACAAATTAATCTAACAACTTTAACATTTAAACATCTCCTTTTCGGCTGCCATGTAGACTATTAATGTAATTTTACTGCATATCTTTAAAAGAAGATAAAACTAGAATATTGATTGCCATACAAAAAATATGAAAAAAATAGTTTACACGCTGATCGTATCGCTGGTGGTGGTAAGCGGACTGGTATATGCCAATCGTGAAATTAAAAATGATACGGCGAAGAATTCAATCACAAAGCCACTCTCTGCTGCCGAAAGCAAAGCTGCATTGGAACAATGGGAGGCTACACCTGAAGGTATAAAGTTCAAAAACTGGGAAGCGTCGCCCGAAGGTAAAAAAGTGCTTGCCGGTGCTGCTAAAATAAGTAATTCCCTTAGGGATTCTGCCAATATGGAGGCTGTTGTAACGGCTCTTACCCTTCCGCCAGGCTCAAGATTAGGTTTCGGAGTGATGGTAAGGATCAATGGTGAGGATTATATTCTCAGTTTTGGAGCGGAAAGTTCTACTGAATTTCAGCAATTGCATAGCCTGAAAGTCAACGACAAAATAATTATTAGAAGCAATGGCGTATCGTACGCACCCAAGTATTCATATCCAATAGTTGCGGGCGACTATGTAGAACGAGATCGTAAAATAATTTATAAACGTGCACCACGCAAAGGCGGTTGCTAAGAAAAAAAGTTATTAAATTCATATACATATCCGCTTTTTTGACCATCACGGACTTTAAAAGTAAAGAGGTAGATAATTAACTACCGCTTTAGAAGCGAGAAAAAGCAATGAACCACTAACACGAACTTTGTAAACATAGGATTAGGTTAGGCGAAAGCTTAACTTTATAATACCTTGTTGCAACATTTAACCAGCCAGCCTGTCACCAAGCCCTGTTCATTGTGTACCATACAGACAATTTTCATTCTACGCAAGTATATGAAAAAGGTCTTTGTGTGCTTTACTAAACTTCAATTCAATAACTAAAAAGAAAAAATGAAAAAATTTATCATCCTTCTCTGTGCTCTATTCTTTTTCTCTACCCAATTATTTGCTCAAGATCTATATGAAATTAAATGGACAATAGAAGGAACAAGATATCAGGCAGGCGTTATCGTTTTCAATAATAGTTATGGAAAGGCTCGTGTTAAATATCTTAATGAGGGGAAATATGTTATGGTTGAAGAGAGCTTAATATATGAATCTAAAAGCATGGGGTTTGATCTTTACGGTTCCAAACCTGTTTATCCGGGTACAGAAACTAAATTTCCAAATTATATTGCCGATGATTTTTTAATTACAGCTGAAGCTGATGGTACATTCACAGTAATATGTGCTGATGAAGGCGGCGACGGTGTAAGGATGCAACCACAAGGAACAACTATACAAAAAATTACAAATAAAAAAGATCAACTCCTTTTTTTAGAAAAGTTTGATTGGAAATTGAAAAACACTTCCACAAATTAATTTTTTTACAAAGCAAAAGTCGGCACACAACAAGTGGTTTGGCTGAATCGGAGCAGATGAAATTTATGTTTCAATAGTTGTACTTCTGTTGTGCTTCCTATCGGGTTTGACATTATTAATTTAGATTAATGAAAAAAAGAATTTACCTGCTATTTGTATTCATATCCATTCTCATTTCGTTTTCATTTGCACAAAAGCCTAGATCGGCAGGTTCAGCAATACGGGTAGACAGTATTATAAAGATTGATATGTTTCTAAATGCATTTGGGGTTGAATCCTTTGGTTTTCCAAGTATTAAAGCAACCATTAACTTTAAGACGCAGAGAAGTATTTGCAACGTAACTTATTATGAGCCTCAGTTAAAAAGCAAAAACTATTCTTTAAGCCAAAATGAATTGCAAACTATATCAAGCATCTTCTCAAATTTTGATTTTAAGCAATCAAAAAAAGAATATGCTGCGAATACATCTGACCAGCCAACTTCAACCACTACTATTTATACAACTCAAGGGAAATTTCAGATAAAAGATTACGGATTGATTGCCCTACCCCCTTTCGATAAATTGTATGAAATTGTGTATAAACTAAAGCAAAACTTCCGCTAATAACAAATTTGACCGAATTCTGTTTGGTTTTAAGTTGTTAACTTCAGTATCAGTTTTTTAATCTGCTTCAATTGCCGGACAGGCAACATTATTTGCATTAGCATAAGAGCATGAGGCTATTAATCAAACGATCTATACTTTTAAAAATTGAAAAATACAGAAAATGAATAAAAAACAAATCGCTTTTGGGTTTTTATTAATGGTTGCTGCTGTATCCTGGTGCCATATTTCCATTGCACAACAGCAACTAAATTTAGCGGATATTTATTCCAATAATACCTACAGCCAGAAAGGATATGGCCCTGTACGATGGATGAAAGACAATCAAGGTTATTCTACTTTGGAAAATAATGCCCTATCCGGCGGAAAAGATATTGTGAGATATGATGCCAAAACAGGGAATAAGAAAATCCTTGTTTCTGCCAAACAACTCATTCCGGCAAATGAAACGAAACCATTGTCCATTGCCAATTATGAATGGTCGAATGACGATGGAAAATTATTGATCTTTACCAATACCCGAAGAGTATGGAGATACAATACCCGTGGCGATTATTGGGTACTCAATTTGTCAACAGGTAAACTGCAGCAGGTTGGAAAAAATGTAGAATCCACCAGCTTGATGTTTGCCAAATTCTCGCCGGATGCATCAAGAGTTGCTTATGTAAGCAAACAAAATATCTATGTGGAAGATCTTGCCACCGGAAAAAACACACAAATCACCACAGATGGTGGAGCCAATATCATCAACGGCACATTCGATTGGGTGTATGAAGAAGAATTGGACGACCGGGATGGATTCAGGTGGAGCCCTGATGGTAAAAACATTGCTTACTGGCAATCAGATACAAAAAACATTGGAACCTTTTACCTGATCAATAATGTGGACTCTATCTATTCAAAACCAATACCATTGCCCTATCCCAAAGTAGGCACCAAACTTTCTGCCGTAAAACTGGGGGTTATTCCTGCAACCGGAGGCAAAACCAATTGGTTTAATATTCCCGGCGACCCCACTAACAATTATCTGGCCCGTATGGACTTCATACCAAATTCTAATGAAGTGATGGTGCAACAGCTAAACCGTGCTCAGAATACAAACAAAATATGGATAGGAAATGCTAAAACAATGTTGCTTAAAAATATTTATACAGAAGCCGATCCCGATTTTCTGGATATTCATGATGATATCCGCTGGCTTGACGGAGAAAAATATTTTACCTGGACCAGTGAGAAAGACGGCTGGAAACATTTGTATAAAATTTCGAGAGATGGCGCCGAATCGAAATTAATTACAAAAGGCAATTTTGATGTAGTACAGATCAATTGTATAGACCCACAAAATGGTTATGTCTATTATATTGCCTCGCCCGACAATTTTACACAACGCTATCTTTACAGAAGCAGCATCAATGGCAACGGTGATGCTGAAAGGGTTACTCCCGCAACATTCAATGGGCAAAGCAGTTATCAAATTTCCGGAAATTCAGCATGGGCTATTCAAACCTTTCAAAATAGCAGTACCCCACCGGTAATCTCTTTGATCCATCTTCCTGATCACCAAGAAATAAAAATTCTTCAGGACAATCATGAACTGAAAGAAAAATATAATGCCTTGCATCTAAACCCAAAAGAATTTTTCAGGGTCGATATTGGAGATATTGCGTTAGATGCATGGATGATAAAACCAAAGGATTTTGATCCTTCAAAAAAATATCCTTTACTGTTTTTTGTTTACGGAGAGCCTGCCGGTGCTACGGTTCAGGATGATTGGGGCGGCGGTGCCCTTTGGGATCAATACATGGCACAACAAGGGAATATAGTGATCAGCATTGATAACCGTGGCACCAAAACACCAAGGGGTAAGGCTTGGCGCAATTCAATTTATGGACAGATCGGTATACTTGCATCAGCCGACCAAGCTGCTGCAGCAAAAAAGATCTTCACCCTGTATCCATATATCGACAGTTCCAGGGTAGGTATCTGGGGCTGGAGCGGTGGTGGCCAAATGACACTCAATTGTATGTTTCGCCATCCGGATATTTATAAAACCGGGCTGGCTGTTTCTTTTGTATCTGATCAAAAGCTTTATGACGCCACCTACCAGGAAAGATATATGGGCTTGCTGAGCGATAATGCCAAAGGCTATCATGATGGTTCTCCCTTATATTTTGCCAGCAATCTCCAGGGTACGCTAATGATCATTGCGGGTACGGGTGATGATAATGTGCATTATCAAAGTTTTGAAATGCTTGCTGATGAATTGATAAAACACAATAAACTTTTTTATATGATGTCGTATCCCATGCGATCGCATGGTATCTATGAAAGAGAGAATACTACGCTTCATTTGCGCGAAACAATGGCAAAATACTGGAAGGAGCACCTTTAATATGATTAGTGATTCAATAAAATATTATGGATAATTTTCCGAGCATTTTTAATGATGTGATTGGGCCGGTAATGCGCGGCCCATCCAGTTCTCATTGTGCCGCCTCTCAGCGCATTGGTAAATTATGCAGGGATCTGATGCAGGGAAACATAACAGAGATTCTCATTGAATTTGACCCCACCGGCTCTTTAGCCGACACACATACAGGCCAGGGATCGGATATGGGATTATTTGGTGGATTCCTGGGATGGGAAGCAGATGATGAAAGGTTACCGAATTCTGCATCACATATTGCTGAAGCCGGCATCAACATTCAATTTGCTGTTAGAGATATTCAAGCGAAACATTTAAATACCTATCAAATTACCTTGCGCAACACTGAAGAAACCAGGACGGTAACGGCTATTTCAACAGGCGGTGGTATGATCGAAATAATTGCCATTGATGGCATTGAAGTTTCGATGATGGGTGATTTTTACGAAACACTTATTTATTGTACAACACCCGATAAGGTTGTAGCCTTAATTGATCAAGAGATGTTGCACGACCATTTAATGGTGCATGCCGGAAATCCGATTCTTATTGAGATAAAGTCGCAACATTTTCCTGATGCCTCACTGCAGGCACAATTGGCCGGTATGCCCGATGTGATTTCTGTTAAAAAAATATCACCGGTACTACCTGTCCTGTCAAGAAAAGATATTAAAGTGCCGTTTACTACCTGCAACGAAATGCTGGAGTATAATAAAACTAAAGGGCTTTCGCTATTGCAACTGGCTATTCTTTATGAAAGTGAAAGGGGAAATATTTCTGAGCAGGAAGTATTTGAGCAGATGAGAAAGATAGTGCGTATTCTAAAAGACTCCATTAAATCTGGGCTGCAGGGTACACAGTATGCCGATCGTTTGTTGGGCAGTCAGTCAGTAAATTTCAAGACACAATTAGAAAATAAGCGGTTAATAGAAACCGGTGCGCTCAATAATGTGGTGATGTATGTTTCTGCATTAATGGAGGTAAAGAGTTCCATGGGAGTTATTGTAGCCGCTCCTACAGCAGGTTCCTGCGGCACGCTGCCGGGCGCTGTGATAGGCACTGCCGATTTCCTTGAAGTTTCGGAAGATGAGATCGTGAAAGCCATGTTGGTATCAGGATTAATTGGAATTTTCATCGCCACCCAATCCACTTTTGCCGGAGAAGTGGCGGGCTGCGGCGTGGAGTATGGATCCGGAGGCAGCATGGCTGCGGCAGCTATCGTTTATCTTGGGAAGGGTTCTCTTGCTCAATCTCTTGCTGCCGCTTCGATGGTATTACAAAGTACACTTGGTATGACCTGTACACCCATTGCCAATAGAGTGGAAGCGCCGTGTTTGGGAAATAATGTAATGGCAGCAACGAATGCAATAACCTTTGCAAATATGGCCCTCTCCGGCTACGACGAATTAATTCCTTTAGACGAATCGATAGAAACGATGTATACCATTGGCATGGCCATACCACACCAATTTAAATGCACCAATATAGGCGGCTTGTGTGCTACAAAAACAGCTAAAATATTAGAAGCAAAATTAAATTCTATTTAACTTTAAAAATACCAGCGCATAAAATTGTTTACACTAAAACTACATTATGTTTGAGAAGGATGTTTATATAAACCGAAGGAAGAGATTAAAGGAACAGCTTGGCAGCGGCCTCATATTATTGTTGGGAAATGAGGAAAGCAGCATGAATTATACTGATAATTGTTACCCCTTTCGCCAGGATAGTAATTTTTTGTATTTTTTTGGGTTAGACAGACCGGGACTTACTGCCATTATTGATATTGACAATGCTCAAGAAATTATTTTTGGCAATGATATCGATGTGGAAGATATCATTTGGACAGGGCCACTGCAATCCTTGAATGAACAGGCTGAAAAGGTAGGTGTGTCAAATGTTTATCCGGCTTTATCCATTGCTGATAAATTAAGCAAACCATTATCTGAAAAAAGGAAGATCCATTTCCTGCCTCCATACCGGGCAGATAATATGCGTAAACTAACCCATTGGTTGAGCATTCCCTTTGATCTATTAAAAATATCATCCAGTACAGCACTCATCAAAGCCATTGTTGAACAGCGTTCCATAAAAACTACCGAAGAAATAATAGAGATAGAAAAAGGAGTGGATATAACAATAGATATGCAATTGGAAGCGGCACGGCTTGCCCAGGAAGGAATTTCAGAAACAAACATTGCAGGCATCATTCATGGTATTGCATTAAGTGCGGGAGGCAATCTTGCTTTTCCTACCATACTCACCGTAAACGGACAAATTCTTCATAACCATAGCCAGGGCAATATTTTACAGAAGGGCCAAATGTTGCTATGCGATTGCGGTGCCGAAACATCGATGCATTATGGAGGTGATCTTACCAGAACCACTCCTGTGGATCAACGGTTTTCAACAAGGCAAAAAGAGATTTACGATATCGTGTTACATGCCCATGAAGCTGCGATTGATTCTTTACGCCCCGGCGTATTTTTTAAAGATGTTCATTTGAAGGCATGCGAAACACTGGCAGCAGGATTAAAATCAATTGGGCTTATGAAGGGTGATACACAAGAGGCCGTAAGCCTGGGTGCACACGCCATGTTTTTTCAATGCGGACTGGGGCATATGCTGGGTTTAGATACACATGATATGGAAGACCTGGGTGAAGAATATGTTGGGTATACCGATGACCTAAAAAAGAGCACACAGTTTGGATTAAAATCTTTAAGGCTTGGAAGAAAATTGGAAGCCGGCTTTGTAGTGACAGTAGAGCCCGGTATTTATTTTATACCCGAGTTAATCGATCTGTGGAAATCGCAAAATAAATTTCCTGAATTTATTAACTATGATAAATTGGAGACTTATAAAGATTTTAGTGGAATAAGAATTGAAGAAGATTTGATTATTACGGATGCCGGAAGCCGGATATTGGGTAAATCCTTGTACCGGGGAGCTGAAAAATCGGAAATGCAACCAGCGAAAAATAGTTTATAAAATCATGTAAGAAAACTTTCTTATCTGTCGCAAAGACAAGCTTTTTATCAGTCAGGCAATAACAGCTACAACTTAAATAAAGTAAAATTGACTGTATGTCCAACAGAAATTTCACTTCTTTCCCGATCTTGACAACTGAACGGCTTACGCTCAGACAATTAGTAATTAATGACCAGCAGGAAATTTTCATGTTGCGGTCTGATGCTGAAGTAAACAAATATCTTGGCAGAAAAATAGCCAATTCTATTGATGATGCAAGAAACTTCATAAATAAGATCAATGCGCATATTCATAAAAATGACTCCCTATATTGGGCAATAACATTGAGTGGCAACAACGTATTGATTGGAACAATTTGCCTTTTTAGCTTTTCAGATGAAAATGATAAATGTGAAATTGGCTATGAACTTTTGACGAACTTTCAAGGACAAG
>Ga0194047_10001782_pt1 | contig 12823 bp, 8 predicted proteins | sample JunL225m_MetaG_2_FD_160070 | JGI IMG/M metagenome (GOLD analysis project Ga0194047, IMG submission 160070) | Anoxic zone freshwater microbial communities from boreal shield lake in IISD Experimental Lakes Area, Ontario, Canada - Jun2016-L221-5m | ecosystem: Environmental > Aquatic > Freshwater >...
ATGCCATTGAGATCACGAAACGCCACCCACAGCATTAAACACTGCCGGGCTAGCCGTAAATTGGCCATGAATTCGGCCTCATCCTGAGCTTGCCTATCTGACGATACTTTGCAGGCAGCCAGCAAATCCTCAATACCCTGTATATCAATTTTTTGCAGTCCACGGACCCGTAACCACTCAACCCATTCAGGGCGCGCGCTCAGCCAACGGCGCGCATAAATGGAGTGCTCCTGCAAAAATTCGATTTGTTGCGAAAATTCATTCATTTCCCCCATCTTAATCCGAGCCCAGAACTTGATAGGCAGAAGCTTGGCGGTCAAGCATGGGCTGACGGATAATAGAGCCCATGCTGGAAAACATCATCCCGCCTCGCCTTAAAGGCGTATTTGCAAAACGTCCGCCAGGTTCAGGCCAAACTTGGCGTAAGCGCGCTTTCATTCTTACTGGCTTCGTGCTGGCCTTATTTGTCATTGGCCATTTTGGAGTGCGCTTTGTACTTTGGCCTCAAATAGAAAAATCTAAGGCGTCTATAGAAAGGTTGATTAGCGCCCGCATTGGTGCCGATGTCACCATGGATAAGATAGAAGTCTCGTGGACATGGATCAGACCCAGCTTTGAGCTAGAGGGACTTCGTTTTAATGGCCCTGATGAATCCAAACCTTTATTGTTCATCCAAAAAATTAATGGGGAGCTGAGCTGGAATTCTTTTTATCATTTGGCACCGTATTTTCATGAACTTAATTTTCAGGGTGCACAAATTTATGTTCGGCGTGATAGCAAAGGCCAAATCACCGTTGCAGGTCTCCCAGTCCATGGCAAGACTGACGACTACTCTGCTGAAAATTGGCTCTTTGCACAAAACGATATCAACATCAATGACGTCAAATTATTTTGGGACGATCAAAAAAGTCAGAAACCATTAAGCACCATTGATATTCAAAGTCTCACTCTTAGTAATGGCATCCGCAGACACAAAGGCGCCCTGACGGCAACTACGCCCTGGACTAGCGGACCTGTAGAGATCAAAGTGAACTTTGCTCACCGCCTTACTGGACAAGCGGGTAATTGGCGCAATTGGATTGGCGCAATTGAATGGGATTTAAATGATATTAACCTTACCCAAATTTCCAAAGAGTTCAAGCTTCGTCCCAATACTCTAGAGGGTAACCTTAGCTCCAAGGGGAAGCTGAACATTGATAACAGCAAGCCTGATGGAGGTGAGATCTATCTAGCCGCAGATAAGCTCATCCTTCAATTATCTAAAGATGAGGATGCAATCGCACTGGGAAGATTGGAAACAAACCTTTCCCAAGAAACGATTGACGGAATGATTACTGTAACTACAAAAAATTTCGCGTGGCGTGAAATTGATGGGCCGAAGAATGCTCCCTTAGAACACTTAAGCCCCATGACTTTCCGATGGCGGCCTCCTGGCCCTGACGGGGAAATTAAAGAGTTTGGTTTTTCTTCGCCCAAAATTTTGGTGGAAGATGTTGCCTTGTTTGCACTTAATCTACCGCTGTCTAAAAATGTACACCGCTGGATTAAAGACTCTCATGCTGATGGAGAATTACAAAACTTAGACATTAATTGGTCCGAAAGTAAATCACCGCTGGCTGCACTTAATATTCCAGGTGGTTGGTTTAAATCAAATAAATTAGATTTCAATGTCAGCACCAAACTGATTAATCTCAGCTTTACGGGTGTCAATAAGACTATGCCTTCAGTTACTAATCTCTCTGGGTTTTTGACCAGCAATCAAAATCAGGGGAGCTTTAGCGTAAATTCCAATAATCTTGACTTAGACATTAAAGGTCTACTAGCAGACCCCAAAATACAGCTAGATCAAGCAAAAGGTCAAATCACTTGGTCAAAAACAAAAGGGAACTGGGTTATCAGCGCTAAAGATCTTTCGTTAAGCAATTCGGAATTAACAACAAACTTAGACCTTAACTACCTAATTGGGGCGAGCGGGCAAGCCGACCTCCTATCTCTAGATATGAGCTTTCCAACGGCCAAACTCACAACCGCCTACCGCTACTTACCTGTAGATATGCATATGGATACCGCTCACTATTTAAGTAAAGCATTTAGCGCAGGAAGCATCCAAAACGGCAAGCTACACGTTAAAGGTGATCCTAAAAAAATTCCTTATCCCAAAGGTGGCGAAGGTGAGTTCACATTAAATCTCCCAGTAACTGGGGTGACGTATAGCCCCGTGCCAACTCTACCAAGCAATCAAGGCGTTTGGCTTGCATTCAACAATATCGATGGTGTCATCGCAATGAAAAACGAATTGTTCACGGTAGATATTAATCAAGGGAGCTTTAAACAAGTGGCCCTCAGTAAATTCCATGCAGAAATTCCGAGCGTCAGCGCAAAGCAATTGATGCTGAGTGTAAATGGCAACGCCCAGGGCGAAATGTCTCAAATGCTCGACTATGTACTCGCCTCACCAGAAGGCAAAAAGCAGCCTAACTTAGAAAAGCATTTACATGTTTCTGGCAATGCCGGCCTTGATCTTGGCTTGAAAATTCCGCTATCAGGTAACGCTGATACGAGTATTGATATGCAACTCACCCTTCCAGGCAATAAGGTTCAATGGGGTGACATACCGCCCCTTGAAAACCTAAAGGGGAAAATTCGTATTACCGATACCAATCCAGAATTTGATGATGTGACTGCTAACTTTTTAGGTGGCTCCCTCAAAATTGCTACTGCACCCTCAACCCCAGGAAATCAGAATTACAGTATCACGGGTGATATTCAAGCAAACTTTATTAAGAATTATTTTGCAACCCATGCAAATCATCAAGTGAATGCACTGACAAAGGCGCTCAGTGGATCAATTAAATATGATGGCAATATCAATTTTTCTAAAGCAGGTGGCGAAACCAATTTGAAATTTGATCTGCGGAACTTTGGTAGTGCAGCTCCATACCCAGCCTCCAAAGTAGTTGGTCTTCCTATGAGTGGACAGCTCACCCTGAAAAATACCCAGGCTAACAAAACAAATCCAAGCAACCTTAGCTGGACTGGAAAAATGGGTGATCTTTACACCGTCCAAGGTGTACTAGGATCTGATAATGAAGTTCGTGTGGCCCTAGGAATAGGTGGTCCAGCTAACCTTCCACAACAAGGTTTTAGCCTCAATCTACTGATCAATGAGTTGAACTTTGATGCATGGCATGAATTTTTTGACAGCCAATATAAAACTACCACTACTCAAGATGCGCATCGTTCGAGTAGTGGCAGTTCTCAAATCACAGCTCAGATCAAAAAACTCACTGCTTTTGAACACAATTGGAATGATGTAGGTGTTATCAGTAATGAAAAGAATGGTACTTGGCAAATACGCCTTCTCTCGCAGCAGGCTGCAGGGCAAATTCAATTCCAAGAGGCAAATCAAGATCACCCTAATGGTTTAATCAGTGGCTCAATGAGTCGACTACGAATGACTGAAGATGCCACCAATGTATTGCCCAAGACTTCTACTAGCATCGCTGCTAATCAAAAAATTCTTGAGCCAAACGATATTCCAAGCTTAGATTTGACGATCGAGGATTTTGCGTGGTCTAAGGCACAGCTAGGACAAGTCAAAATCAAAGTCATATCAAGTAATAATGTATTGAAGTTGGATTCTATTCAAACGGATAACCCACAAGCTTCTACTAATTTATCTGGCCAATGGATGGGGCCATCGCAAAGCGAAGCTGGTCATACGCAAATTAAAGTCAGCAGCAATGTTAAAGATGCTGGTCAGCTTATTGCCCACTGGAGTACAAAGAAGTCGGTAGAAGGTGGTCAAGGACAGGTGACAGCGAATGCCCAATGGGATGGCTCTCCTTACAAGCCTGAATATGAAACCCTGAAAGGAAAAGCTAGTCTAAACCTTACCAAAGGACGCCTGCTTGAAGTAGATACCAGTGGTGCCCAAATCCTCGACGTACTGAGTTTGCAGAGCTTATTTAGATTTGCTACCCTAGATCTACAAGGCAGTGTGGGTGGCATTGCTAGCAAAGGAACCGCTTTTAGCTCAATTAATGGTGGCTTTGATATCAATAATGGGATTGCACAAACGAAGGAATTTTCAATGCAGCTTGATCAAGCTCGCGTAGCCATGATTGGCCAAATTAATCTTGCTAAACAAACTCAAGATCTGCGCGTGACGGTTTTCCCTACGATTGATGCTACCGGTGGCTCGCTCGCTGCATTTGCAATCAACCCTCTGATTGGATTAGGCGCACTTTTGGGTCAGTACTTAATTACCAGCCAAATTAATCGTAATTTTCAGTCGGACTATTTAATTCAGGGATCCTGGACAGATCCTGAGATCATCCCCTTAGATCCAAAAGGTCAGCCGATTGATCCCAAAATGCTAGATACCATTCGCAGCAAAGAACTACTGAGGGAGCAAAGTAAACCAGCTCCTAATAACTCTTCCAATACCCCTAACAATCCATCCTCGCCTTTATGAGTTCAAATCATCATTTGGCAGAGTTAAATATAGCTTCCATTCAAATGGTGTCGACGCCTGACATAGAGGTCAACCTGGAAACAGCCAGCAGATTCATTACCGAAGCAGCGAATGCCGGCGCACAACTTACTGTGCTCCCAGAATACTTTTGCTTAATGGGCTTAAAAGATACTGATAAAGTGCGTGCTCGCGAAATCTACCGCAATGGCCCCATTCAAGAGCGACTCTGTGCGATTGCCAAAGAAAATAATATCTATTTAATTGCTGGCACGATTCCACTCGAGGCAAGAGACCCTCAAAAAGTCCTCAATACCACTCTGGTCTTTGATCCTCAAGGTCAAAATATTGGGCGCTACGACAAAATTCATTTATTTGGCTTTCAGACTGAAACTGAGCGCTATCAAGAATCTGAAACGATTGAAGCGGGCAATGTACCCGGTTTGTTGAATATCAATATTGATGGTCAAGAATGGGTTTTAGGTCTGAGCATTTGTTACGACCTTCGCTTCCCAGAGCTCTACCGCGCCCTTGGTCAAGTCGATTGCCATGTAATTCCTGCAGCCTTTACTTACACCACTGGCAAAGACCATTGGGAGATTCTCCTACGTGCTCGCGCGATTGAAAATCAATGCTATGTCCTAGCCTCTGCACAAGGTGGAGTCCATCTCAATCAACGCCGTACCTGGGGTCATAGCATGCTGATTGACCCTTGGGGCGATGTTCTCGCTGATCTTCCTGAAGGTGAGGGCTTTATTTCTGGGATTTTGTGCAAAGATAAATTAAACGATGTACGCTCTAAGTTACCCGCCCTTACACATCGCAAGCTGTAACCACTGAAAGACCTTCACACTCAATGAATGCACCAGAAGCACTGTTTCCCAGCAATTGGACTAAAGCCAAAAAACAAGCAGATCTCCTCATAGTAGCTAAATCTATTTTGCTCGAGCCGACCGGTCTTACAGAGCAAGATCTTCATCGCACTTTTGGTGATATGTTCACGCATCGTTTAGATGATGCCGATCTTTATTTTCAACATACCCGCAGCGAAAGTTGGAGTCTTGAAGAAGGAATTGTTAAATCAGGTAGCTTTAACATCGATCAAGGCGTTGGAGTACGGGCAATTTATGGGGATAAAACTGCTTTTGCCTATTCAGATGAAATTAATCTCGAGGCCCTTAATAAGGCCGCTAAAGCAACGCGTGTCATAGGACCGCAAGGCGGTAAGCTGGCAGTTGCAAGCAAACTCTTTAATCCTGTTTCGAATAAGTTGTACTCAGATATTAATCCTTTGAACTCCCTTCAACCAAAAGAAAAGATTGCATTACTGGAAAGTATTGAGAAACGCGCAAAAGCGCGAGATCCTCGCATCATTCAGGTCATGGCAAGTCTTGCTGGTGAATTTGATGTGGTCTTGGTAGTCCGAGCCGATGGCTTGCTTGCAGCAGATATTCGTCCGCTAGTGCGAGTTTCAGTACATGTAATTGCAGAACAAAATGGTCGTCGTGAATCTGGATCATCCGGTGGCGGAGCAAGGCATGATTATCAATATTTTGATGCGACCCTGATTAATCGCTATGTAGATGAAGCGGTAGATGGTGCCTTAGTAAACCTAGAGTCTAGACCTGCACCAGCTGGTCCAATGACGGTAGTAATGGGACCAGGATGGCCAGGCGTACTTTTGCATGAAGCAGTCGGTCATGGACTAGAGGGTGACTTTAACCGTAAAGGTTCCTCAGCATTTGCTGGCCGTATTGGCCAACGCGTTGCCGCTAAAGGTGTCACGGTTGTCGATGATGGCACTCTCTCAGGACGCAGGGGTTCTCTCAATATTGATGATGAGGGAACGCCAACCCAATGCACCACCTTAATTGAGGATGGTATTTTGAAGGGCTATATTCAAGATAGTCTCAACGCACGGCTTATGAAAATGCCACTCACTGGTAACGGTCGTCGCGAAAGTTTTGCTTCATTACCAATGCCCCGCATGACAAATACTTATATGTTGGCTGGTAAAGATGATCCCAAAGAGATTGTTGCCAGCATTAAAAGTGGTCTATATGCAGTCAATTTTGGCGGTGGACAAGTAGATATTACGAGCGGAAAATTTGTGTTTTCAGCATCAGAAGCTTATTGGGTAGAGAACGGAAAAATTCAGTATCCAGTTAAAGGGGCGACCATCATCGGAAGTGGCCCCGAATCCCTCAAGCAGGTCTCTATGATTGGAAATGACCTCAAATTAGATAGCGGCGTCGGGGTTTGCGGCAAGGAAGGACAAAGCGTTCCAGTGGGGGTTGGACAGCCTACTTTACGGATTGATAGCCTCACTGTCGGCGGCACTGCCTAATATTGGCCAATTACGGCTTAAAATAGCCGTATGACCCAACAAAATACTAATCCCGCTAATTGGTACTCCGTCGTTGATAAAACGTCGGATGCCGACGATCAACGCATTGACGATATTACTGTTCTGCCCCCGCCAGAGCATTTGATTCGCTTTTTCCCAATCTCAGGAACACCAACTGAAGCGCTGATCAGAAAAACTCGTAAAAAAATTCGTGACCTTATTCACGGCAAAGATGATCGTTTATTAGTCATCATTGGGCCATGCTCAATTCATGATCCTAGAGCTGCCTTAGAATATTGTCAGCGTCTTTTGGTCGAGAGAAAACGTTTTTCCGGCGAATTAGAAATTGTGATGCGCGTGTATTTTGAAAAGCCACGCACGACTGTTGGCTGGAAGGGTTTGATCAATGACCCTTACTTAGATGAGAGCTATCGCATTGAAGAAGGCCTGCGCCTTGCTCGTCAAGTGCTCATGGAAATTAATCGTCTTGGCATGCCAGCTGGTAGTGAATTTTTAGATGTGATTTCCCCGCAATATATCGCCGACCTTATTTCTTGGGGTGCAATTGGTGCACGCACTACTGAGAGTCAAGTCCATCGTGAACTTGCCTCCGGTCTTTCTGCGCCAATTGGATTTAAGAATGGCACTGATGGCAATATTAAAATTGCTACCGATGCAATTCAAGCAGCTGGCCGCCCACACCATTTCCTTTCAGTTCATAAGAATGGTCAAGTAGCGGTTGTGGAGACTAAAGGCAATAAAGATTGTCATGTTATTTTGCGCGGTGGTAAAGAGCCGAACTATGAAGCGCAATATGTTCAAGTAGCTTGCTCTGAGCTTGAAGCTGCAAAGCTTCCAGGCAGCTTAATGGTTGACTTGTCACATGCAAACTCCAGTAAAAAACATGAGCGTCAAATGATTGTTGCTGATGATATCGCTCAGCAAATAGAATCTGGATCAAACCAAATCTTTGGTGTCATGATTGAAAGTCATCTTAATGATGGTGCGCAAAAATTCACTCCAGGCAAAGACGATCCAGCCAATTTGGAATACGGTAAGAGTATTACGGATGCTTGCATTAACTGGGATGATTCAGTCAAAGTACTTGAGCGTCTAGCTGCCGCTGTTAAGAAACGTAGAAGCAAAAAGAAGTAAGCGTCAGTAAATCAGTCAAGTCAGATGAAAAAGAGATTAGATTATTTAGTCTCTTTTTTTTCGTGCTTCCACAGCACATCACTTCCACCAGCAGCACGATTCAGAATACGTGCTAAAACAAATAATAAATCCGATAGGCGATTGACATATTGACGTGGCGAATCATATAAAGGTTCAACCCAGCCTAAACGCACAATTGAACGCTCTGCCCTTCTGCAAACCGTGCGACAAACATGAGCTTGTGCTGCTGCACGTGTTCCACCTGGCAAAATGAATTCCGTTAGAGGTGGCAGTTCCTTGTTGTACTTTTCTAACCAGACATCAAGCTGAGCGACATGCTCAGGCTTCAGTAACTTGTAATTAGGAATGCAAAGCTCCCCGCCTAAATCAAATAAATCGTGCTGGACTTGCAAAAAAAGTTTTTTGAGTTCGGCATCAAGGCTTTTAGGGATATCCTCGGTCATCAAAACACCGATTTCCGAGTTCAACTCGTCTACATCGCCCATGGCGCAAATCCGTAAATGATCCTTCTCTACACGGCTGCCATCACCTAAGCCAGTCATCCCAGCATCGCCTGTTCTAGTGGCTATTTTTGATAATCGATTTCCCCTGAGCTTGATTATAGGTAAGTGGCTAAAATGATTCCTATGAATATGGTGACCCCGCCCCCCGATCTAGCTGCTATTAGCGCTCTTCAGTCCAAACTGGTTTCTTCCCTGCGCCCCATCCTCCCTGACCATGCTCTGCTATGGGAGCCTGAGGATACGATCCCCTACGAATGCGACGGTCTAGCCGCGTATCGCAGAATGCCTTTAGCAGTAGCCCTTCCAGAAACCGAAGAGCAAGTTGCTCAAATCCTCAAGATTTGCTTTAAAATGCAAATTCCAGTGGTACCACGCGGATCCGGCACGGGACTCTCTGGTGGCGCTATGCCAATTTCTCAAGGTTTGGTTCTGTCTCTAGCCAAGCTCAAGAAAATTGTCAGTATCGATCCCTTTACCCGAACTGCCGTTGTTCAACCTGGCGTTCGTAATTTAGCAATCTCTGAAGCGGTTGCGCATCATGGTCTTTACTACGCTCCAGATCCCTCCTCTCAAATTGCTTGCTCCATTGGTGGCAACGTCAATGAGAACTCTGGTGGTGTTCATTGCTTAAAGTATGGTCTCACCCTCCACAACGTTCTAAGGGTTCGTGGTGTTTTAATGAATGGTGAGATTGTGGAATTTGGTAGTCTTGCTCCTGACTCTCCTGGACTTGATTTACTAGCTATCATGATGGGTAGCGAAGGTATGTTGGCAGTAGTCACTGAAGTCACTGTCAAACTCATTGCCAAACCAAAATTGGCGCGCGTGATCATGGCGAGCTTTGACGATATTGAAAAAGGCGGAAATGCCGTCGCTGCTATTATCGCTGCTGGCATTATTCCTGCTGGTTTAGAGATGATGGATAAAGCCACAACTCGCGCCGTTGAAGAATTTGTTCATGCTGGATATGACTTAGAAGCCACTGCAATTTTGTTATGCGAGTCTGATGGCACGCCTGAAGAAGTTGCCGAAGAAATAGCCCGCATGACTAAGGTTCTAGAGGAATCTGGCGCTAGCGGTATTCGGATTTCTAAAGACGAAGCTGAGCGCCTTAAATTTTGGAGTGGCCGCAAGAACGCTTTCCCCGCAGCTGGGCGTTTAGCAGCAGACTACTACTGTATGGATGGAACTATTCCTCGCCGACATATTGCTACCTTACTTAAGCGCATCCAGGGCATGGAACTTAAATATGGCTTAGGGTGTCTCAATGTCTTTCATGCTGGCGATGGCAATATGCATCCCCTGATTTTGTTTAACGGTGCCGATCAAGATGAATGGCACCGCGCGGAAGATTTTGGTACTGAAATCTTAGAAGCCTGTGTTGAATTGGGTGGAACAATTACTGGTGAACACGGAGTTGGCATCGAAAAGATTAATTCTATGTGTGTTCAATTTGGTGAAGGTGAGCGTGAGTCATTCTGGGGAGTCAAGAGTGCATTTGATCCAGAAAAATTACTCAATCCTGATAAGGCAATCCCCACACTAAATCGTTGTGCAGAATATGGTCGCATGCGGATCAGTGGTGGCAAGCTCCCTCACCCAGATTTGGAGCGCTTCTAATGAGTTTCAGCAGTAGCAATCCTGCACTCAAGGCTTTCCAGGAACAAATCCTCAACGCCGCGAACAGCAAGCAAATACTTTCCATCCAAGGTGGAGGAACTAAGTCTTGGTACGGCAATACAAATCAGCATACAAAGATAGATGCTCGTACCTATTCTGGAATCTTGGAATATCAACCAGAAGAATTAGTCATTACTGCATGTGCAGGAACTCCTTTAAAAGAAATTGAAGCAGCTCTGTATGAGAAGAATCAAGTTCTCGCATGTGAGCCTCCACACTTTGGTGCAGATGCTACTTTTGGCGGAGCTATTGCTGCCGGTCTTTCTGGTCCTGGTCGTATTGGTGTTGGTAATTTCCGAGACTTTGTCTTGGGTGTCCGCATTCTGGATGGCAAAGGGCAAGATTTATCTTTTGGCGGCAAAGTCATGAAGAACGTAGCGGGTTATGACGTTTCTCGTCTACTACCAGGATCTTTAGGTACGCTCTCTTTACTTTTAGAAGCATCAGTCAAAGTACTACCCAGACCAGCCACCACTGCTACGCTACGCTGCCAAATTTCTCAAGCGCAAGCACTCAAGTTCCTAAATGAATGGGCTGGTCAGCCACTGCCCCTCTCAGCAAGCTGCTGGATTGGTAAAGGCATGGGCGGCGATGGAGAGTTAAGTATTCGCTTAGCTGGTGCTGCTGCTGCAGTTCAAGCTGCTATTCCACTCATGAGTTCCTTAGTGCTTGCTAGTGAAGTTGATCCACAAATAGCTCAAACGTTTTGGAATGATTTACGTGAACAAAAATTACCTGTTTTTGACCATCTTGGTAGCGATCAGACACTATATCGATTAGCCTTACCCGCTGCATGTGGCCCCTTAAATATTCCTAATGCAGATTCTGAAATCGTATTGGAGTGGCATGGGCAACAACGTTGGATAAAAGCCCCAGGTGATACAGCGACATTTGATGCCATCAAAAAATTGGCGACTGCCAATGGTGGCCATGCAACCCGTTTTAAGCAAGGCAGCAATATTGATCCTTCTTTTCAGCGCTTTACTTTACTTAGCGAACAAGCGCACTCCAAGGCACTTGAACTTGTTCAGGCTCGTCTGCGATCTGCTTTTGATCCAGCAGGTGTATTTGCCACTTCCCGCCTTCCTTAAGTAGCCCTATGCAAACTCAACTCGCTCCTCAATTTGCCAATACCCCTGAAGGTATAGAAGCAGAACGTATTTTAGGTAAATGTGTACACTGCGGTTTTTGTACCGCCACCTGCCCCACCTACCAATTGCTTGGCGATGAGCTTGATGGTCCGCGTGGACGAATCTATCTCATTAAACAAATTGCAGAAGGCCAAGCGCCTACTGAAAAAACTCGTCTGCATTTAGATCGCTGCCTGACATGTCGTAATTGTGAAAGCACTTGTCCGAGTGGCGTGCAATATGGAAAGTTAATTGATATTGGCCGTCAATGGGCTGAAGAAAATACGCCTAAGCGGCCATTAGGACAGAGGCTCACTCGCTGGGCTCTCAAAGAAGGTCTCACGAAACCAGCATTATTTAATTCTGCGATGGCCTTGGGTCGCTTCATGCGACCTCTGATGCCACATGGCATTAAACGTAAGATTCCAAAACTGAAGAATAAGGCGCATGCGCCAAGTACCAATCCCCAGACTAGACCAACGAGTCATCATGATCGCAAGATGATCATCCTAGAAGGGTGTGTACAACCCGGCATGCTTCCAAATATTAATTCGGCAACTGCACGTGTCCTCGATGCACTCAAGATAGAATTAATTGGTGCTCCAAATGCAACCTGTTGTGGTGCCTTGCGCTTTCATCTCAACCATCAAGCTGGTGGCTTAGATAACGCTAGACAAAATATTGATGCATGGTGGCCTCTAGTGGAACAAGGAGTTGAAGCTATTGTGATGACAGCATCGGGCTGTGGCGTCATGGTAAAAGACTATGGCCACCTTCTTGCCGGCGACTCAAAATATGCCGCTAAGGCTCAAAAGATTTCTGATCTGACTAAGGATATTTCAGAAATACTTCCAGACCTACAAACAGAATTGATTGAACTTATTGGTAATGATCCTAAGCCGGGCGTGGTTTACCACCCTCCCTGTACTTTGCAACATGGCCAACAGATTCGCGGCAAGGTAGAAGCCTTGTTAACTAGCATTGGTATTGGTGTGCGTTTATGTACTGATAGCCATCTGTGCTGTGGCTCAGCTGGAACCTACTCGGTTACACAACCAGAACTCTCAGAGCAATTACGTAAAAATAAATTAGCTCATTTAAATACCGCTTGCGAAGAATTTGATGCCGATATCATCGTTTCTGGAAACATTGGTTGCATCACCCATCTGCAACAAGAAGATAGGCCTGTATTGCATTGGATTGAAATCGTTGATGAGCTTTTGAGTAAAAGAGTATCGCAATGAACTCCATCATTGCGAATCTCATGCAAGTTCGACAGCGTATTGAACTCGCCACTTTAGATGCAAAACGCGAGCCCGAGGATGTTGAGCTGCTAGCAGTAAGCAAAACATTTCCAGCTAGCGCCATCGAAGAAGCTATGCATGCCGGTCAATCTGCATTTGGTGAAAACTATGTACAAGAAGGAATTGAAAAAATTGTACAGCTCGCCAAACTACGTCCTTGGTTAGTGTGGCACTTTATTGGTCCACTTCAAAGCAATAAAACTAGAGAA
>Ga0194047_10001783_pt1 | contig 12819 bp, 34 predicted proteins | sample JunL225m_MetaG_2_FD_160070 | JGI IMG/M metagenome (GOLD analysis project Ga0194047, IMG submission 160070) | Anoxic zone freshwater microbial communities from boreal shield lake in IISD Experimental Lakes Area, Ontario, Canada - Jun2016-L221-5m | ecosystem: Environmental > Aquatic > Freshwater...
GCATAGAATATTAAGTTAGTCTTGGCTAACATTTAGATAGGGGTACCCCTTGTTAGAAAATTACTAATCGGTTATGCAAAATAGAGTGAAAGGATTAGGGTAGGTACCATCTGAGCGATTCGGGGTGGTGGGGGTCGCCTCTATGACAGTACTAAATGAGAATGGTTCTCATTAGGTCTTATATAAGACATAAGACTAGGGATAAGGTAAATGCTATCAACAATCAATACATGATTAATAAATACAATTAGGTAAATGTATTACAATGTAGTACAGTAGATACATCAACACAATTCAGTGTTGGTATTTGAAAGGGAAATCAAATGAATACAACTACAGTACAAACAACAAAGCCATTCGCTAATTCATTCGGGCGTGAGATACAACTAACCCGCGAGCAATACATTGAGCGGTGGATATCACCTACCCATCAGTTTGCTTATGTACTAGGCGCAGAGGGTTCGCTTAAAGTGTTGAATGACTTTCAAAACGAGGTCATTCGTTTAGCAGGTAAACAGTGGGATAACCAATAACTAACCAATGCCCCCGAAAGGGGGCGCAAAGGAAAACAAATGAAAATCAATACACCAACAATTAACACCAACGGCACTCACTTACAAGGCCACATGCATTGCGGTTATGACAAGCTTGTGGAAACATTTGGTGATCCATTGTCCGAAGGGTTTGATGATTACAAGTCAGACGCAGAATGGACTATAGAATTTAATGATGGCACTGTGGCCACAATCTATAACTATAAGAATGGCCGGAATTATTTAGGCGATGCCGGATTGTATCCAAAAGAAATTACCGAGTGGAATATTGGAGGCCACGATCGGAGAGCAGCCGAAAAAATAATGAAGGTCTTAGGCTTAGTTAACTTAACCGAATTTTTTGCTTAAAGGAAAACAAAATGAACTTACATGATATAGACGTGATCGAGAACGAAGCTTCCACACCTAATGAGTATTACGAAGCAATACAGTCGGCTATTAATTCTGGAACTGCTTGGAATTTTCAAGGGTCTTATGGTCGTACGATGATGGATGCTATCCGCGAAGGATATTGTTTATTAGGGCATGCGCAAGCTTCGGATTATTACGGCAATACTATTCCGAGTCGGGACGATGTTCAAGCTGGAACGAAGGGATCGTATGAATATGTAGTACACATGCGTGGTCAAGAATGGGCTGACATAATGGGCGCTCTAAAATAATTAAAGCTTTTCCCTTAGCCCCGCGAAAGCGGGGTTTTTTATTTTTTATTTATTTTTTTTTTTGATGATAGTTTCTTAACGCATCCGGAGAGGTGCGAGCGGGGAGGATCAGCGCGGGTCATGATTTTTTTAGGGCGCGTGAATTGTTTTAGCCCTTGATGATAGTTTTTTAACGCGTTCGGGGAGGACGCGAGCGGAGGGGCCTAGTATGCGGAGCGATTTCCGCGTAAATTATTTTTAAGTTATTAGGGTTTATCCTAATGTATTTGTGTGACAATGTAGTACAATAAACACATCGATGCAATTACGCGGAGATATTTAAAAGGGAAATTAAATGAGAACTTTAAAAGAAATATCCATCGAAATTAGTAGTGACTGGAAAAAACCTTATTTCGGAGCCGTTCCATATATTGAGGCCATGCGAGATCTACATTCTATTAACGATAATTATTACGAGGACTCAGGCCGTTCAGTAGTTATGTATTTTTTAGCTAATGCTGGGACGTGGCGCGGGGATGTTGCTAGGCGTGTGAAATCAGAATTGAAAACATTGGGAGCATAAACGTGAAACTCACTACAATTGCAGAAGCTTTAAATTTTGTCGGAGGGTTATCTAACCCTTCTAAAATGCCCTGTCACTCATATGGGATTAGCGCGAAGTTATGCGACACTGGCTCTAAGCTGGTTGATATTGAGGGAAGCACTTGTTCGGATTGTTACGCGCTTAAAGGGTTTTATGCGGACTGGAATAAGAATATTGTCCAAGCGCATGCAAAACGCGTAGAGTCTATCTACAAGCCGGAATGGGTTCAAGCTATGGTCTTTATAATTACTAAAAAGAAAATGGCCTATTTTCGCTGGCATGATAGCGGAGACCTGCAGAGCTTTCAGCATTTATTAAATATTGTATCAATCGCGGACCAATGCCCGAGTACTCAATTTTGGCTTCCTACCCGCGAAAAGAAATACATTAATCAATTCTCTAAGGCCTTCGGGGATTTTCCTAAAAATCTAATCGTTCGGGTATCAGCGACAATGATTGACGAAAAAGCAAGCGATTATAAAAATACTTCGACAGTCCATGAGAATAAAAAGCCTATTGGGTTTGCTTGCAAGGCCCCATCTCAAAATGGCAAGTGCATGGATTGTAGGGCCTGCTGGGATTCTAAAGTTAAGAATGTATCCTATGCCCGCCACTAAATAGTTTTTTCCCTTTAGCCCCTCTTCGGAGGGGTTTTTTTATTCCCCGATAAATTCGGGGATTGATGATAGTTTTCTATTGCCTTCGGGGAGGATGCATCGGGCGAGGATCCGGAGAATTGTTCCCAGTGATGATAGTTTTCTAACGCGTTCGGGGAGGATTTAAGCGTGGCCTATTGTTCCGTAAAGTTCCATAAAGTTCTAGGCACTCAGAACTTTGCAAAAGCCAATGGATATAAGGGTTTGCAAGCCTATATATATATATAGTTCTAAAGTTCTTATTATTATTATTATAAGGAGGTATTTTTTTATCTTTATTTATGTTACTTTGTATTACATTTTATATATTTATAGGTGTTTTCCCAGAGTACCTCGAAAAACCCAGAACTTTAGAACTTTATCAATAATGCCATGTAACACACCTTATTCTATATGCCTCCCAGCCCGATTTTGTATTGTTCCAAAGATATCTAGGCACTTTCCCACATCAAACCCTTACCCAGCGTGGCCTACAATAAAGTTCTACCTAAAGTTCCAGCTTTTTCAAAAACCCCTATTTCTAGAACACTGCGTGGTACATCGTAATATTTTGTATACTTCTAAACACAACGTGGTACAATGACTCAGTAACACAACGTAACATTCTGTAACATTTAAAATTACAAGGACACACAATGGATCACAAGACGGAACACATTTCACTACGTATTAGCACAACGGCACACAAGCTTTTAGGCACAATCGCCACCTCAGAAGACACCAATATATCGCAATTAGTACGCAAGTACGTTACGAAGGGACTCAGAGACGATGGCTATTTAACACCACTGCCACAAATTAAAAGCTCCGAAGTTAAAATGCCGGACGAATGGGAATGAGGGTAAACCCTTAAGGGAAAACGATAATAAAAAACTTCTTGACATTTGTGTTACAACGTGGTACAATGGTTTTAGAAGTTGAATAAATAGTTTTACAAGGTGGGGGGAAACCCCTACTAATTTTTTTAATAAAGCACTTGACAATGTAAACCAAAGTAGTAAAGTCAAGGTAACACAACGAAACACAAAAAAGGGAAATTATGAATATCAAACCAATAGATACAACGAGACCTATCGTAAAGGATGCGATTAGTATCGGGGAGCTTTTGTATTCACTCGAGAACATATGCGGAGACGACAACATCAACATAGAGGATGCAGAAGACTGGTATATCTACGATGAGGCCGAGTACGTACTAGGTACTTTTTATGAAGATGGGCATATCCGCAACATGTGGTTGACAGGCGAGGATGGCGATGCGCTTGAGGCCAAGGCCGAGGTTAAAGCACTAAAGCGGTTTATCAAAAAGTATAAAAACAAGGTTGAGGAGGCAGTATGAAAATCGAGATGACAATAAAGCAATTCATGGCAATATCCGACTTAAAAAACTTTGCCGAGTGGTATATCAGCGAGCATGAAGGGGACGGATACAACTATGAACAATGGCTGGAAGATAAGCAGGTCGTAGAGGCCGGAGTAAAAGCACTGGCAGAAGTAGATCAACAAATACAATTTTCTTAGGAGGAAGTATGACAAAAGAAGACTATAGAGATTTAAACAACGCATTAGCCTTGTTGCATGACTTCATTGAAAACTTTAGCGGTGAGTTGTGCATTGAGGATGACAGAGGAATTTTGAATAGCGCGATGGATGTATTGCGAGGTTATGTTAGTTGTGGGGGTGAAGTATGAGTGTATATACCGGAGTAAGAATGCGTGACGATTTGGCAGAAGAGGGTTATAGCGTACCAGCTAGTTTTGCGTTCTCAGAGTACGACCGGATGGACAGTCCGATTATGTACTTAACGGCAAAAGACCTAGAAGGTGCTACGGAGTACGACAACGGAGTCGATGCAGATGCCCACCCATTTATCGTAGTGAAGTTGGCGAATGGTGAGGTGGTTTACATGGTTGGAGCGGATTTAGATTGGGAGGCAGTATGAGCGGAAGCGTATTTGATGTAGTCGAGGCATTGGATGGGATCATTGGGTTCAATACCAGCAAGAACTCGGCCTATGGCAAATGGCTCTTAAGTAATAGTGAACTCGGGCAATTCGCTCGGAACATTATCCGGCAACACGAAGAGGCCAAGAACAAGGCCAAGGAGGAAGTATGAAGACGATTGAGGAGATGAGTACGGGTGAGTGGTTGCAGTACAGAGAGGAAAAGATCGATGCATTCTATGCCCGGGGAGGGGAATTAAAACCGACACCGGAATGTAAGACTTGTGATCCGGCTAATGACTATGTGTGTTTTGTGTGTGAGTGTGACCAATTGGAGGAAGTATGAACGAGGAGTTAATAAAAACAATCAAGGAATACACCAAGCAATTAAATTTAACCATGACTTTAGACGATTGCGTAGAAGTGCTTAACCATATGGATGAGTTTGAGATTGCGGATATAAAGACTGGGGTATGGGATTACCTAGATGCGTACGAGGGCATAAGCCATGATGCGGACAAAGAATTTTGGAAAGACGAGAAGAAAGCATGAAAACTAAAACCGATATAACAATGGTGGACTTAAAAAGCTTAGTAGTAGATGGTATTGATATGAAAGATTACCCCGACTTTTGCGATGCGTATTTTAGCGAGGGCAAATACTTAGATGGCACACCACTGCCGGACGATGTACTCGAGGAGTTGAGCGAGGACGGGGACTTAGTGCATGAGATGGTTTTTGAACAATTATATTAGGGGGAACTATGACAACATTTACAACCGATGACCGGATCGAAGCGGAAAACCACCCAGTAACTTCTTGGAATTACCGGCTAGTGCGCATGGAAGACGACAAATGGGGCGATCGCTGGGTGGAGGTACGCGAGGTGTTCTACGAGGATGGCAGACCAATAGGCCATACGGCAACAACTATCATGGCAGACGATGTGGGAGAAGTTGAGAAGGTTTTAGAACTAATTAAATTGGCCTTGGGCAAACCAGTATTACAACCCGAGGATTTTATAGGCGCATTTACTAACTTTGGGGGGGATACGGAATGACCTATGAAGAGTTGGAGCTAGTACTGGGAGTAGAGGAAGCCGAGATATTATTCATGCACTTTGTGGATGCTCCGGTGAGTTATTTAATCTTAGAAGTATTGGACAAAACCCCGATGGTTGAGCTATTGGCGATCATTGAAAACATAAGGATGGAGAAAGCATGAAAACCGCAGAACCAGTTGTAAAAATAAGGCAAGGAAAACGTGCAAACGTTTGGAACCTTTCTTACCCATTTATAAGGAAAGTTACTCGGGACGAGAAGCCACTACTCACAGTGGACAAGGGACTTAGCGTATTTAGTTTGTTGGGAAAAGCGAAGACGGCTAGAGAAAAACAAAAGATTATCAAGGCAAAAAATCCGTTGCATTACATATTCGGAAAAAAGCTTACGCGGTATAAAGATTATTTAACGTACGAGGAGAATCAAAATGGATAAATGGGTCGTAGGGTTCGATGGGTTCATTGGTGCGCTAATGGGCGAGAACAACGGAGTGTATGGGGTGTATTCACGTAACCAGCAGAAGGCATGGGACAAGGACGTGATCGACATGGAGGCCGAGACTGGCTATAAACTACCTAAGGAGGGCGAAGATGACGGAGATTAAAACAATCAAGGTTCAGGAGAATCTTAAAGAACACATGGCGCGGTTTGCGCACGAGGGTTTACCCTATATGACCGATGATGAGAATTGGTTTGAGTTCAATAAAGATTGGGCGATTAATATTTGGTGGAACTGGGACACGATGCAGTATCGCGCAACGGCATACCGGATTATTAATGGCGCACCATACATCGGAATTGGAATTGATTTATTTTAAAAAAAGCTTGTACGCTTTACTAAGTAATGCGATAATGTTAAAACAAAAGCGGTACATATAAGGAGAAGTATATGCGACAAACAGTAACGCCCTACCAGTACAAGCTGGATCTAGGGGAAGGTGCGGAATGCCAAGAAGCATATCAAGAGTATTTGGCTTACCACCACCTCGAAGATAGCAACGACAGATGGACTATGTTCTTAAAAACATGGGCGCAGATCCAGTCGGTACAAGCTATGTTAGATAAGGCCGGAGCCACGATTCAATGACTCCCGAGGCCAAGGTAAAGAAATCGGTACAAGCGAAATTAAAGGAAAACAATGCGTACTACTGTACTCCCATTAGTGGTGGCTTTGGTCGCTCTGGGGTTCCCGATATATTGGCTTGTTATCGAGGCTTTTTTGTGGGTATCGAATGCAAAGCGGGAAAGGGCAAGGTAACTGCCTTGCAACAAAAGAATTTAAACGATATTACAAAGGCCGGTGGAGGATCCGCAGTAATCAATGAGGATAACTTAGAAGATTTAGATGTGTTGTTAAGAGCAATAGACCGAGCGTTAGTAAATTTAGAGAAACTAAAAAAGGAGAAGTGAAATGAGCTGGACGAATGTACTAGAAGAAACAGACGGAAGCAGGACTATAAATGCAGTCGGTGGGGCAGGAGAAGTAGGCACAGTTGTGCAGGAAATTAAAGCGACTAAGCCTAAGAAAGCAAAACAAACTATCACTTCTGATCCTGTTAACAGCCCAGCGCACTACACAGCCGGTGGCATCGAAACCATTGACTACATCGAGGCTAAAAAACTCGGGTATAACCTTGGCAACGTTGTTAAATACGTGAGTCGCGCAGATAAGAAGGGTAAGCGTTTGGAAGATCTACGCAAGGCCAAATGGTACCTCGTGCGTGAAATAGAACTCTTGGAAAAAGAATGAACGAGAACGATCTTCGGGACTGCTTTGCTATGTTTGCTTTGAATGGGATTTTGTCTTGTGACTACTCGGTGGATGAGTCCCCGGCAGTTTTGGCGTACAAGTACGCTGATGAGATGTTAGAAGCCCGCAAAAAAGAACCCGAAGAAGGTGGCATAACCACGATTAAAAAGAGAGTGAGAAAAGCATGAACGTATTTTTCGAGCGATTGTTTTGGGCGGTAATTTTGGTGTTGTTGGTGGGCATTTGTGTATTAACTACAACGACTTTGGTGTATGCGCAGGTAACTACGTGGGGTGAAAGCCCGTACAACTACAACAATTCTGAGTACAACTACAAGAACTCATCTTATAACTACAACAATTCGCCGTACAACTATAACAATTCTGAGTTTAATATTTATTCACCCAATAATATTTACAGTAATCAAGGCCAGCGAGAGGGGTACGTAGTTCCTAATCAGAACGGAGTGGCTAATTATTTTGATAACAGTGGAAATCGGGTGGGGTATGGTAGGTAGAAAGAACTATGTTGAAGAGCGATTTGAAGTATCTCGACAGAAAATTGCAGATGAGTTTGGAATCTCTCGAGGAAAAGTAGCAGAAATTGAGCAGTCAGCATTGCGGAAATTTAGGGAGATACTGGAAGCAAAGGGCTACCAGCTAGAGGACTTTTTTGGAAAGGATTAATGATGGAACAATGGATGATTTGGGCGGGCATTATTTTTACTAGTTTTACTATTTGTATTCTTTTAATAATGTTTTGGGGGAGATAATGAAATATCTTAATAGATTATATATGTCAGTTTTTGGGCCAGCACCTAGCCATGAGTTGGCGGTTAGCGAACTAGAAGAAGCACGTAGAGAGTTGTTGCGTTCACAGACGCACATGGAGTATTACGCGGCGCAAGTAGAATATTTAGAGATACGCATAACACGTTTAGACAAATATATAAAAGGCCACAAATGAAAGTGACACAAGTTGCGGTTGACGCAGCAAATGGGTTTGCTATGGCGACGGAGTGTATGTCGTACACATTACCTAAAGCGAAGAGGGTTAGCTGGTTAAAAACTAGGGAGCTTTATTTAGGCGAAACAAATATGGGTACACGAGTAATGACACCGGTTATCGCTGTTGTTGACGAGCGCACTGCAATTCGGGTCCGGCAAAGAGCTTTAGACTTGCCCGAAATAATTAAATACATATATAAAAAAGTTGTCAAAAAGAAAGTAGTGTATCTAATGGACGTGATTACAGGGTCGTTATATAGCATTGAAAATAAACGTTGCATGTCTTCTGATACATTAAAATTAATATCCTATAAGATTGATCCGGCTCACGGCAAAACGCTTTTATCTGTAAAAGTAGCGGGGCTTAAATGAAAGAATATAGAGTAAAGATTACTGTTCGTAACAATCTTTTATTATCTGCGATTGAGAACGCTGGTTATAAATCACAAGCAGAATTTGCTAGAGCTGCGGGTTTAACAGCAACAGAAGTTACCGCGTTAGTTGGATTAAGAACTTGCCCCATAAACTATAACGGAGGTTTTACGCAATTAGCACAAACTATCATGGAGGTTTTGGGCGCATGCCCAACAGACTTGTGGACAAACGAACAATTAAGTATGCGTTTAAGACACAGTACCGCACAATGCGAAATGTCAAAAATAGAATTATTGCCAGCATTAGGCATGAACCCTATCGACCTATTGGAGTTTGCATTCCCAGATGACGTACTTGAACAACAACAAAACAAACAAGTTATTGAAAACGTTTTAAATACACTAACACCAAATGAAGCAAAAATTATTAAATTACGGTTTGGTATTGGCAGTGTTGAAAATGAAGGTGAAACTTTAGAAACAATTGGAAAAATTTTTGGTTTGACAGGACAAGCAATTAGAGGTATTGAAGCCAAGGCATTAAAAAAATTAAGACATTACTCGCGTTCTGATGAGCTTCGTAGGTTAACACAGGATTAAAATGAAAAAAGTATGCGTTGTTAACTTTTGGGACGGTGCGTTTGATGGGGATTTCTTTGAGTTCTTCTTTCGCACTGCTTTTGATGGTATTGATTACGTACTTAGCCCTCATGACGCAGATATAGTTATTAGTTCAGTCTTTGGGCATACGCAAACAGATCCTAAGAAAACGATTATGTATATTGGCGAGAACGTGCGCCCTAATTATTTGGGGTACAACTACTCTCTTTCATTTGATCATGACCCGTATGGTGGGCGTAACTTTAGGTTACCTTTATGGTGGTCGCGCCTTGCATGGGATGGGTTTGTTCAGAAGCCAAGAAAGCCTAATATGCATAACCACGGATACGAGCAGCTACTTGATATTAAAAGCTTGATGCAGCCACGTAAGTTGGACATGAATACTAAACATAAGTTCTGCGCCATGATCGCCGGGAACCCAGAAGGGCTACGAGTTAATTTGTTTAACGCTCTCTCGCAATACGAACAGGTAGAGGGGTATGGCTTGATGTTTGGTAACTCGCTACGCAAATCTAAGTTTGCCGTATTGCCTGAGTATAAGTTCTGTTTATGTCCTGAGAATTCAATCTATGACGGGTACATCACAGAGAAGTTGATTGACGCATATGCTGGGCTAACCGTGCCGTTATACAGCGGTGACATGTCAGTTAAAGAAGATTTCAATACCAAAGCATTTATTAATTATCAAGACTTTAAAAGAATAGAAATATTTTTACACGATATAGGTTGGTTTGATAAAGAGTTTTATTTGTATAAAGAAATGTATGAGCAACCACTATTACTTAAAGAACCAAGCCTTGATGGGGCAATCCAATTTGTAAGGAGCATTATATGAAAATAAAAACAAAACTACGTAAAGAAAGAAAAGACGGTTCAGCTATTTGTGAACTTGATTTAGATAAAGAAGCTAAGGATTGGCTAATAGGCGAGGGTTTTGTGTCCGTGCTAAGTAAAGCATTGGGTATGTCAGAGTCACTTGCAAAGCGCCAGCCCAAACGAATAAGAGAATTAGTAAAAGATTTAGATATAGACGGGCGTTGCTAATGAAATCTAAGTACGGCATACATCACCCACACTCGCCTGTAATGGAGCTAACTACTATGGTTGGCTGCCCGCTGATGTGTTCATTTTGCCCGCAAGAAAATCTACGGGATAACTACGGCGATAAGGCCAAGTACATGAAGCCAATGGATTTGGTAACGGTGCTATGTAAATTGCCAAGTAATACTCGCATAGATTTTTCAGGTATGTCCGAGCCTTGGGCTAACCCCGATTGCACGACTATGCTAGAGAGTGTTCTATACATGGGTTTTAACATAGCAATTTATACGACCCTGTACGGCATGACCAATGAAGATGCCCGTAAAGTTAAGAAGGTACTAGAAGACCACCCTAAGCAAGTAGAAGTAATTATGTTTCATTTGCCTGACTCCAATGGCAACATGAAAGGCTGGAAGTATTCAGAGGAATGGGTGGAGTCTTTGAAGATAATGACAGAGCTTGAGCTGCCTTGTGGATTCAATGCCATGACTATGGACGGTTCAGGCAAGGTTCATGCTGATCTTCAGGAAATGATTGGCGATCTTCCGGGCTGGAAAGGCCATACACGGGCAGACAGTCTTAACGTAGAGCAAGTAGGCGAACAGGCATTAAGCCTTACGCCCCGCCACGACTTTGCTTTAACTTGCGCATCTACACCGTTCTATGACCGCAACGTCTTACTACCCAACGGCGATGTGGTGCTGTGCTGTATGGACTACAACCTTAAACACGTTATAGGAAACCTATTAGAGCAAACCTATGATGAGATATTTCAAAGTAAACCACTACTTGATCTGATTGCTATGAACGAGAAGCCTGAATTTAACAAGTGCAGTATATGTAAGTCGTGCGATAACGTGAGGCGAATATGAACGCAAATGAACTAGCTGACAAATTGTTGGGCAGTCTTACTATGGAATACGACTGCGACAAATATATGGAACAAGCAGCCACTATGCTACGCCAGCAACAAGCTGAAATAGAGGCGTTAAAACAAATCATTGACGCAAACAATTTAAGCCAAAACATTGGGCAGTTTGTAAAGCCAGACCTAAGAATTGAAGAAGTCATGTCAGAGCATTGCACCTGTTACAAGTTAGGTTATAGCCCCTTAAACGATTACGCATCGGTAAAACAAAAATGAACGAACTAAAAGAACTAATTAAAGCACTACGCCCTGTAAAGACTAAGTTTGATCTTATACGAATAGGTGGGGCTAACGACGGTGGGTACTTAATACCTAATGACCTAGAGGGTATAGCGGCTTGCTTCTCGCCCGGAGTTGCTGATACGGCTAGCTTTGAAGTAGCTTTATGTAAACGTGGCATTGGATCACACCTTGCCGATGCATCAGTTGACGGCGCACCAAAGGGATTTACCCCGCTATCGTTTACCAAGAAGTATTTAGATGGATACAACGATGAAGACAATATAACCTTAACCGCATGGATGGGTGATCAACTGGCTATTATGGGCGAATATATTTTGCAAATGGATATCGAAGGCGGAGAATATGCAACTATCATAGCCACTGACCGCAACACACTAAACAGGTTTCGTATTATTTGCGTAGAAATTCACGACACCGATGCGTGGTTTAATCCAATTGCTTGGAACACTGTAGCTACATTCTTTGCCAAACTAACCGAGGACTTTCATGTGGTGCATAACCACCCAAACAATAATTGTGGAAGCGTAGTGGCTGGCAACATTCATTTGCCACGGGTATTTGAATTAACCTTGTTGCGTAAGGATAGAAGCGAGGCGCTCGGTTTTGTAGAAGATTTGCCACACCCATTAGACGCCCGCAACGTACTTGATAAAGACGTATTAAAACTACCAAAGGAGTGGTATGGAGCTTAGAGACGAATTCGCTAAATCAATTATGGCTGGCATTATTGCGGCTGATTGGAAGTTTGATTTGACCGAGAAGAAGTGGGACGAGATTGCCGCTAAACGTGCCTATGAATTAGCCGATGCTATGATTAAAGAACGGGAGATTGGGAATGTCTGAGCGCATTATGGTAATCACCCCGACTACTGGGAAAGATACAGTAAAAAAGGCTATTGAAAGTGTTAAAGCACAGACAATAGCAACAGATCATTTAATTGTGGCTGATGGGATAGATACGGATTTTTCGATTATGCCTTATTTTATGAGGCTACCTGAAAACATAGGGGGTGACGGCTGGTATGGACACAGAGTCTATGCGGCTATGCCGTTAATGGTAAATGCTGATTACATTCTATTCTTAGATGAAGATAATTGGTTCGAGCCAAACCATGTGGAGACAATGATTAACAAGATTAAAAGTAAAGATTTAATGTGGGCTTACAGTTTAAGGAGAATCTGCGATGAATCAGGACAATATGTTTGTGACGATGATTGCGAATCACTCGGTAGGTACCCGGCGTTTTATGACCATTCTCTCAATTTTGTTGATACTAATTGTTATTGCTTTCGGCGTGAATTCTTGGTTACTGTGGCGCACAGTTTTTATGGTCAGTGGGGTGCAGATCGGCCCTTCTATAAAGCTGCCAGCACAGGCTTGCCTGCCTTCGGATGCA
>Ga0194047_10001785_pt1 | contig 12817 bp, 11 predicted proteins | sample JunL225m_MetaG_2_FD_160070 | JGI IMG/M metagenome (GOLD analysis project Ga0194047, IMG submission 160070) | Anoxic zone freshwater microbial communities from boreal shield lake in IISD Experimental Lakes Area, Ontario, Canada - Jun2016-L221-5m | ecosystem: Environmental > Aquatic > Freshwater...
AAGTTCTTCGCATCGACCATAACTTCGTCGTTGTTAACGCTGGCTTAAAGTCTGAAGCGTTTATTCCTGTTGAAGAATTCCATAACGACGCTGGCGAGATTGAAGTAGCTCCTGGCGATTTCGTTTCTGTGGCGATCGATGCCCTTGAAAATGGCTATGGCGACACCATCCTCTCCCGTGATAAAGCGAAGCGCTTGGCATCATGGATGAATTTGGAAAAAGCGCTCGAGCAAGCTGAGATCGTTACCGGCACTGTTACTGGTAAGGTAAAAGGCGGCTTGACTGTGATGGTAAACGGTATCCGCGCATTCTTGCCTGGATCACTCGTTGATACCCGTCCAATTAAAGACACTAGTCCTTACGAAGGTAAGACTATGGAGTTCAAGGTTATCAAGCTTGACCGTAAGCGTAACAACGTAGTGTTGTCACGTCGTGCGGTTGTTGAAGCTAGCCAAGGTGAAGAGCGTGCTAAGTTGATGTCTAACCTTAAAGAAGGTGCAGTAGTTACTGGCCTGGTTAAGAATATTACTGATTACGGCGCGTTTGTTGACCTTGGTGGTATCGATGGGCTCTTGCACATTACCGATTTGGCATGGCGTCGCGTACGTCATCCAAGCGAAATGTTGACTGTTGGTCAAGAAGTTACCGCGAAGATTTTGAAGTTCGATCAAGAAAAGAACCGTGTTTCACTCGGTGTGAAGCAGCTTGGCGATGATCCATGGGTTGGTATCGCACGTCGTTACCCACCTAATACCCGTTTATTCGGCAAAGTAACCAACTTGACCGACTATGGCGCGTTCGTTGAAATTGAATCCGGTATTGAAGGTTTGGTACACGTTTCTGAGATGGACTGGACCAACAAGAACGTTGCTCCAAGTAAAGCAACTGCACTAGGAACCGAAGTTGAAGTGATGGTTCTAGATATTGATGAAGACAAGCGTCGTATTAGCTTAGGTATCAAGCAGTGCAAAGCAAATCCTTGGGAAGAGTTCTCACGCGCACAGCAAAAAGGCGACAAGCTGACTGGTGCAATTAAGTCTATTACTGACTTTGGTGTGTTCATTGGCTTGCCTGGCGGTATCGACGGTTTAGTTCACCTTTCAGACCTTTCGTGGAATGAGCCAGGTGAAGAAGCGGTTAAGAAATACAAAAAAGGTGATGAAATTGAAGCCACTGTATTGGCAATTGATGTTGAGAAAGAGCGTATCTCTCTTGGCATCAAACAATTGTCTGGTGACCCATTCAATAACTACACATCGGTTAGCGACAAGGGTAGCCTTGTAACTGGCACTGTGAAAGCAGTTGATGCAAAGGGTGCAACTATTCACCTAGCTGATGAGGTTGAAGCGTATCTGCGTGCTTCTGAGATCTCAACAGATCGTGTTGAAGATGCACGCAATGTATTGAAAGAAGGCGATAGCGTTACTGCCATGATCATCAACATTGATCGTAAGTCACGCGTAATCAATCTTTCAATCAAAGCAAAAGATAGCTCTGATCAACAAGATGCGATGAGCAAGCTCCAAGGTGATGCGCAGTCTGGTACCACTAATTTGGGCGCCTTGTTAAAAGCAAAAATGGACAATCAAGGCTAAATCAATATCGCCGCTTTCCATTAGGAGGGCGGCGATTTTTTATTGATAGATCATGACAGATCAAGAGCAACTAGCGATTACTCGCTCCGAACTAGTGGAGAGTCTAGCGGAACAATTTCCGCAGCTTCTGCCTAGGGATGTTGAGTTGGCGGTAAAAACTTTGCTAGACACGATGACTCAGGCTTTAGCTGAAGGTAAGCGTATCGAGTTGCGTGGTGTTGGCAGCTTTGTTCTTCATCATCGTCCTTCGCGCACTGGTCGTAATCCCAAGTCAGGCGAGAAAGTATTGATTCCAGAAAAACGTGTTCCTCACTTTAAGCCAGGCAAAGAATTGCGTGAGCGTGTGGATTACAAGCCGTTGAAGCAGGCGGGCCCTAAAGAGGGTTCAGGTGCCTAGTATTCAGGCTCATCCTCAGTGGTCCATCAGGACCATTTTTTTATTTAAAGTCTGTACATCATGATTCAGATAGGCACTGCTTGGTTATTACTTTTGCCAGTCATGTTTGGAATTGGTTGGCTGGCTTCGCGCTGGGATTTACGCCTTGAAAATCGCATGGATGAGCGCGAGCGTATGCGTCAGCAGCGTTCGACTTTCAAGGGGTTAAGTTTATTACTCAATGAACAGCCTGATCAGGCCATTGAGACACTCGTGAAGATTGCCCAGTTAGATCCAGAGACAATTGAGCTACATTTTTCCTTGGGTAATTTATTTCGCAGACGTGGTGAGACTGAGCGTGCCATTCGTGTACACCAACATTTGGCGAACCGAGATGATTTAAAGCTACGCGACCGTGATCATGCTGCCTATGAATTGGGCCGAGATTTTTTACGCGCTGGATTATTAGACCGTGCAGAAGCCTCATTAATTCGGGTTGGACAGGGGAAGTTTGCAGCGCCCGCTAAAGAAAGTCTTCTAGAGATGTATCAGATAGAGCGCGATTGGACAAAAGCCATCATTGCCGCTACAGAACTTGAAATGCTTCAAGGCAAATCCCACCATACTGAAATTGCCCAGTTTCATTGTGAGCTAGGGCAAGAGGCGCTTAATGCGAAGGATTTAGTGAGTGCTGAGCGCTCTATTCAGGATGCTTTGCATGTAGTTCCAAACCATACACGAGCACTGATTTTACAAGGTGATTATTTAATGGCTCTAGGGCAGCCAGCGCAAGCGATTGAAGCCTGGAGAATTGTTGCCACTTCTCATCCAGCTTATATGCATTTGATTGCTGATCGTTGGATGAAGGCTCATACCGATATAGATCAGAGTGCTGAGGGGTTAGAGCGTTTGTGTGACTTATTAAACACGCAAGCATCTGGTGAGCTTTTGGATGTTGTTCATAAGCAAGTGATGAATATTCGAGGCCTACAGGCTGCCAATGTAATGCTCTCTGAAGTGATGCAGCATTCACCGAGTTTAAGCGCCTTATCAAAATTGGCTGAAACAAGATTGGCCTTAGAAGAAGGTAACGCAAACCCCGAAAGAATTTTAGAGTTGACGTCGATTTTGCACCTCTTACGCCAGCGTACTACTAGCTTAGCGCGCTATACCTGCGGTAATTGTGGCTTTAGGGCTAGACGTTTTTATTGGCAGTGTCCAGGCTGTAATAATTGGGAGGCATACTCCCCAAGAAGAACTGAAGGCGTCGCTCCGAGCGGCCCTTCGATGTAATACTATTTACCGCAACAATTTTTATAGGGATCTATTTTGAAAGTGACTATCATCGGCAGCGGTTACGTAGGCTTAGTTACAGGCGCTTGTCTGGCTGAGCAGGGTAACAATGTTTTCTGCCTTGACCTTGACCCTAAAAAGATTGAAATTCTGAATTCTGGCGGCGTTCCTATTTATGAGCCTGGCTTAAAAGAGATGATTGAGCGCAACCGTGCTGCTGGTCGGTTGCAGTTCTCAATGGATATTGCAGCATCAGTAGCTCATGGTGATATTCAATTCATTGCAGTAGGTACTCCTCCAGATGAGGATGGCTCTGCTGATCTTCAGTATGTTGTCGCTGCCGCTCGTAATATTGGCCGCCATGCAACTACTCCCAAAGTGGTCGTAGATAAATCTACTGTGCCAGTTGGTACTGCAGACAAAGTTTCTGCAGCAATTACTGAAGAGTTAGCAAAGCGTCATTTGTCGCCTGACCTTTGTTCAGTGGTATCAAATCCTGAATTTTTAAAAGAGGGTGCTGCAGTCGAAGACTTTATGCGTCCTGATCGTATTGTGATTGGAACCGAGAATAGTCCAGCAGGTTTGGGAGCTAAAGAGCAGATGCGTAAGCTATATGCACCATTTAATCGCCATCATGAGCGTACTTATTACATGGATGTAAAGAGTGCAGAGCTAACCAAGTACGCTGCGAATGCCATGCTGGCAACCCGTATCTCCTTTATGAATGAATTGGCTAACTTGGCTGATTTGGTTGGTGCAGATATTGAAGCGGTCCGCCAAGGAATTGGTTCAGATTCTCGAATTGGATTTGGTTTCCTGTATCCAGGTACTGGTTATGGCGGATCTTGCTTTCCTAAGGATGTATCTGCACTCTCTAAGACTGCGATTGAACATGGTAGAGACCTTAAGATCTTGCAAGCTGTTGAAGAAGTGAATGAGGCGCAAAAATACACACTTGTTGAAAAGATTGAAAAGCGCTTCAGTAAAGATTTGAAAGGCATGAAGTTTGCGCTTTGGGGCTTGGCATTTAAGCCTAATACCGATGACATGCGTGAGGCTCCAAGTCGGGTCATTATTGGTGAATTGGTAAAACGGGGTGCCCAGATAGTTGCACATGATCCGGTTGCTATGAAAGAGGCTCAGCATTGTCTAGAGTTAGACTTCAAAGGCAATCCTGAGGGACTTCAAAAGGTTTCCATGGTGAATGATCCCATGGCTGCCTTAGATGGTTGTGACGCGCTCGTGATTGTGACCGAGTGGAAGGCTTTCCGTAGCCCTGATTTTGATTTGGTAAAGCAAAAACTCAAGAATCCAATTGTCTTTGATGGCCGCAATCTCTATGAACCTGGCGCAATGCAAGAGTTAGGTATTGAGTACCTAGGCATTGGGCGACATAATTAAGCATATTGTTTCATTACTAAAATCGACAGATAGAAAAGTCTTCCGTGGAAAAAGCTAACCGAGCACAGTTCTCTCAAACACGTCTGCTAGTAGTCGGTGACGTTATGCTGGATCGCTATTGGTTTGGAGATACGAATCGCATTTCTCCTGAGGCGCCTGTGCCAGTAGTTCAAGTAGGCAAGATCGATGAGCGTCTTGGTGGCGCTGCTAACGTAGCACGTAACGTGGCTGCTTTAGGTGCACAAACCACCATTTTGGGAATTGCTGGTGATGATGAGCCTGGCAAGCGTGTTATGGAGCTTCTTAAAGCAAGCGGTGTTGATAGCCAATTGGAAATCGATGCAAAGGTGCCAACGATTGTGAAGTTGCGTGTCATTGCACGTCAACAACAACTGATTCGTTTAGATTTTGAAGAGGCGCCCAGTGAAAAAGCACTGGCACATAAGTTAGAGCGCTTTGAAAAACTCGTTGGCAGTGCTGATGTTGTGATTTTGTCTGACTACGGCAAAGGTGCCCTGGGTCAAGTGACTCTCATGATTGAACAGGCGCGTGCACAGAACAAAGTCATATTGGTCGACCCTAAAGGTGAAGACTATGAAAAATATCGTGGCGCTACCGTGTTAACCCCGAACCGTAGTGAGTTACGTCAAGTCATAGGTCGATGGACTAGCGAGGAAGATCTAACGGGTAGAGCTCAGGATTTACGTCGCTCATTAAATCTGCAAGCATTACTTTTGACACGCTCAGAAGAGGGAATGAGTTTATTTACAGAACAAGGTGTTAGCCATGTTAAAGCGCAGGCTAGAGAGGTGTTTGACGTTTCTGGTGCCGGAGACACAGTCATTGCTACTCTCGCAGTCGCCTTGGCTGCTGGATGGCCTATTGAAAAAGCGATGGCACTAGCCAATCGCGCAGGTGGTATTGTGGTTGGTAAGTTGGGTACTGCAACCGTGACTTCAGAGGAATTACATTGACTATTATCGTAACTGGTGCGGCTGGCTTTATTGGCGCTAATATTGTTCACGCACTCAATGCCCGGGGCGAGAAAAATATTATCGCTGTTGATGATCTTCGTCCCGCAGATAAATATCGCAATCTTGTTGACTTGGACATCATTGACTATCTCGATAAAGATGAATTCTTGGAAGCCTTCCGAAGCGGTCGGTTTGGCAAAGTAAAAGCAGTTTTTCATGAGGGGGCTTGTTCAGACACCATGGAAACAGATGGCATCTTCATGATGGCGAATAACTATCGCTACACCATGGATTTGCTCGATATTTGTACTACTCAAAAAGTTCAGTTGTTATATGCATCTTCCGCTGCTACTTATGGTGGTTCAGATGTTTTTGAAGAAAGTCGTGAGCATGAGAAGCCGCTTAATATTTACGGCTACTCTAAGTTCCTCTTTGATCAAGTGATGCGTAAACGTTTTGCAGAAAATGTAAATACAGCGCAAGTGGTCGGTTTCCGATATTTCAATGTATATGGTCCGCGTGAGTCCCACAAGGGCCGCATGGCTTCAGTCGCCTTTCATCAGTATCACCAGTACAAGGCGAATGGCTGTGTGAAGTTATTTGGTGAATATGGTGGTTATGGCCCTGGCGAGCAAAGTCGTGACTTTGTTTCAGTTGAGGACGTGGTAAAGGTCAATCTTTTTTTCTTAGATCACCCAGAAATTAGCGGTATCTTTAATTTAGGTACTGGTTTTGCACAGCCGTTTAATGATGTTGCATTTACGGTTGCTAATACCATGCGTAGGTTGGATACGGCAGAGCCAATAAGTCTTGCTGAATTGGTTAAACAAGACGTGATGGAATACATTCCATTTCCAGATGCGCTTAAAGGTAAATACCAGTGCTTTACTCAAGCTGATTTAACAAAGCTACGTGCAGCAGGATATAAAGAACCTTTTCTCAACGTGGAGCAGGGTGTCAGTCGTTATATCGAGTGGTTAGAGGCCAACGCAGGATTTTTAGCCAATCCTTTAGACGCTAAATAAACTTCATGGCAAGTAAGTTACTTTTAGCGCTTACTTGTTGGGCTCTTAGTACATATTCGATAGCTCAGGTCATTGATATTCCTCATCAGCAGGAAGCTCCTACCAGAACACTACTCATTGAGACGGTCAACCCTCGAGCTTTAGTGCTTCTTTTTCCTGGCGGCGGAGGAATGGCCGGCATCTTTGATAATGGCTCAGTCAAAAGTAAACACACCTTTATACGTTCAATGGATATGTGGTCTCAGTATGGAATTGATGCTGTTTTAGTAGATACGCCATACGATTTAGGGGATCAGAAGCGCGGTAATTTACGTTCTCGCAAAGACCATCTCACTCGAGTCGATGAGGTAGTGAACTTTTATAAGGCGAAGTTAAAACTTCCAATTTGGATCTTTGGACATAGCATGGGGAGCTCAACGGCAACCTATTATGCAAATGAAATTGATCAAACTAAAAAGAATCTTACGGGGATTATTATTGCTGGCACGATTCGTACAGCTTTATTAGATGATGAAGTCACATTGCCAGTATTAGCAATCCACCATCAAAATGATGCTTGTTCGGGTACACCAGTGAACGCCTCAGCCAAAATTATCGATGGCAGATCCCCCAAATTAGTTTCAAAACTTGAATTGATTGAGGGTGGTATTTCAGAAGGGGATGTATGCCAATCTTTTGCTTATCATGGCTTTAATCAAACTGAAGCTGAATTTGTCAAAAGAGCGGCTAACTTTATCCTGAGTCATTAATACTGATTTGCTTGTAGTCCGAGCAAACAAGTCAACATCTATTTTTTCTCTTCGTTGTAAGTAATCCACATAAGTCTCTTGTGTGGATTTTTTATTTACTTCAGGAGAAAAAATGACTCAATACTTTGGTTTTAATACAGCCCTTAGTTTTGCTAAGGCTTTAGCTTTTTCTGCATTATTGGCACTTGGCAGTTTGGGTATTGCAGCGGCCCAATCAATCAATGTGAATACGGCCACACAATCAGAGCTTGAAAGCATTAAGGGTATTGGCCCTGCAAAGGCAAAGACTATCATTGCAGAACGTTTGGATGGCGGCCATTTTCAAGATGCCAACGATTTGCAAAAGCGTGTTCGAGGAATTGGCATGAAGTCAGTAGAAAAAATGGTAGATAACGGCTTAAGTATTGAAGCCCCTGGTTCCTTTCGGGAGCCCAATGGTAGGACCCAAAAGGATGGCGGGGCCTCTGGCAGACGTAATTCTCGTACTCAAAATAGTAATCGCTATCAGCAGGATCGTGCGGGAGGGGGCCGCAGAAACTAAGCCCTTTCGTACTTAGTGGTGCTTATGGCTAAAATGGCTTTATGAGCAAACCAACTTATTTAACAATTTCACAAACTGTGGGTAATACCCCCTTGGTGCGTTTACAGCGCATCCCTGGGAAAGAAAACGAAGCTCGCAACAATGTGATCTTAGGTAAGTTGGAAGGTAACAATCCAGCCGGGTCGGTGAAAGACCGACCTGCGCTGTCAATGATCATGCGCGCACAAGAGCGTGGTGAAATTACACCTGGCGATACCCTGATAGAAGCAACCAGTGGCAACACTGGCATTGCTCTTGCGATGACTGCAGCGATGTTGGGTTATAAGATGATTTTGGTAATGCCAGAAAATCAAAGCATTGAGCGTCGTCAGAGCATGGCCGCATATGGCGCTGAATTGATTCTGACAGCTGCAACTGGTGGTATGGAATTTGCAAGAGATTATGCGCTGCAACTTCAGCGAGAAGGGCGCGGGAGATTGCTTGATCAATTTGCAAATCCCGATAATCCCCGAGCACATATTGAAACTACTGGCCCTGAAATTTGGCGCGATACAGATGGGCAGATTACCCATTTCATATCCGCAATGGGAACTACTGGTACCATTACTGGAGTTTCAACTTATCTCAAGTCCATGAATCCCAATATTCAGATTATTGGGGCGCAGCCTGAAGAAGGTTCGCAAATCCCTGGAATACGTAAGTGGGCACCAGCGTATTTACCGAAGATTTATGAAGGCGATAGGGTTGATCTCATCGAGTATGTCACCCAAGCGGATGCTGAAGAAATGGCCCGTCGTTTGGCTGCACAAGAGGGGATCTTCTGTGGCATATCGGCAGGGGGCGCTCTAGTTGTGGCCATGCGGGTGGCCCGTCAAGTGGAAAATGCCACTATTGTCTTTATTGTTTGCGATCGAGGCGACCGCTACTTATCTACTGGGGTGTTTCCAGCCTAAGCTATTTAGTTTTTTTTCTTTGTCTTGGTTTTCTTGGATTTAGATTTAGCGCCACTGTGATCTGCAGGGTGAGCTGAATTCAATATCGGAACCACGCTTTGGTTTTTATAGCCAAGCTCTTGCGCAAACTCAGCAACACTTTGTGCATAAAAGTAACTGCGGTTGTATTGAACAATCGACAGAAAATTATTTAAGCCCACCACGTAATAAACTTGGTCATTGCCATCTTTATCAGGATAGGGGAGATCAACGATCATGGCTTTGCTTTGGGGATCTACACCACCATTTTGTAAATCACCTTGTTGCGCAGTCAGAATTTCTTTTTCAATCAATTCTTGCACGGTGTATTTTAGTTGAGGCTCGCCATCAGCCAGAGCCCTGGCGGCTAGGATTGCTTTTTCTTGTATTGGAAAATAAATTGGCATTCCGGTTTGCCAGCCGTGCATTTTCATAAAGTTAGCAACACTAGCGATCGCATCTTTTGCGCTAAGTCTTAAATCAATACGCCCATCTCCATCTCCATCCACTGCAAAGCTACGAATGCTGCTGGGCATAAATTGGGGTAAACCAATCGCACCCGCATAAGAGCTATTTTGGTTTAGGCATGCGTTAAATCGGACTTGATTTACTCCTTGCATATTATTTTTTGCAGGAAGTATCCCTCCCGCCTCGCTCCAGCACAAGAGAATGAGTTCCTTGAGCTGATCTTTAAAAAGTTGTTCTCGAGCAGGTTTGTTTGGGGTATCTGGATAACTAAAGGCTAATGTAGAAAGAACATCCTTCACTCTAAAAGTGCCCGTTTGGCGCCCATAGATAGTTTCGATGCCAATGATGGCAACAATCAGTTCGGCGGGAACCCCTGAGGCCTGTTCCGTCTGGCTTAAAAAGGCCTGGTTCTGATTCCAGAAGGCCTTACCAGCCTTAAGGCGGACAGGTTCGATAAAGCGTTGACGATAAACCACCCAATTCTTCTTAAATGTAGTTGATGGGGGTAATACCAATTTTCGGATCGATGGAATCGTTTTAACATCTAAGAAGCCTGATTCAAGGCTGGCTAAAGGGATTTGCTGGGTTTGAGAAACCTGGATCATCAGTTCATTCAGGTTTTGGCTAAAACGGGCTTCAGAAACTGCATCGTCGACTTGGTTTACGATAGGCTGAGGGGCTGGCGTGGCTTGGTTGTTGGTTTGTATAGGGGTACTTGAGCATGCTCCTAAAAGCAGAGAAATGAGTAGGTGGGAGACGCGATAATTCATATCGAGATTAGATTATAAAAATTATAGTTTTGCTATTAAGGATTTCGAGTAATGACAACAGGATACATAACTCATCCAGACTTTCTGAAACATGAGATGGGAAGCCATCACCCAGAGTGCCCAGAAAGAATTCAGGCGATCAATGATCAGTTGATCCGCAGCGGTGTCGACCACTTTTTACATCATTTAGATGCGCCATTGGCTAGCGAAGATCAGCTAGAGTTGGTTCATAGCCCCGAGCATGTTAGCTTTGTTCGAGATAGCGCTCCCGAGACGGGTTATTTCATGCTCGATGGCGATACGATTATGAATCCCCATACTTACAGAGCTGCCTTGCGTGCTGCTGGTGCAGCGATCGCAGGGGTAGATGCAGTCATGAAGGGTGAGGTAGAAAATGTCTTCTGTGCAGTAAGACCTCCTGGTCATCATGCTGAGCCAACGCGGTCTATGGGTTTTTGTCTTTTTGATAATGTAGCGATTGCCGCTCGTTATGCGATGGAAGCCTATGGTATTGAGCGTGTCGCTATTATTGATTTTGATGTGCATCACGGCAACGGAACCGAAGCGGCTTTTTTCAATGAACCTAATGTGCTGATGTGCAGTTTTTTCCAGCACCCGTTTTATCCCTATAGCGGTTTAGATCATGCGAACAATATGGTTAACGTTCCTTTACCAGCAGCTACTCGCGGTGATGTAGTTCGCTCCATTGTAGAAGAGCGCTGGCTTCCTGCTTTGCGCAATTTTGAGCCGCAGCTCATGATTATTTCTGCTGGTTTTGATGCGCATAGAGAGGATGACTTGGGTCAGATGGGTTTAGTTGAAGATGATTATGTTTGGATTACTCAGCGTCTCAAAGAAATTGCTAAAGACTACGCGCAAGGGCGCATCGTCAGTTGCTTGGAGGGTGGCTACAACCTATCCGCATTGGGTCGCAGCGTCGTCGCCCACGTTAAAGCACTAGCCGATATTTGAAAACTGAAAGTAAATAATGGCCAATATTTATGAGCAAGGTTTGGATCGTAATTCTGCTAACCATACACCTATTACCCCGCTCTTATTTTTGGAAAGATCAGCGCAGGTTTATCCAAATCGCGTAGCAGTGATTCATGGAAAATTACGTCAAACATGGATGCAAACTTACGAACGCTGCCGCCGTCTTGCTAGCGCATTACAAAAGCACGGTATTGGCTTGGGAGACACAGTAGCAGTAATGTTGCCGAATACGCCGCCTATGGTTGAAGCGCATTTTGGGATTCCCATGGCAGGGGCAGTTTTAAATGCACTCAATACCCGGCTTGATCCAGAGTCAGTTGCTTTCATGTTGAATCATGGTGAAGCAAAAGTGGTGATTGTGGATCCAGAGTTCTCTGGCGTGATGAAAAAAGCCTTAGAGATTGCTAAGAAAGAAAGTGGTCGTGATATTTTAGTTATTGATGTTGAGGAAAAAGAGTTTGATGTGCCTGGTGAAAAACTGGGTAAGTTGACTTATGAAAAATTACTCTCTGAAGGTGACCCTAATTTTGCCTGGCAATTACCTGCTGATGAATGGCAAGCCATTTGCTTGAACTATACCTCCGGTACTACGGGTAATCCAAAAGGGGTGGTGTATCACCATCGCGGTGCCGCAATTAACGCTGTATCTAATGTACTTGATTGGGACATCAACAAACATCCAGTGTTTTTATGGACGCTACCGATGTTTCATTGCAACGGCTGGTGCTTTCCATGGACGATTGCTGCCCGTGCTGGCGTGAATATTTGCTTACGGCGTGTTGATGCCCAACATATTTTTGCAGCCTTCAAAGAGTATGGCGTGACGCATTACTGTGCCGCGCCTATCGTGCATAACCTATTAGTCAATGCTCCAGATGAATTAAAAGTGGGTGTGCCTAAAGGGGTAAAGGGCTTGATTGCTGGTGCTGCCCCTCCTGCTTCCATCATTGAAGGTATGGAAAAGTTAGGTTTTGATTTGACCCACGTCTATGGCTTAACTGAGGTTTATGGGCCCGCAGCAGTTTGCGTCAAGCAAGATGAATGGAATGAACTAGATATTGGCGAGCGTGCTCGCTTAAATGCACGTCAAGGTGTCCGTTATCACATGCAACAAGCTATTGCGGTGTTAAATTCCCAGACTATGGAGCCTGTGCCTGCCGATGGTGAAACTATGGGTGAGATTATGTTCAAGGGCAATATTGCCATGAAGGGATATTTAAAGAATGACAAAGCCACTCAAGAAGCATTTGAAGGTGGCTGGTTTCATTCTGGCGACTTGGCTGTCATGAATCCTGATGGCTACGTCAAAATTAAAGATCGCAGTAAGGATATTATTATTTCTGGCGGTGAGAATATCTCTTCTATTGAAGTGGAGGATGTTCTCTACCGTCATCCCTCAGTAATTGCTGCGGCCGTGGTAGCTAAACCCGATCCAAAGTGGGGCGAGACACCCTGTGCTTTCTTAGAAATTAAGCCCGGGGTAGAGGTGACGGCGGCTGAAATTATTACCCACTGTAAGCAGCACTTGGCGGGATTTAAGGTCCCTAAGGCTATTGTGTTTGGTGATCTGCCGAAGACTTCTACTGGAAAAATCCAGAAGTTTGAGCTTCGTAAGCGGGCTGGCTCAGCAGCTGCTATTGATGTTTAATTCCATCAAATGG
>Ga0194047_10001786_pt1 | contig 12809 bp, 8 predicted proteins | sample JunL225m_MetaG_2_FD_160070 | JGI IMG/M metagenome (GOLD analysis project Ga0194047, IMG submission 160070) | Anoxic zone freshwater microbial communities from boreal shield lake in IISD Experimental Lakes Area, Ontario, Canada - Jun2016-L221-5m | ecosystem: Environmental > Aquatic > Freshwater >...
TAGCGTCACGCGTGGTGTCCACGAAAGATCATCACGTACAGCACGTTGGTCAAACCAATGTGCCGTACCTAACTGTTCAGCAATAAAGCGTGTCACAGGTGGTTCAGAGGATCGAAGCAATGGCCATATCCGCTCAACACAAGAACCCACACTTTTCCCTACTGCAAGCGAAACATAGCGAGGTTGAAATGGAATACGTGCCGCAGTACACATAGATCTCATCAGTTCATTAACAGTGCGGGGTTCAGCATTCGAAATAACGTATGACTCACCATCGCATGCAGATCCGATTTGAATTGCATCAAGTGCTGCAATATGAGCGTCTATTGCATTATCGATATATGTGGAATCCACCAATGCATTCCCTGAACCCACAATCGTGAGTCGCCCACGTGCAGCTCTATCTATGATTCGACCAACCAATTGCGTATCTCCTGGTCCCCACACCAAATGAGGACGTGTGACGACAACTGCAAGGTCACTATTGCGCGCGTTCAATGCCAATAGTTCGGCCATCGCTTTAGATTCGGCATAGTAGGAACGTGTACGACCAAGTGTGGCTGTACCGGCGGCTGCACCGACAAGTGATTCACCAACATGCGCGACAGACGGAGTGGAAACGTGTACCAACCGTGAAATGTTTTGCCGCTGTGCAGCATTCACAACATTTTTAGTTCCTGCCACATTGGTGCTGTAAAACTCTTGCCATTTTCCGACCACACCAACTCGTGCAGCGCCGTGAATGATGGCATCGCAACCCTCAGCCGCATTGGTGACTGCATCAGCATCACTGATATCTGCTGATACGTGCTGCACGCTCTGATGCCCTTCGAAAGTTGCCGCACGTCGCTGTAGACACACCACTTCATCACCACGAAGTACGAGCGCACGTGCAATGCCTCCGAGCAGCATGCTGCCGGAACCAGTAACAAGAACTTTCACTCTTTATTCCCTGACAAAATCGAAGACATCTGCATAGCAACTTTTGTCCGGTCAATTTTTGAGTTATGTCTGATGTCTACGGGAAGATTCTTCGTTGTCCACACTGCAGCAACATGAGGAACAACAACAGATCGCACCGCACGTGCAAGATCAATAGATGCTGGCCCGTCAGTGCGCTGTGATGTTTCGACCACGATGACGATCTGCTGAGCGCCACTCGGCCCAACTCCGACTGCCGCGGCGCGCACAATGTTGGGCAAGGCCTCGACAGCAATCTCTAGCGGCACCGGCGTCACTGGACCATCTGCGGTATCGAGAACGTGTACGGAACGCCCTTCTATCCAAAGATTCCCAAAGGCGTCGAGATGTCCTACGTCTCCGGTGCGATGCCACGTACGAGTTTCGTTACTCATTGTCAATACTGGTCGTGCATTGTGTTCAGTCAGCCATAGCGAGTCATATCCGGCCGACATCCACGGTGCCGACACCAAAACTTCTGATGTATCAGGGTCTATTTGTACTTCACAGTTGTGAACCGATACTCCGACACAGACTCCAGCACCAGTCCCAATTCGTTCAAGATCTGCCAAGGAAACATCGGCGACAGGTAATACTTCAGTCATGCCATAGGGCGTATGTAGCTCAGCATCTGGACACAACACAGCTATCTCTCGCAATGTTGCGATGGGCACCGGAGCACCGGCGGACATCAACAGTCGTACTTTTGAAAGACTGTGCAAGGTGCCCTTCGTAGTGCGAACCACATTTGCAAGTGCAGCTGGTGATGCAAACACCATGGTGGCCCCCACTCGCTTACATGCATCATCAAGCGCTTCTGCAGTGAGTGTTCCGGGGGCTGTCACATCCATATCTGCAAGCCCTGTTGCGATTCCAAGCGCTGGCCCATACAAAGCAAAGGGAGCAAATGCAGCAACAAATTTGTCTGCAGGCGTGATGCCATATGTCTGTAGCAACGCGTCACGTTGTGCGTACAACTGACGATGCGTGTAGCGAACACCTTTTGCTGGCCCCGTTGCACCAGAGGTAAAGAGCACTGCAGCAAGGTCGTCGGGCGATGGTTCTGGTGCACTGACTTGTTCCACCTTCTGGATTGCAGCCGAGCGTCGTACCAGTGACAGTGGAATGAATGAGGCACGAGGTGCCCATTTCAGAATTCGTGCGGCAAATAATGCACGAGCTGGTCCGACAACATGTGCGACACGAGATGCCCGTATAGCCCCGCGAAGCCCGCGAAGACCAAGACCCCTATCTGCAATAACTGCTACCGCTCCAATGCGCCAGCACGCATACACCACAGCAATCAAGTCAATACTGGGAGACACCAAGATTGCAATGCGATCACCTTGTGTAACACCTCGCTCGTACATTGCGTTCGCATATGTGGCAACTCTGCAAGCAAATTCTGGGCGGGTTACTACATCGTCGGCAGCAGCATCAGTAATTGCGATGTCATCTGCGGAGTCCCACTTGTCAATGAGTGACCACAAGGTCGCTGGATCATCTCGATGAGGCGGAATAAATAAAGTGCATGGGTGTTCATTGTGCTCTTCAATCGCAGCTTCAACAATCGGAGCAATCGACGCTTCCAACACTGCTAAGTGACCAGCATTAGCGATGCGATGCAACGCAGCATCAGTAAACCGATGAAGTAAATCATGTGCGAAGTCATCGTTGAAGACAGGGTCTTTTGATCCCCACACCAAACGAACAGGAATGTTCAGATCGGATAATTGGTCCGCAACTGTTGCAATGTCATGTGATGACCGATGCCGTGATGTGAGAGGTGCATCTGCAACGAAATCTGCCACTCCCCTGCGAGTCGCGCGTCGGCGATACGGGAACACCAGGGCATTACGTTGCGCACCTGATAATCCGAGACCGGGCAGAAAGGGAGTTCCCCGCACAAACAAGGACGACTCACGCGTCACTAGCCGATGAAGTCCACTGCTCGCCGCCAAACGAATGAGCAACGGTGCGTGACGATTCTGAGGAATCGCAATACCAGTATTTGATAACACCATGCCTGCAACGTGGCCCGGGTGCGATACCGCATAACCCATACCAATTGCACCACCCCAATCCTGGGCAACTATCCACACCGGTGATGTAATACCTAGTGCTCGAATAAAGTCAGCAATGTCTGTCACTCTGTCGCGATAGGTGCGTGATGAGACCTGTTCTGAAAATCCCATTGATAGATGATCGGGTGCTATCACGCGAAAACGTGAATTCAGTTCTTGAAAAACTCGTGACCACAGAAACGACCATGTGGGGTTTCCGTGCAAACACAAAATAACCGGAGCATTATCAGTGTTTCCGGGACGATCTAAGAAGTGCCACTGGTGAGAAGCTCCATCGTGGCTTGGCACATCAATAGTGCGCGACCACGAAGGGTCTATTCCGAACGCTGCAAAATCTGTAGCGAGCGGACGCTGCACGTTTACCAAAGAATCTCAAGTGCGCTTGTATTGAGGCCGGAACCAATACCAAGACACATCACGCGCTGGCCTGGCTGAATCTTGTCTTGCACACTGGCCAACGTAATGGGAATTGCTGCAGGGCCGATATTGCCAAAATGAGGAAAGGTAATGGGAGCTTTGGCGGGGTCAATGCCGAGACGATCACACAACATTGTTGTATGTACCTTGCTGACTTGATGCAAGATGTACCAATCAACAGCATCGGCTCCCCAGTTGAAATCCACAAGCGCTTCTTCCCATGCCACTGCAGCTAGATCAAGACCAGCGACTAATAGACCGTGAGTATCTGTGGTCATGCGATCAAGATCTCCCACACACAAAGAATTGTGTTCTGTTGCAGCTCGTGCCATACCACCGATGAGTCGATGTGTTTCAGGGTGGCGCTGTGAGCTTGCCATCACCATTGCTGCAGCGCCAGATCCGAGTGTGAGCGAAGCAAATTCTGCGAATACATCAAGTGCAGTGGAATCTGGTTTGCGTAAACGTTCAATCGTCGCCTCTTGTGGCTGACGACTGCCTTCTCCATCAACTATCAACACATATTCGACAGAGCCAGAGTCGATCATGGTGGCTGCAAGATGCATGGCATTGACGAATCCGAGGCATGCATTACCGATATCAAAGTTCAGACATGACGACGACAATTTAAGTCGGTCGTGCACGAGGCACGCAACAGATGGTTCAAGATGTTCTTTGCACACAGATGTCGAAATGAGAACACCAATTTGCGACGGGTCAATGCCCGCCTTCTCAATCGCGAGTTTTCCAGCCATTGCAGCTGCATCGGAAAATGACACGTCCTCATCCCACCAACGACGCTCCTCAATCCCTGCAAGCCCAGCGAGCAATCCGGATCTGAGACCATTGCGTTGGTACACCTCTGCCAATTGCTCATCGATCCAATGTGAGGTGATGATGTTGGGAGCTTCAACTGAGGCAACACTCAAGACGCCAGCATGTTGGTGTTGAAATACTGAATTTCCGGCCATCGCGACAATCTTTCGGGTTGAGTCCGTAGTACAGGCTAGTGAGCGCACTCCATTTCTGAACCACGGGGGCATTCAATCGGTCATTAATTGCGTAATTACTCCAAATCCGGTGCCAGACTTCCTGAATGGGCTCAGACATCGGCGTTTTCACTGTCTTTGCATGCCCCCATTGCACAATGCCACTACGTCTCAATCAGCATGAGGCGCGCTGCGAGAACAATCATCTCTTCGATCGTTCTCGAGATGGATATGTCAATCTCGTGATCGGTGGACGACTTGCGTCAACTTCCACATCTGGTGACACCGCCCATTCACTTCAGTCCCGACGACGCTTCTTTGCCACAGGGTCATACGCCCCGATTGCATCTGCACTCGCCAATGTGCTGCAAGACATATCCGGACCAATTCTCGATGTGGGATGTGGAGAGGGTTACTACTTCACCCACATCAATGCGACTGAAAAATACGGCATTGACATTTCAAAAAAAGCAGTACAAATGGCAAGCAAATTTTTGCCCAATGCCCACTTTGCAGTTGCATCTGCGTTTCGCCTTCCCATTGTTGACCATTCCTGCGCCGCGGTGTTCTCAGTGTTTGCACCACATTCGTTCGAAGAATATGCCCGCGTCTTACAACCCGGTGGCATGTGGGTCACAGTGACTCCTGGCCCACATCACTTACAACAGATGCGTCCCAAACGAGACCAAACTATTGATGAACGAGAAGAGCGCCGCAGCGAGCCCCCTCCACAGGCACAACATGCACAGCGCATTCAGTTTGAACTTGATCTCACAGAAACTGATGCCAATGACTTGTTTTCCATGACCCCATTGATATGGCAGACCGCTGCAGATGCATCACCCACAACACATGTCAGTATCGATGTTTGGGTCTCTTCGGGCACTTCGCTCTAACGTTGCGACATGTTGAAGTTTGATACAGCGTATTACCAGCGCTTCTACGGCGACAATGGAGCACACGATGCTGAGAAAGTCGCACACCTCGCGACGGCCGTTCATCATCTTGCTGCCTGGTGGGGTGTTGAAGTCTCAACTGTGCTTGACGTAGGGGCTGGTATGGGAATGTGGCGTGACTGGTACAACAACACACATCCGTCTGTCACTGTGCGTTCCATTGATATCAGCGAGCATGCGTGCAAGACATGGCATCACGAACAACGAGATATCTCACAATGGCGACCACGCGGAAAATTTGATCTTGTGGTGTGTCACAGTGTGTTGCAATATCTCAATAAAGAATCTGTCATTCAGGCATTTGAGCATCTCGCCGCAGCAACTCGACATGTGTTGTACCTCGAATTACCCACAAAATGGGACTACGAAAATATTTGCGATGAGACAAGTACAGATTTGCAGGTGTACCAACGTTCAGGTACGTGGTACCGAACACAACTCTCGCAATATTTTCGACAAGTTGGTGCCGGCCTCTGGGTGCCACAGAATGGCATCCCCATGTATGAATTAGAGGCGTGCCGCTAACGAGAAACTGGCCGGAAGCGATACAGGGCGCTTCCTTCACCAGTGTCGTGGAACACCATATCTACGGGCATTCCTATATGGAGTGCCTCAATGTCGCAATCAACAATGTTGGTCATAATGCGCGGACCATCAGCAAGTTCTACATACGCGATAACAAACGGACCCGCATCTTTGAATGCGCCTGTCCCCTTGCGTACAACTGTGAAGCTATAAATAGTGCCGGTTTGTTGAGCATCAAACGTTGACACGTTCTCTGTCCAACACTTCGGGCAGTTGCGTCGAGGAAACCACAGCACAATGTTGCACGCATCGCAACGCTGCAATAAAAAGCGGCCTTCTGTGGTGGCTTTCCAAAACTCAGCAGTGGTTGAGTTGATTGCGGGTGCAGGTGTTGGCAACATGGTTATGCGTCCTCTTGTCCGAGAATGAGTGTGACTGAACCATGCTTTGAGCCAAGGCTGCCGCCCGTGCCGTGAGCAAGAGATATCTGGCAGTTCGGTACTTGTACTGCTGGGTGTGCTTCACCACGCATTTGGCGCACGGCTTCAATGACTTTGGTAATACCGCCACGATTCGATGGATGGTTATTACACAAACCGCCGCCATCAGTATTGAAGGGCAACTTCCCGAATGGTGCAACAAGTCCGCCATCCATTACAAATTTTCCGCCTTGTCCTTTTTCACAGAAACCAAGATCTTCAATCGTTTGCAGAACAGTGATTGTGAAACTGTCGTAAATAGATGCGTACTTAATATCAGCAACGCTCACGCCAGCTTCTGCAAAAGCCCGTGGACCAGACCACACAGCACCCGTATAGGTGAGATCAATACCGCCATTATTGGTGTGCTTGATTGCTTCACCATGACCAAGAATTTTCGCTGACGTACGACCAAGTGAACGAGCAACCTCAGGAGACACCACGATCAATGCTCCCCCGCCATCAGTGACCACACAGCAGTCAAGGCGATGTAGCGGGTCAGCAACCATGGGCGAGTTCAATACATCGTCCACTGTTACTGCGTAGGGCAAAAAAGCGTTCGGGTTGTGTTGTGCATGAATACTTGCGGCAACTTTGATTTCTGCCAACTGCGCAGACGTTGTGCCAAATTCATACATATGGCGTTGCGCTGCAAGTGCATAGGTATGTGGTGCACCAGCAATGCCCCACCCTGATTCAAATCCGGAGTCTGACCCTGACGCGAATGACACCTCATGGCGACCAGTGCGTGGTTTTCCAGCCAAAGTAATCAGAGCAACAGAGCACTTACCTGCAGCAATCGCCGCTGCAGCATGACCGACATGAGCAAGATACGACGAGCCCCCAGTTTCAGTGCTGTCGATATAACTAGGGCGCAAACCAAAGTGTTCCACCAAAGACATTGGGCCAAACCCGGCCGTGCCATCACAGAACACAGCATCTACGTCGCTCATTTGCAGACCAGCATCTGCCAGTGCGCCGAGCGCTACTTCCGTATGAATCTCAAACAATGTGCGATCAGGAATGTCGCGACGAGGGTGCTCATAAATTCCCGCGACATACGCCGCTCCTCGAATGCTCATTGTTGCCTGCTCGTGTATGCGTTTTTCATGGGACTTCTATTAGAACAGGCAAACAATTGCGCTACCGAAGCGGAGGACCTGGCACATGTCACAGGTCCCTAGAAAACCAAAATCCCAACCTCTGTGGAGAGGCTGGGATTTCAGACTTTTGTTATTAGTGGCGGGGGCAAGATTTGAACTTGCGACCTTTGGGTTATGAGCCCAACGAGCTACCGGGCTGCTCCACCCCGCGATGTAGTTGAAGCATTACGGTACAAGGCGAGTGCCTCACTCACAACTTCACCTGAAATGCTTAGGATTATTGCAATCACCATGCTTGCCCGAAACAAAAAGACCCAGATGGCCGTAGAGGCATTGCAAGCAGAAATTGCTTCATTACGGGCCGAAATGAGCGAACAGATGACTGCTCTCGTCGCCGAACGGGAAACTGCACGTTCAACAATTGAACGCCTCGCTGGCATTGAGGCGCGCGTTTCCGGCATGGGATCAGAACTGTCGCGTCAGTTACACGAATTAGGTACTGAAATTGAAGAGCTCTCGAAGCGCGCAGAAGATTCAGGCGTGGCTGAAATGATGGATGCACTAAAGACAACTCAAGTACGACTTGCAAATGAGCAAGCACGATACGAAATTACATTTCGCCAAGACCTCGCAGCACTAGCAAATAAATTGTTACAGCGCCAACGCGCCTGAACTAACCCTTAACAGCAGCAAGAGCCTGTTGCACTAAACCGCGGGCTTGAGCCAACTTGATTTGGTACGTCGCAAAATCTGGTGGTGTTTTCGCTAACGCGGCATCTGCCTGAGCAAATAGTGCTTCTGCTTGTCGCAACAACTCAGCAGGTGTCGAGCCTGCAGATGGTGCAACAGTGACAGGACTACCTGGCACTGTTGTTGTTGGTGAACCAGATGCACCGCCTACTCGATCACCAAGATTCAAGTTAAAGCCAGGGAACAACTGAGAAATAACACTGGTCAAACTGTCACCGATGACAGACCGATCGCCATATCCAGCAAGAATTTTTCTCACGAATACTTGTTTGTCATTGCCATCTGGCTGCACAAACATCGGACGAATGTAGATAATTCCCTTGCCCACTGGAACAAGTTGAAGATCACCATATGTCACTCGTGAGCCGCGCTGATCAAGCGGTGTAATCGTTTGTGAAATTGCTGGTTCGCTTTCAAATTGTGCAGACACTGTTGCAGGGCCAGCAGGCAGCGGAGCCTTGATGTCATAGACCATTATTTTTCCGTAGGTCTTTGGATCGCTTGATACCACCATCAATGAACGCAATTCCTTACGACTATCGTCAGCCGAGAACGGCACGAACGGACGCACCATTGAGAATTGACCAATATCAGACTTTGAATTGGGCTCGTGGAAGATAGAGAAGTATGGGCTGAAACGCTGCACTGTTGAATCAGTTGCGTTAATTGAATCAATCGGAGTAACTCCAGTTGCTGCTGTTGAGATTCCCGTCGTTCCAGCGGCAGCTTCAGGTGCATTTGCTGGCGCTTGAGCAACGCTCCAAGCGGCATCACGGTTAAAGAACAATGTTGCATCGTCGAATTGGTAGCGCCCAAACATATTTGTTTGCACGCGGAACAAATCTTCGGGATAACGGAAGTGTGCAGACAGTTCAGCAGGAACAGTTGACTTTTTTGCAAACAAATGTGGGAAGGCCGCATTCCACATGCGGGCGATCGGGTCTTTCGTATCCATGAGGTACAGAGTGACTTGGCCACTGTATGCATCAACAACAGCCTTGACACTGTTGCGAACGTAGTTGAACGAATGATTTAGTCCACTGCCAGCAGTGAGTTGAGATGTATTAGCAGTCTCTGCATATGGGTAACGGTTAGTTGTTGTGAATGCATCAATTACCCATTTCACTTCTCCATTCACCACTACTGCATACGGGTCAGCATCAAGATGCAAGAACGGAGCAATCTTTGCTACTCGCGAACGTACGTCACGTTGCAGCAAAATTTGAGAATCATTGGTGATCAGACTTGAACCGAGAAGGTTAAATTCGCCGAAATTAACGGCGAGTGCAACTTTGCGAATAAAGCTGTTGAACTTGATTCCACCATTTCCTACAAACGATGTCTCAGTTCCGCCGGGACACGCTTGCTCTTTTTGCGAAGTCTTCACGACTGCATATTCACCGAGGCGATCTCCGAAGTAAATCTGCGGCTTAGTAACTTTCAAATCAATGTACGAAGGACGACCATCTTCTGTTGCAAGACTGGCTGGAGCAGCAATAACACCACATCCATGCGTGTACAAGAGATGTCGAGAAACCCACGTGCGGTTTGGAATACCTGCCAAATTGAGTTCGCGAGCCGCAACAAGTACCTGCTGTACGCGACCATCAATTGAATAGCGATCAACATCTAAATCGTTCACTGTGTAGAACGATTTGAGTCCTTCGTCAAGAGCAAAACGATCGAGCATTTGTGTGGGATCAAGTTGGCGCACGTCTCGAAGAGCTGCGTCGTTTGTTGTGACGTCTGCTGCACTGATATCGCTAAACGTTGTATCTTGACGCGTTACATCCGCAATACCCATTGCGGCTTTCGTAGCCACAATGTTGCGTTGGATAAAGGGCAACTCACGTGTGCTGACGTTTGGCTGCACTACGAATCGTTGAATAATGGCTGGGTACACCGTGCCAACGGCAAGGGCCACAACAACCCATAAACCGATTGCAAGAACTGGCAAGCGCCAACCCTTCTGACGAATATTCCACAGCAGAAGCGCGGTCACTGCGAGTGACACCAAAATCATCAGATTCAGAGCCGGCAACTGTGCATTTACATCGGTGTACAAAGCACCACGAACCACTCCGCGAGTTGAAGACGTGAGTTGATACTTGGACAACCAGTAATCGGCGGCGCGCAACAGTGTGCCGATTGCAACAAGTACAGAGAGATGCACTTTTGCTTGTGACGTCACTCTCTGCACGCGGTCTTGCGGACGAATACTGCCATTAATGAAATGGAATGCAGTAGTGATAATGGTGACGAGAACAAGAGCACCAAATGTCCAAGCGACTACAAATTGTGCGAAAGGCAAACGGAAGACATAGAAACCAACATTGGCTTTGAACAATGGATCCCCTACTGGGAACGCTTGACGGTTGCGGAACATTGTCCACTCTTGCCATTCACTCGATGCTGGAAGTCCCAACATAAATGAGATGAGTACAGCCAAGGCGATACGTAACTTGCCTCGACTTTTAGCTGTCAATTCCCTGATGCGAATAATTGTTTGATCTTCGGGCGTATTTGGCAGTGTCAAAGGGGCGATGCGATCAGCAAGCAATAAGTTGACCCACAGAAACAGAAAACTGCCGACCGTAAATACGGCAACGAGTTCTGCTTTGCTTCTCAGCATTGCCCAGTACACATCACTGTGACCAACACTGTTAAACCACAGCACGTTGACATAAAACGAAGACATTGCCTTTGCACTGAATATAAGAAACAAGACAAGGCCGACAACAACAGATACTGCTATTCGTCCACGAGAAGGCCGACCAAAATTAGGAAGTCGAAATACTGGGCCAGTTGGGCCGCCGGGGGGAAGGTCTGAAGAGTTACGCACGCATCAGGACGCTAGTCCTGAACGGGACAAACGAGGCATCGGCAGCCTGCATGTGCTGGAGGATGACTGTGGCCTGTGGGGAAATCATCACCACGTACGACAGATCCACCCAATGAATTGTCTTCACATTCGCTACAGCAATTGGTATCTGGCTCAGCCATCCACGTAATGCGACTGCCAGGCTCTAGGGCAAGATACGCGCCATGGCTATAGGAAGAACAAGCAATGTCTTCAACATGTGAGTCAATTCGATCTGACTTCCAGGCACGGTACACATCGCGAATGAGTCCGAGAAGCACCTCACGGTCCCCCTCCGCTTCGCCAATTGCAATGCGTGCTTCCTCGCGGAAACTGGCAACTAAACCAGCCGTGATGGCTGATACTGCATGAGCGGCAATGGCCTTTTGAGTAACTCGACGACTTGAACCACCTGCAGCCTTGACAGATTTTGCACCGGCGCTTGCAGCAGCCATTGAATCTTCTGCAACAGCAGTTGCATACCTGGCGCTATGTTCTGCTTCAGTTCCGAGAACAGCATCAATTTCAAGTGATGAACGCTTGGCACGAACATGACCGAGAACTGTGTTTTGTTCATCAGCGAGTACTCGCTTTAATTTGCGGGCCATCGCTACAACGACAGGAGAAAGTTCTTCATCGCGTTCAGCGAACCGAACTGGGTCAGCAACAGTAGGTACTGGCTTAGCCTTTGCCTTCTTCTCGGTCTTCTTCTCAGCTTTGGCAACTGGCACAACTTCGTCATCGGCAGCAACAATCTTGGCTGACTTCGCAGCAACGTCAGCAGTACTACCGGCGCGCAATTTTGCAAAAATATCGTCAACTACAACACCATCAGTTTTTGGCGCGCGTACAACAACTTCTTCAACAACCTCCGCTACGTGAGTTTCTGTTGCCAGTTGTTCAGGTTCGATTTCAATTTCAGGCATGTCTACTGAACGACGTCCACGACCAAACAGAGACACAACATTTGTTTGAGTTGAATCTTGCACTTCAGGTATTGCGACATCGTCGATAACTGGAGTTACTTCAGTTGGTGTATGTACAGGATGCAACACTTCAACGATTGATGTTTCATGAATGACTTCGACCACTACTTCGTCAACAGGAACTTCTAATTCAACTTCGGTCTCATGATCAAAAATAACCACATTGATCGGGTCCTGAGTTGGAACTTCTTCAGCAATTACTTCTTCGCGATCAAAGACTTTTACTGAGGGGTGTTCAGAATTAACGATGGGCACTGGGCCCGTAGTTGGTGACAAATCAACAATAAATTCGGGCTCATCGTGGGCTTCGGTCAGTCCACCGATGACATCTTCACTTGCAATGCGCGCGCGCTCGAAGGCGTTCATTAAACGGTCGCGACCATGAAGAAGTTGTTCAATTTGTGAGCGTGCTGCATCACGACGACGAGACAATTCCGACAGCACTTTTTCGCGATACTCGCGCGCCTCGTTGACCATGTCACGGCCCTGTTGCTTTGCCATTTCAATTTCGGATTCAGCATCAGCGCCTGAGTCTTCACGAATACGTGCAGCCTCTAACACTGCTGATTCACGGATGCGCACTGCATCTTCAGCTGCGTCTTTTACAAGGCGAGTTGCTGATTCTTCTGCACGATCTCGAATTTGCGTACTTGCATCTCGAGCGGCCGTGAGAACCCGTGCGGCTTCTTCGCCCGGCAAG
>Ga0194047_10001787_pt1 | contig 12807 bp, 12 predicted proteins | sample JunL225m_MetaG_2_FD_160070 | JGI IMG/M metagenome (GOLD analysis project Ga0194047, IMG submission 160070) | Anoxic zone freshwater microbial communities from boreal shield lake in IISD Experimental Lakes Area, Ontario, Canada - Jun2016-L221-5m | ecosystem: Environmental > Aquatic > Freshwater...
CGCTGCTAAAGATGAGCCATTCATTGCTAAGGTTACTGCTTTGGCTGAAGCGCCTTTGCGTGAGGCCTATCAGATTCGTCAAAAAGGTGCTCGTTCAGACAAGCTCAAAGCAATTTCTAAAGAAGTGATGGCTAAGTTATCTGAAGAGGGTGACGTTGATGCTGTTGCCATAAGCGACATCATGTTTGAAATCGAAGCCAAGATTGTTCGTAGTCAGATTCTCAATGGTGAGCCACGGATTGATGGTCGCGATACCCGTACCGTGCGTCCGATTGAAATTCGTAATGGTGTATTGCCACGTACCCACGGTTCTGCATTGTTTACGCGGGGAGAAACGCAAGCATTGGTTGTAGCTACTCTAGGTACTGCCCGCGACGAACAAATTATTGATGCGCTCGAAGGTGAATACCGTGATCGTTTTATGTTCCACTACAACATGCCTCCATTTGCTACCGGTGAAACAGGGCGTGTAGGCAGCCCTAAGCGCCGTGAAATTGGTCATGGTCGCTTGGCTAAACGCGCATTGATTCCAGTACTACCTAGTGCAGAAGACTTTGCTTACAGCATTCGTGTAGTTTCAGAAATCACTGAGTCTAATGGCTCATCTTCAATGGCTTCCGTTTGTGGTGGCTGCTTAGCGATGATGGATGCTGGTGTTCCAGTGAAGGCGCACGTAGCTGGTGTTGCGATGGGCTTGATTCTCGATGGTAACCGCTTTGCCGTGTTGACAGATATCTTGGGTGATGAAGATCACTTAGGCGATATGGACTTTAAGGTTGCGGGTACTGCTAACGGTATTACTGCGTTGCAGATGGATATTAAAGTTCAAGGGATTACTAAAGAAATTATGCAAGTTGCTTTAGCACAAGCTAAAGAAGGCCGTTTGCATATCTTGAGCAAAATGCAAGAAGCAATGGGCTCAGTTCGCACAGAATTGTCAGCTCATGCACCACGCATGGTGTCATTCAAGATTCATCCAGACAAGATTCGTGAAGTTATTGGTAAAGGCGGCGCCACTATCCAAGCTTTGACCAAAGAAACGGGTTGCAGCATCGATATTAAAGATGATGGCACCGTAACTATTGCATCTACCAGCGCTGAAGGTATGGCTGAAGCAAAAGCACGTATCGAAGGTATTACAGCAGAAGCTGAAGTAGGCAAGATCTATGAAGGTCCAGTAGTGAAGTTGCTTGAGTTTGGTGCTTTAGTCAATATTCTTCCTGGTAAAGATGGTCTCTTGCACATCTCCGAAATTTCAAGTGAGCGCGTAAAAGAAGTCAAAGATTATCTACAAGAAGGTCAGATCGTGCGCGTGAAGTTGTTAGCTGCTGATGAGCGTGGTCGTTTACGTTTATCACTAAAGGCTGCAATGGCTGATGAAGGTGGCACGATTGCTCCTTTGGCTGGTGTCGTTGAAGTTGCTGAAGCAGCTCCTGCCTCTGACGAAACTGCTTAAATAAGCAGCCAGTAGGAGTCTTATATGCGTGTCATAGAGATCAAAGAGTTCGGTACACCAGAAATGTTGGTGCCTGCCACTCGCCCAGACCCAGCGATTCCTAATGCTGGTTCTGGCGAGGTCTTGATTCAAGTTTTGGCCGCTGGCATTAATCGTCCCGATGTATTGCAACGTAAAGGGCATTACCCAGTTCCTGCTGGAGCTTCAGATATTCCAGGTCTTGAGGTTGCCGGGGAGATTGTTGGCGGTGACTTAGCGCATATCGATAATGGTTTTGGCTTGAAGATTGGCGATAAGGTCTGCGCCTTAGTGCAAGGTGGCGGTTATGCTAATTTGTGCCTTGCTCCGATTGCTCAATGCCTACCATATCCCAAAGACTTCACCGACCAAGAGGCAGCTGCATTGCCAGAGACTTTTTATACCGTCTGGAGCAATGTGTTCATGCGCGGTCAATTGTCCGAAGGTGAGACCTTATTAATTCAAGGTGGATCAAGCGGTATTGGGGTTACAGCAATTTTAATTGCTAAGGCCTTGGGTCATACAGTCTTTGTTACTGCTGGAACAGATGAAAAGTGTGCTGCATGTCTCAAATTGGGTGCTGATGTAGCAATCAATTACAAGACGCAGGATTTTGTTCAGGAAATTAAGAAAGCCACTGAGGGTAAAGGCGTTAATGTCATTCTAGATATGGTGACAGGATCATACGTTCAACGTGAGATTGACTGTCTTGCTGATGACGGTCGCATTGTGATTATTGCTATTCAAGGCGGCTCTAAAGCTGAAGTAAGCACGAATCAAATATTGCGTCGTCGCCTCACCATTACCGGATCAACTTTGCGCCCACGGCCAGTTGCTTTTAAAAAACAAATTACTAAGCAGCTATATGACCATGTATGGCCTTTACTCAATTCTGGTCAATTGAAGCCAGTTATTTATAAAACATTTATGCTAGACCAGGCATCTGAAGCCCATCGTTTGATGGAGTCATCAGAGCATGTCGGCAAGATTGTTCTCACGGTTTAATTATTTTTTAGTTATGCGTCCACTTATCGTTATCGGCAATTGGAAAATGAACGGCAGTCTTGCAAGCAACCAAGACTGGATAAAGACCGTTGCTCGCGGTATGGAAAGCGGTATGCCGGCGGGTCGTAAATTTGCGGTATGCCCACCATTTCCGTATTTATCTCAATGTGCCAGTCTAATTAAAGAATATTCTTTAGCTTTTTTAAGTTTAGGGGCTCAGGATGCTTCTGCGCATTCTTCTGGAGCTTATACCGGCGAAGTTGCCGCCTCTACTCTCAAGGAGTTAGATTGCAGCTATGTCATTGTTGGCCATTCGGAACGACGTCAAATTCACCATGAAGTCGATGAAGTAGTTGCTGCAAAAGCTTTGCAAGTATTAGACAGCGGCATGACACCGGTCATTTGCGTAGGTGAAACTGCCGATGAGAGAAATTCAGGTAGAGCACAAGAGATTGTTTGTGCGCAAGTGGCTAAACAGGCCACGGTATTACAGGATCGTCTGGCAGATTGCCTATTTGCCTATGAGCCAGTTTGGGCTATCGGTACTGGTAAAGTTGCTAGCGCCCAAGTTGCGCAGGATATGCATCTCGCTATTCGTCATCAATTGGCAGAATTTGACGTAGATGTTGCTTCACATGTTGGAATTTTGTATGGTGGTAGTGTCAAACCTGACAATGCTGTCGAATTGTTTGCAATGCCTGATATTGATGGCGGATTGGTTGGGGGCGCATCTTTAGATCCCCAGGATTTTCTCGCTATTTGCAAGGCATAGATTTTTTATTGGAGATGAGCTGTGGAATGGTTTAAGACTTTATTAATCGTATTGCAGGTGGTTTCGGCTTTGGCCGTCATTCTGTTGGTCTTGTTGCAACAAGGCAAAGGTGCAGACATGGGTGCGGCTTTTGGATCGGGGTCCTCTGGTAGTTTATTTGGGGCAAGCGGTTCGGCCAACTTTTTATCACACACAACTGCCATTTTTGCAGCAGTGTTCTTTATCAGCACCTTAGGAATTACCTGGTTTGGTAATAAGAAAGAAGTGAGTCCCGGCGTCTTATCTGGAAGCACAGCGCCAGTAGTGGCTCCTGTAGCTCCAGTGGCGCCAATTCAGGACCCTAGCAAACCTGCGGTTCCTAAGTAAAGCAGTAGGTTTTTAAGGTTTTTTCTTCCTCGAATTTGGGGTAGTTCTTTGTGCAATGCAGTAGAATTGGGTGTTTTTGCAAGATGCCGACGTGGTGGAATTGGTAGACACGCTATCTTGAGGGGGTAGTGGCTTTGGCTGTGCGAGTTCGAGTCTCGCCGTCGGCACCAAAATGAAGTGATTTGTAGCAAATTTTTGCTATAAGTCAAAGCTGTAGGTAGTGGCATAAGCAATAATTTGATGCTTTTTGGATTTACCAGACGAACGACTCAGGACCATTTTGAATCTCGCTAATTACTTTCCTGTTCTGCTTTTTATCCTCGTAGGTATTGGGGTAGGTTTGGTACCCATGTTCCTCGGAAAAATTCTGGCTCCTTCAAAGCCTGATGCTGAGAAACTGTCACCTTATGAATGTGGTTTTGAAGCTTTTGAAGATGCGCGCATGAAGTTTGACGTACGTTATTACTTGATTGCCATTCTTTTCATTTTGTTTGACCTAGAAACTGCATTCCTATTTCCGTGGGGTGTAGCACTTCGTGATATTGGATGGCTAGGCTATGCCTCTATGGTGATTTTCCTTTTGGAATTCATTGTGGGTTTTATTTATATCTGGAAAAAGGGCGCTCTCGACTGGGAGTGATAGATATGGCACTAGAAGGCGTTCTTAAAGAAGGTTTTGTAACCACCACTGCTGACCAGTTGATTAACTGGACGCGTAATGGTTCTTTATGGCCGATGACCTTTGGTCTGGCTTGTTGCGCAGTTGAAATGATGCACGCAGGCGCATCCCGTTATGACTTAGACCGTTTTGGTGTAGTTTTCCGTCCATCTCCGCGTCAGTCGGATCTGATGATTGTTGCTGGTACCTTGTGCAACAAAATGGCTCCAGCATTGCGTAAAGTTTACGATCAAATGCCAGAACCACGTTGGGTAATTTCTATGGGTTCTTGTGCCAATGGCGGTGGTTATTACCATAACTCTTATTCAGTAGTACGCGGTTGCGATCGCATTGTGCCAGTCGATATTTATGTACCTGGTTGCCCACCAACTGCAGAAGCCTTGATTTATGGAATTATTCAGTTGCAGTCCAAGATCGCTCGCACCAGCACGATTGCGCGGAAGGCTTAAGTCATGTCAGATCGTTTAGCTCAACTCGCAGCCAATTTAGAAAAAGTGCTTGGTAAGCGCGCTCAGTCCATTGAAACTGCTTTGGGTGAAGTGACTGTCGTCTTGAATGCAGACACCTATTTTGAATCCGCCATGCTATTGCGTAATGAGCCTTCATTGGCTTTTGAGCAACTCATTGATTTATGCGGCGTAGATTATCAAGATTTCCGCGACGGTGCTTGGGCTGGTCAACGTTTTGCTGCCGTATCGCATCTCTTGTCATTAGCGCATAACTGGCGTTTGCGTGTGCGTGTATTTGCTCCAGATGATTCTTATCCAATGGTGGCTTCGTTAACGCCAGTTTGGGCTTCAGCCAATTGGTTTGAGCGAGAGGCGTTTGATCTCTTCGGCATCTTGTTTGATGGTCATGAAGACTTGCGGCGCATCCTGACTGACTATGGTTTCATCGGTCATCCATTTAGAAAAGATTTCCCAATCAGCGGCAACGTTGAAATGCGTTATGACCCAGAGTTAAAGCGAGTGGTTTATCAGCCAGTCACGATTGAAGCTCGAGAAATTACACCGCGTATCGTTCGCGAAGAACAGTACGGAGGCTCGGCTTAAGTCATGGCACAAATTAAAAATTACACCCTGAACTTCGGTCCTCAGCATCCTGCGGCACACGGGGTATTGCGTTTAGTACTTGAGCTTGATGGGGAAGTCATTCAACGTGCTGATCCACATATTGGTTTATTGCATCGTGCTACAGAAAAATTAGCTGAAACACGCACCTGGATTCAGAACGTTCCTTACATGGATCGCCTGGACTATGTATCGATGATGGCCAATGAGCACGCTTATGTAATGGCGATTGAAAAGTTATTGCAAATAGATGTTCCATTACGTGCCCAATATATCAGGGTGATGTACGACGAGTTAACGCGCTTGTTGAATCATTTACTTTGGATTGGCTGTCATGGGCTTGACGTTGGTGCGATGGCAGTTTTCTTATATGCCTTCCGTGATCGTGAAGATATCTTTGATATGTATGAAGCGGTATCTGGTGCGCGTATGCATGCAGCTTACTATCGTCCAGGCGGTGTATACCGTGACTTGCCTACACAAATGGCGCAGTTTTCTAATAACAAAATTCGCAGCGCCTCGGCTATCAAGCGCTTGAATGAAAACCGTAGTGGCACCTTGTTGGATTTCATTGAATCATTCTCTGGTCGTTTTGATGGAAACGTTGATGAGTATTGCAATCTCCTGACCGATAATCGCATTTGGAAGCAACGCTTGGTTGGTATTGGCGTTGTGACGCCTGAACGGGCATTGCAGTTGGGCTTTACTGGTCCCATGTTGCGAGGTTCTGGCATTGAGTGGGATTTACGTAAAAAGCAACCGTATGAGACTTATGACAAGCTTGACTTTGATATTCCCGTCGGTGTGAATGGCGACTCTTATGATCGTTACTTAGTGCGCATGGAAGAGATGCGTCAATCTAATCGAATCATCAAACAATGTATTGCCTGGCTCAAAGCAAATGATGGCCCGGTCATGAGTGATAACCACAAAGTATCTCCACCTAAGCGTGTAGGTATGAAGACGAATATGGAAGAGTTGATTCATCACTTCAAACTCTTTACTGAAGGTATTCATGTTCCTAATGGCGAAGCGTATTCGGCTGTTGAGCATCCCAAAGGAGAGTTCGGGGTTTACTTGATTTCTGATGGTGCTAATAAGCCATACCGTATGAAGATTCGTGCTCCCGGGTTTGTGCATTTATCTGCCATGGATGAAATGTCCCGTGGTCATATGTTGGCCGATGCGGTAACTATTATCGGTACCCAAGATATTGTGTTCGGGGAGATTGACCGCTAATACAGCGCGCCAAGAATATTTATGACAACGACTCTTCAACTCTCTGACAAAACACTGGCAGATATTGCCCGCAATGTCGCTAAATATCCACCAGAGCAAAAACAGTCTGCTGTGATGGCTGCATTAATTGCTGCTCAAACTGAATTAGGTTGGGTATCTGCAGATCTGATTGCCACTGTTGCACAGATCTTAGAAATGCCCACCATTGCAGTAGAGGAAGTGGCTACTTTCTACAATATGTACAACACTAAGCCGATTGGTAAATACAAGTTGGTGATTTGCACTAACTTGCCTTGCCAATTAACGCATGGTGAAACTGCAGCTAACTATCTCAAGAAAACTTTGAGTATTGGATTTAACGAAACAACACCTTGCGGCACTTTTACCCTAAAAGAGGGTGAGTGCATGGGTGCCTGCGGTGATTCTCCAGTAATGCTGGTCAATGACAAGCGCATGTGCAGCTTTATGAGTAAAGAAAAGATTGATGTGCTTTTAAATGAGCTTCGTGCAGAAGGGAAAGCAGTATGACCAGCTTGCACGATCGTCACATTAAGCCTTTAATTCTTGCTGGACTGAATGGGGATAATTGGCGCCTAAAAGATTACGAAAGTCGCGGCGGTTATCAACAGCTCCGTCGTTTAATAAACGACAAAGTTGCACCAGATGCCATCATTGCTGAATTAAAAGCTTCTTCACTGCGGGGTCGTGGTGGTGCGGGCTTCCCAACGGGTTTGAAGTGGAGCTTCATGCCCCGTCAATTCCCAGGTCAAAAGTATTTAGTTTGTAATAGCGACGAAGGTGAGCCAGGTACATTTAAAGACCGAGATATCATGCGCTACAACCCGCATGCCTTAATTGAGGGCATGATTATTGGTGGCTATACTATGGGAATCACTACGGGTTATAACTACATCCACGGTGAAATCTGGGATACCTATGCTCGTTTTGAAGAGGCTTTAGAAGAAGCGCGTGCTGCTGGCTATTTGGGCGATAAGATTCTGGGAAGCGACTTTAGCTTCCAATTACATGCCACTCCAGGTTGGGGTGCGTACATTTGTGGTGAAGAAACCGCGCTCTTAGAATCGCTTGAAGGGAAGAAGGGTCAACCTCGCTTTAAGCCACCTTTCCCTGCGAGTTTTGGCTTGTACGGCAAACCCACCACAATTAACAACACGGAAACATTTGCTGCTGTGCCATTTATTTTGGCAATCGGCGGCCAGGCATATCTAGATCTAGGTAAGCCTAATAACGGTGGAACCAAAATATTCTCGGTATCTGGCGATATAGTTCACCCTGGTAACTATGAAGTTCCATTAGGCACTCCATTTGCAGAGCTCTTAAAACTGGCTGGCGGTATGCGCGATGGCGTACCTTTGAAGGCAGTCATCCCTGGTGGATCCTCTGCGCCAGTAGTTCCTGGTGCGCAGATGATGGATTTGACAATGGATTACGACAGTATTGCTAAGGCTGGGTCCATGTTGGGTTCTGGTGCAGTCATTGTCATGAATGACACACGCTGTATGGTACGCGCTCTCGAGCGTCTATCTTATTTCTACCATGAAGAATCTTGCGGTCAGTGCACCCCATGTCGTGAAGGCACCGGCTGGTTGTACCGAATAGTGCATCGTATTGAACATGGTCAGGGACGCCCAGAGGATTTAGATTTACTCAATGATGTCGCAGCCAATATTCAAGGTCGCACGATTTGCGCCTTGGGCGATGCTGCTGCAATGCCAGTGCGGGGCATGTTGAAGTATTACATGAATGAATTTGCGTATCACGTAGAACATAAGCGCTGCTTAGATTCTGCTAAACCTTTATAAGACATTGAGCACGGGACATTTTACAGTGAGCACGGTTGAAATTGAATTAGATGGCAAGGTAGTAGAAGTTCCGCAAGGTTCGATGGTGATGCATGCCGCGCACAAGCTCGGCACCTACATACCTCATTTCTGTTATCACAAGAAATTATCGATTGCTGCTAACTGCCGGATGTGTCTGGTTGAAGTAGAGAAGGCACCAAAACCATTACCAGCCTGCGCAACACCAGTCACTCAAGGTATGAAGGTGTTTACCCATTCTGCTAAAGCAGTTGAGGCGCAACGTTCCGTAATGGAATTTCTCTTGATCAATCATCCTTTAGATTGCCCGATTTGCGATCAAGGTGGCGAGTGTCAGTTACAAGACTTAGCGGTAGGTTACGGTAAATCTAATTCACGCTATGAAGAAGACAAGCGTGTTGTATTCCATAAGAATGTGGGTCCATTAATCTCCATGCAGGAGATGAGTCGTTGTATTCACTGTACCCGCTGCGTGCGCTTCGGCCAAGAGGTGGCCGGTGTAATGGAATTGGGCATGGTCAATCGTGGCGAGCATTCTGAAATCACCACCTTCACAGGTCAAACGGTGGATTCAGAGTTATCCGGCAATATGATTGACATTTGTCCTGTGGGTGCTTTGACTAGCAAGCCATTTCGCTATGCTGCCCGCACTTGGGAATTGGGTCGCAAACGTTCAGTCAGTCCACACGATAGTTTGGGGGCAAACACTACCGTTCAAACGAAGTCCAATAAAGTGATGCGCGTGGTTGCTTTAGAAAATGAAGTAATCAATGAATGCTGGATTAGTGACCGCGATCGTTTTGCCTACGAAGGCCTCAATAGTACAGATCGCATAACGACCCCAATGGTGAAGCAGGGCGGTCAATGGCTCGAGACCGATTGGGAATCTGCGATGAATTACGTCGCCCATTCACTCAAAACGATTTCTGCTGAAAGTGGTCCAGAAGCAATTGGTGCACTGGCCCATCCTATTTCCAGTACCGAAGAGTTGTATTTGCTCCAAAAAATCGTTCGTGACTTGGGTTCTAATCAGGTTGAAACCCGCTTAGGTCAAACTGATATTAGCGGAGCTGCATCTGCCCCTTGGTTGGGCATGCCGATTGCTGCATTAAGTACGCTTGATCGTGCTTTAGTGATTGGTAGTTTCTTACGCAAGGATCAACCCTTGGTTGCCGTTCGCTTGCGCGAGGGTGCTAAAAAGGGTTTACAAGTTCTGCGGATTGATGCTGGTGGTGATGATTGGCTAATTCCTACTATTGGAATCGCAGCTAGACCGAGTGCATGGTTGAATTCCTTAAGTGAAATTGCAATTGCTGTGGCGAAAGCAAAATCCGTCTCTACTCCTGCAGGTTTAGCCACCATGCCGGTTTCTGCTTTAGCCCAACAGATGGCTGATAGTTTGCTATCTGGCACTACCACATCGGTATTGTTAGGCTCAGCCGCGATTGCCCATCCACAGGCGTCAGACTTACATGTATTAGCGCAGTTTATTGCTGAGCAAACTGGTGCTACTTTAGGTTTCTTGCCAGTGGGCGGGAATGCAGTGGGCGCTAGCTTGGTCAAAGCCAATGGTGCTGGTGTGGAATCTCTGTTATCCGGCGATCGCCGTGCAGTGCTCTTAATGAATATCGAGCCCGATGCCGACTTGCCTAATCCAGTGATGGCGCGTGCTGCATTGTCTAAAGCCAATACGGTGATTGCCTTAAGTGCCTATAAGAGTCCAGACATCATGGAAGTAGCCGATGTCATCCTGCCAATCACTCCTTTTACAGAAACCGTTTCTACTTTTGTGAATGCCGAAGGTCGTGTTCAAACGATTCAGCCTGCGGTGAAGCCATTAGGTGATTCACGTCCAGCCTGGAAGGTGTTGCGTACACTAGGTTGCTTGCTTGGTTTAGATGGCTTCCTATTTAATATGCCCGAAGAAGTATTGGGTGACGCTATGGATGAGAGCTACTGCGCCCATTTAAGCAATCAATCGACTGCAGCTGGATTAACCAATTTGAATCTGTCCCCAGCAAATGGGTTGGAGCGTGTGTCGGATGTAGGTATATATGCTGGCGATCAAATTGTGCGTCGCTCATCTGCTTTGCAGTTAACGCGTGATGCAAAGCGCGGCAATCAAGTAGGCATGGGTCAAGCGCTCTTTACTGAGTTGGGCTTAAAAGAAGGTGATGCAGTACGAGTGATGCAAGGAGGTCAGAGCGTCGATTTGCCAGCGACCCTGGAAGCCAATTTAGCTAAGGACGTCGTCCGAATTACTGCCGGAACCAAGGCTAGTGCTCAGTTAGGTTCGATGTTTGGACCTCTTTCTGTTGGTAAGGTATAGACGCCAAGATGGATCATTTCTTGAACCTCATTACTACTCAGGGCGAAGCTTTCTTTGGATCGCTATGGCCACTGGTGTGGACTTTGATTCGTATCGTGATCATCGTGTTACCCATGTTTGCTGCGGTTGCTTATTTGACGCTCTGGGAGCGAAAACTGATTGCCTGGATGCATGTCCGTCTCGGTCCGAATCGGGTAGGACCATTGGGCTTATGGCAACCCATTGCAGATTCATTGAAGTTGCTGATGAAGGAGATTGTTACTCCTACACAAGCGAGTAAGACGCTGCATTTCATTGCGCCGGTGATGGTGATCATGCCGGCTTTTGCTGCTTGGGCGGTGATTCCCTTTCAGGCTAAATTGGTTTTGGCTGATGTCAATGCGGGCTTGCTATATGTCATGGCGATCTCTTCCATTGGGGTTTATGGAATCATCTTGGCCGGTTGGTCATCAAATTCCAAATATCCATTCCTCGGTGCGATGCGTGCTTCAGCCCAAATGATTTCTTATGAAATTGCGATGGGTTTTGCATTGGTTACCGTCTTGTTGACTTCTGGCTCGCTTAACTTGAGTTCCATTGTCCATTCCCAAGCGCAAGGTTACTTTGCCAGTATGGGCCTGAATTTCCTGTCATGGAACTGGTTGCCATTACTCCCGATGTTTATCATTTATTTTATCTCTGGTGTTGCTGAAACCAATCGTCACCCATTTGACGTAGTGGAAGGGGAGTCCGAGATTGTTGCAGGGCATATGGTCGAGTACTCTGGTATGGCCTTTGCGATGTTCTTCTTGGCGGAGTACGCCTCAATGATCTTGATTGCCGCCGTAGCTTCCACTATTTTCTTGGGTGGTTGGTTACCAATAGTCGATTTACCTCTCTTACGCGATATCCCCGGCTTTTTCTGGCTATTTGCTAAAACATTCTTCCTCTTGTCATGTGTCATCTGGTTGCGCGCTACATTGCCACGCTATCGTTATGACCAGATCATGCGTTTGGGTTGGAAGATTTTTATTCCCATCTCGGTTTTCTGGGTGGTCGTCGTTGGTGCATGGGTTGTGTCCCCATGGAATATCTGGAAATAAGGTGATTAATCATGTTTAAGAAAATTTCCCAATTCCTCGATAGTTTGATGCTGAAAGATATTCTGGTTGGCATGTCAATCACTGGCCGCTATCTCTTTAAGCCAAAAGTGACGATTCAGTATCCAGAAGAAAAGACTCCCCAGTCCCCTCGTTTCCGTGGTTTGCATGCCTTGCGCCGTTACGAGAACGGGGAAGAACGTTGTATCGGCTGCAAACTGTGCGAAGCTGTTTGCCCAGCCTATGCAATCACTATTGAAACTGCTGAGCGGGATGACGGCACGCGCCGTACTAGCCGTTACGATATCGATTTAACCAAGTGTATCTTCTGTGGCTTCTGTGAAGAAGCTTGTCCAGTAGACGCAATTGTAGAAACCAATATTTTTGAGTATTTCGGTGACAAACGTGGTGATTTGTACTTTACCAAAGACATGCTACTAGCCGTAGGCGATCATTATGAAAAAGAGATTGCCGCTAACCGTGTAGCAGATGCACCTTATCGTTGAGCGAACAGAGCACAAGCCTATATGACATTTAATCCAGCCACTCTATTTGCCGTGTTCTTTTACGCCTTTGCAGGCCTGTTGGTTATTTCTGCTTTGCGGGTAGTGACAGCGCGTAACCCGGTGCACGCTGCTCTGTTTTTAGTCCTCGCCTTTTTCTGCGCCTCTGGCTTGTGGATGCTCCTGAAGGCAGAGTTCCTTAGTTTGGCTCTGATCCTTGTTTATGTGGGTGCAGTGATGGTACTTTTCCTCTTCGTCGTTATGATGTTGGATCTCGATCTTGAGCATTTGCGTCGGGACTATAAAAAATTCTTACCCGTCGCCTTTTTAATGGGCGCTGTCATTGTGCTGGAACTATCCATTGTCCTCATCCGCAGCTTTATTGGAACCAGTACACCAGTCCAGCCGATGCTAGAAGAGATGTCGAGCAACAATACCCATGCCTTGGGT
>Ga0194047_10001789_pt1 | contig 12800 bp, 8 predicted proteins | sample JunL225m_MetaG_2_FD_160070 | JGI IMG/M metagenome (GOLD analysis project Ga0194047, IMG submission 160070) | Anoxic zone freshwater microbial communities from boreal shield lake in IISD Experimental Lakes Area, Ontario, Canada - Jun2016-L221-5m | ecosystem: Environmental > Aquatic > Freshwater >...
CTTAAAATCCTGTATCCTTTAAAGATGTGCGGGTTCAAGTCCCGCCCCGGGTACATGTTAACATGAAAACCTTGTAGACTTTTAGTTTGCAAGGTTTTTTGTTTTAAAATCACTTAACCTTAGTTGCCAAATAAATATAATAATACTCATCGGCAACCATGCTATTTTCTGATTGATGAATTAAATCGAGCTTGATGGTTGGTGTAATAAATGCATGTTCTAATTTTCCTTCAGGTCCACTTGGTAATGCGTTTAAAATAAGCAACGCATTTTTATGTTTGTTCCCAATTACTGAATCAACAGCAGCGAACACAATATCAAAATCAGGATTCTGATGCTTGCGTAAATTATTATCCCAAATAATATATGAGCCGTTTGTTTTGCTTTCAGGATAAAAAATACTTTTATCAAGCAATGCTGCAAGTGGTGATATGGCATAATCTTGAGAACCTACAATTGGAATGGTATTGAGTTTTTGTCGTTTGATATAACTGGCAGCTTCTTCACTTCCTGAAAAAGGCAAACGATAATCGGTACTAAAATAAAGCACTCCGGCAACTACTTGAACACTTAAAACAAGTATGATAAAAATCGGTTCAATCTTCTCTCCTACTTTATTAAGAAAAGAGTGTATTCCATTTTTATAGGGATGAACCGGAAAATATTTTGCCAACCACAATAGGATAATAAAAGCAATAAATATTCTTCCAACATATCTCGCTGAAATAAGAAAGGTAAGATCACAAATTAAAATAACTCCTATTGTAAGTATCAAAAATAAAAACAGAATGAATGGCCTTCTGTAAAATATCAGTCCCGAGCATATTATGATAATACATGAAAACAAAAAATACAATGGCACATTTTGGCTATCTAAACGCATGGTACCGCTGAAGTTCCAATGAGGCAGCAAACTTAAATCAGGCAATAAAAAGAAAGAGTTGTACACTCTTGATACAATTGTTTCGAGTTGGTCAAAATCGAATAACGATGCTATATCAGCGCTTACCAAATTTCCTTTTTCGGGTTTAATTTGAATGATAGATGATATTACTCCAGCTAAAAACAAGATAGAAACTCCAATAACTTTTTTGAGAGATATTGTAGAAATTGGTTGATTCGAAATCTTAAAAAGGATATCGAAATAAAATAAGGCAGCAAAGCCCACTGCAAACAATAATCCGAATGCAGAAGTATTGGCTAATAAAATAAGTGCAATAAATAGTAGCCACCTATTTTTTGCAGCATCTTTATACAGCACACAAAATATAGCCATCAATACCAATTCTAAATTATACGAACGGGCAATTTGTGTGAATTCAAAAAGTGTATAATATCCAAAAGCAAAAAGCACACATTTCAATACAGAAAATCCTGAATGTTTTACAAACAGAAATATAAAAACAGTTCCGAGCAGCACATTTAAAATTTGCATGGCAACTGGTGATGCTGAAAAAATATTTACTATAAATAAAAGTACATACCACAGCAATGGATGACCTTCGTAAGTAGTGTTTTTGTAGAGTTCAACAAGTGTGTGAGAATCTTTTGCAACTAACCATGATTGCAATTCATCTCGCCACATTTCGTGGTGAAGGATTCCAAAAATTGAAACTGCAAAAAACAAACAGGTTATCAGCCAAACCACTTTTGAAGAAATGGTTTTGTCAATTTTCTCTTCAGGTATTTGCTCAGAGATTATCTTTTCAATATGTTTCTTTTTTGCCGACATAAAAAACTATGCTTGCGCTGTAGGTCCACCAAAATTCATTGGAAATGGAGGAAGATTATTATCGTTAATATCAATAGGTCCATTCATTTCTTCAAACTTTCCAACATTTTCTCCAAGAGCCATCAATAAGCGTTTTGCATGTTGAGGTGTAAGTACGATGCGTGATTTTACTTTAGCCTTTGGAACTCCGGGCATGATGCGTACAAAATCTATTACAAACTCAGCATTTGAATGAGTAATAATTGCAAGATTTGCATAAGTTCCTTCAGCCATTTCTTCTGATAACTCGATATTGATTTGATTGTTATTTTGGTTGTTTTCCATGATATGTTGTTTAACTGTTCAAATCTAAATAATAAAGGCATTGATACAAATTAAGAATTGACAAACACTTTACTGAGCTAATTTTAACTCATCCAGTAAAGTATTCTTAACTCCTTCCCCTTTGGAGGAGGCTGGGATGGGGCTATAAAAAAAGGCATCCACACAATTGCGAATGCCTTTTAATTTATTTTAAGAAAGATTATTTACCTGCTAACGCATCTTCTTTCGAAGCCATCAACATATCATATTCTTCTCTCGATCCTACGATTAATTTTTCGTAATCTCTGATACCTGTACCGGCAGGAATCAAATGTCCAACGATAACATTTTCTTTTAGTCCAAGCATATAATCTACTTTTCCTGCAATTGCTGCTTCGTTTAACACTTTGGTTGTTTCCTGGAATGATGCAGCACTCATAAAGCTTTGAGTTCCTAAAGATGCTTTAGTAATACCCATAATTACTTGTGAAGCTGTTGCAGAAATTGCATCACGTACTTCAACAAGTTTTTGGTCTTTACGTTTTAACATCGAGTTCTCATCACGTAATTTACGAACGCTGATAATTTGACCAGCTTTTAGAGTTGTAGAATCACCAGCTTCTGTGATAACTTTTTTATCATAAATCCAATCGTTGGTTTGTTTGAAGCTATGTTTTTCAACAAACTCTCCTTCGAGGAATAAAGTATCACCTGGTTCTTCCACTTCTAATTTTTGCATCATTTGACGAACAATCGTTTCGATATGTTTATCGTTGATTTTTACACCTTGTAAACGATACACTTCTTGGATTCCATTAGTAATATAACGTTGTACAGCCAACGGACCTTCAATTCTCAAAATATCTTGAGGACTAATTGAACCATCACTTAATGATGAACCAGCTTTTACGAAATCATTTTCTTGAACAAGAATATGTTTCGAAAGAGGTACAAGATATTTTTTGCTGTCGCCATCTTTTGAAGTGATCATGATCTCGCGATTACCACGTTTGATACCTCCAAATGTTACCACACCATCAATCTCAGAAACTACTGCTGGGTTAGAAGGATTACGTGCTTCGAATAATTCTGTTACACGTGGTAAACCTCCTGTGATATCTCGAGTTTTTCCGAGTACACGAGGAATTTTCACCAGAATCTCTCCTGCTTTTACAGCATGTCCTTCTTCAACAATAATATGAGCTCCTACTGGAATATTATATTCTTTAATAGCTTTCTTTTTCTTGTCGAGAATGATGATAGAAGGAATCTTCGTTTTATCTTTTGTTTCGATAATCACTTTTTCTTTGTGACCAGTTTGCTCATCTGATTCTTCCTTGAAAGTAATGTTTTCAATGATTCCTTCAAAGCTTATCGAACCTTCAAATTCTGAAAGGATAACAGCGTTGTAGGGATCCCATGAACAAATCGCATCGCCTTTGGCAACTTTTTGTCCTGGTTTAACAACTAAATGTGCACCATAAGGAATGTTAACCGAAATAATTGGATTACGTGTTGTTTCATCCAAAATTCTGATTTCACCCTGACGACCAATAATTGTATCTACTAATCCAACTTCGCTTTCAAACTTCACAGTTTTTACTTCTTCAAATTCGAGAATACCGGCAAACTTAGCAACCATTTTACTTTCAGTTGCAATGTTCGATGCAGTACCACCCACGTGGAATGTACGGAGTGTTAACTGCGTTCCAGGTTCTCCAATTGATTGTGCAGCAATAACACCGGCAGCATCTCCACGTTGAGACATACGACCTGTTGCCAAGTTACGTCCATAACATTTTGCACACACACCTTGTAAAGCTTCACAAGTAAGAACCGAACGAATTTCAATTGTTTCAACTGCTGAAGCTTCAATAGTTTCAGCAATTTCTTCTGTTATTTCTTGTCCTGAAGATGCTAATAGCTCACCACTAATGGTATCGTATACATCGTGTAAACTAACACGTCCTAAAATACGTTCGTATAAACTTTCAACAACTTCTTCATTATCTTTTAATGCAGAAACCGGAATACCACGCAATGTTCCACAATCCACTTCATTAATTACCACATCTTGAGCAACATCATGCAACCTACGTGTAAGATAACCAGCATCGGCAGTTTTCAAAGCTGTATCAGCCAAACCTTTACGCGCTCCGTGAGTTGAGATAAAATACTCGATAACCGAAAGACCTTCTTTAAAGTTAGAAAGAATTGGATTCTCGATAATTTCACCTGTTCCTCCTGAAAGATTCTTTTGTGGTTTTGCCATCAAACCTCTCATTCCACCTAACTGACGAATTTGTTCTTTAGAACCACGAGCTCCAGAATCCAACATCATATAAATAGGGTTGAAACCTTGGTTATCTTCTTTTAATTGTTTTAATAAAGTATCAGCCAAACGAGAGTTAATACGTGTCCAGATATCAATTACCTGATTGTAACGCTCATTGTTTGTGATGAAACCATTGTTGTAGTTACTCCAAATCTCATCTACTTCTGCACGTGCTTCTTTAACAAATTTTTCTTTTTCATCTGGAATCATTACATAAGAAAGGTTGAATGATAATCCACCTTTAAAAGCATAATGATAACCTAGATCTTTAATATCATCAAGGAATTTTGCCGCAACATCCATTCCACATGATTTGATAATATTTCCAATAATATCACGTAAATTTTTCTTGGTAAGAAGTTCGTTGATATAACCGAATTCTACTGGAACTTTTTCGTTGAAAACAACTCGTCCCATTGTAGTTTCAATCATCTTACTCACTAACTCTCCATTCTCGATTACTTTTACTTTACACTTTACGTTAGCATGAAGATTAACTCTTCCTTCATTAAAGGCTATAATACCTTCTTCAGAAGAATAGAATCTTAATCCTTCACCCATAACAGGTAATTCTTTTGTTGCTTTACGTCCTTTGGTCATATAATATAACCCAAGCACCATGTCCTGAGAAGGAACTGCAATTGGCGCTCCGTTAGCAGGATTTAAAATATTATGAGGCGCAAGCATCAACATTTGAGCTTCAAGGATTGCTGCATTACCAAGTGGTACGTGAACAGCCATCTGATCACCGTCAAAATCCGCATTAAATCCGGTACAAGTTAATGGATGCAATTGAATTGCTTTTCCTTCAACAAGTTTTGGTTGAAATGCTTGAATACCTAAACGGTGAAGCGTAGGAGCACGATTCAAAAGAACTGGATGTCCTTTTAAAATATTTTCTAAAATATCCCAAATTACTGCTTCTTTTCTATCTACTAATTTCTTAGCTGACTTCACAGTTTTTACGATACCTCGTTCTAATAATTTACGAATAATAAATGGCTTGAATAATTCGGCTGCCATGTTCTTAGGAATTCCGCACTCGTGTAATTTTAAGTTTGGACCTACCACAATAACAGAACGACCAGAATAATCAACACGTTTTCCTAATAAATTCTGACGGAAACGACCTTGTTTACCTTTAAGCATATCACTTAAAGATTTCAATGGACGATTACCTTCAGTTTTTACAGCACTAACTCTTCTAGTATTATCGAATAATGAATCTACAGCTTCTTGTAACATACGTTTTTCATTACGTAAGATTACTTCTGGAGCTTTGATTTCGATCAATCTTTTTAAACGGTTGTTACGAATAATAACTCGTCTGTATAAATCATTCAAATCGGAAGTTGCAAAACGACCACCTTCCAATGGAACGAGTGGGCGTAATTCCGGAGGAATAACAGGAAGAATTTTCACTACCATCCACTCAGGACGGTTCTCACCGTTTTCCTGTGCACTTCTAAAACTCTCGATTACTTTCAAACGCTTCAAAGCTTCGTTTTTACGTTGCTGTGAAGTTTCGTTTTGAGCTTTATTTCTTAAATCAAATGAAAGCTCATCTAACTTAGTTTTTGAAAGCATGAACCATAATGCATCACCACCCATTTTAGCGATGAATTTATTAGGATCATTATCATCCAAATGTTGGTTATCTTTTGGTAAAGTATCTAAAATATCAAGATACTCTTCTTCTGTTAGGAGGTCTAAGTGATTAACACTATCAGCCGATTTAATTCCGGGTTGACAAACGATATAACGTTCGTAATAAACCACCATATCAAGTTTCTTTGTCGGTACTCCCAACAAATAACCTATTTTATTTGGCAGTGAACGGAAATACCAGATATGTGCAACAGGAACAACAAGGTTGATGTGTCCTATTCTTTCACGTCTAACTTTCTTTTCAGTTACTTCAACACCGCAACGGTCGCAAACGATTCCTTTGTAACGGATACGTTTGTATTTACCGCAATGGCATTCATAATCCTTGATCGGTCCAAATATCCTTTCACAAAATAACCCACCCATTTCTGGTTTGAAAGAGCGGTAATTAATTGTTTCGGGTTTGGTTACCTCACCGAAAGATTTTTGCAGAATAGACTCTGGTGATACCAGGCCAATTCTAATCCTCGTGAAATTACTTTTTAATTTTTGATCTTTTTTATATGACATGTGCCGAGTTGATTTTTATTCTAATGTTAAATCTAAACCTAAACCTCTTAATTCATGAACCAATACGTTGAATGATTCAGGAATTCCTGGTGTTGGAAGGTTATCACCTTTAACGATTGCCTCGTAGGTTTTTGCTCTTCCAACAATATCATCCGACTTAATAGTAAGAATTTCTTGTAAGATATTTGCAGCACCGAATGCTTCGAGTGCCCAAACCTCCATCTCACCAAAACGCTGACCACCAAATTGTGCTTTACCACCCAATGGTTGTTGTGTAATTAGTGAATAAGGTCCGATAGAACGAGCGTGCATCTTATCATCAACCATGTGTCCTAGTTTAATCATATAGATTACACCAACTGTTGTAGGTTGATCAAAACGATGCCCTGAAAGTCCATCATATAAATATGTTTTACCATAATCAGGAATTCCGGCTTTACGACAATAATCAATAACTTGTTCTTCAGTAGCTCCATCAAAAATTGGAGTTGCGAATTTTAAACCAAGTTCTAAACCTGCCCAACCAAGAACCGTTTCGTAAATCTGTCCCAAGTTCATACGAGAAGGTACACCAAGTGGATTTAATACAATATCAACAGGTGTTCCGTCTTCCTGGAAAGGAAGATCTTCTTCACGCACAATACGTGCAACGATACCCTTGTTTCCATGACGACCAGCCATCTTATCACCAACTTTTAGTTTACGCTTGTTAGCGATGTAAACTTTAGCAAGTTTTAATATTCCGTTTGGTAGTTCATCTCCAACAGTGATAGCAAATTCTTTACGTTTGAATACAGCTATTTCTTGATTTAAACGGTTTTTATAATTCGATAAAATAAGTCGAACTTGTTCGTTTTTCTCAGGATCAGTTGTCCAATTGTTAGCTTTGATATGAGTGAAATCAATATCATTCAAGTTTTTCATTGTAAACTTGGTGCTTTTAGCTATTAACTCTTCATTGTATACGTTAAATACACCTTGAGAAGTTTTTCCTGAAAGCACAGCGAACAATTTTTCTACTAATAATGATTTGATAACCTTGATGCTTTTCTCGTGCTCATCAGTAAGTTTTGCAACTTTGGTTTTATCCTCAGCTTTTGCAGATTTTTCTTTCTTAACTCTTGAGAAAAGTTTTTTATCGATAACAACTCCAGATGAAGAAGGAGAAGCTTTCAAAGAAGCATCTTTCACATCACCGGCTTTGTCACCAAAAATAGCACGCAACAATTTTTCTTCCGGAGAAGGTTCAGTTTCACCTTTTGGAGTGATTTTACCAATAAGGATATCACCTTCACCGATTTCACAACCAATGCGGATCAAACCATTTTCATCCAAATTTTTTGTAGCTTCTTCACTCACATTCGGAATATCATTTGTCAATTCTTCTTCACCACGTTTGGTGTCGCGAACTTCCAATTCATATTCAGTAATATGGATAGATGTGAAGATATCTTCTTTAGCAACTTTTTCAGAAATAACAATCGCATCCTCAAAGTTGTAACCTTGCCAAGGCATGAATGCCACTTTAAGGTTTCTTCCAAGAGCAAGTTCTCCGTTTTCTGTAGCATAACCTTCACAAAGTACTCGGCCTTTTTCAACTTTATCACCTTTGCGAACAATAGGTTTTAAGTTGATACAAGTATTTTGATTGGTACGTAAAAATTTAGTTAGTTTATAAACTTTGATGTCGTTTCCGAAACTTACTAATTTATCATTTTCAGTTTGTTCGTAACGAACAATTATTTCGCGAGCATCAACATAATCAACAACACCATTACCTTCAGCAACAATTAAAGCACGTGAATCTTTTGCAATTTTTGCTTCCAAACCAGTTCCAACAATAGGAGCTTGAGGTTTTAAAAGAGGCACTGCTTGACGTTGCATGTTTGAACCCATCAATGCACGGTTGGCATCATTGTGTTCAAGAAAAGGAATCATTGATGCTGCAATAGAAACGATTTGATTAGGAGCAACGTCCATAAAATCCAATTTCTCTGGTTCCAACATCGGAAAGTCACCTTCGTAACGAGCTTTTATTCTCGAGTCAAGGAAGGTTCCTTTTGTATCGTATTTAGCATCTGATTGTGCGATTGTTTTTCCTTCTTCATCTTCAGCACTTAAATAAGTTACAGGCTCATTCATCGCAACTTTACCGTCAATTACTTTTAGGTAAGGAGTTTCGATAAATCCCATGCCATTAATTTTTGCATGAACACAAAGAGAAGAAATCAAACCGATATTCGGGCCTTCAGGAGTTTCGATAGTACACAAACGACCGTAGTGAGTATAGTGAACATCTCGAACCTCAAATCCAGCTCTGTCTCTCGACAAACCACCGGGCCCGAGGGCCGACATTCTTCTTTTGTGAGTGATCTCAGCCAACGGATTTGTTTGATCCATAAACTGTGATAACTGATTTGTTCCAAAGAATGAATTGATTACTGAAGATAATGTTTTAGCATTGATCAAATCTGCTGGAGTGAATACTTCGTTGTCACGAATATTCATTCTTTCACGAATAGTACGAGCCATACGTGCAAGTCCAACACCAAACTGAGAATACAATTGCTCTCCAACTGTACGCACACGTCTGTTACTTAAATGATCAATATCATCCACGTCTGCACGTGAATTTGATAGATCAATCAGATATTTGATGATAGCGATAATATCTTCTTTCGTTAATACTCTCACATCACTTGATACCACTCTATTCAATTTGCGATTGATACGGTAGCGACCAACTTCTCCTAAATCATAACGTTTGTCAGAGAAAAATAATTTGTCAATTACTCCTCTTGCTGTTTCTTCATCAGGTGGATCTGCATTTCTTAACTGACGATAAATATGCTCGTGAGCTTCTTTACCGGAGTTAGATGTATCTTTTTGTAAAGTATTTAAAATGATAGCAAAATCATTATGACTAGCTTCATTTTTATGAAGAATAATTGTTTTAACTTCTGCTTCAACAATTAAATCTATATGTTCTTCTTCTAAAACGGTATCACGTTCGATAATTACTTCGTTACGTTCTATCGAAACAACTTCTCCGGTATCTTCATCAACAAAATCTTCAACCCAAGTTTTTAAAACCCTAGCTGCAAGTTTGCGACCAAGCACTTTTTTCAATCCGCTTTTGCTAACTTTTACTTCTTCAGCAAGATCGAATAGGTTTAAAATATCTTTATCAGTTTCGAAACCAATTGCACGAAGTAAAGTGGTAACAGGGAATTTTTTCTTACGATCAATGTATGCGTACATCACGTTGTTTACGTCAGTAGCAAACTCAATCCAACTTCCTTTAAATGGAATAACTCTGGCAGAGTATAATTTTGTACCGTTGGTATGATATGATTGACCGAAAAATACTCCAGGAGAACGGTGTAATTGAGAAACAATAACACGTTCAGCACCATTGATAACAAAAGTACCGCTTGGAGTCATGTAAGGAATAGTTCCTAAATAAACATCCTGTACGATTGTTTGAAAATCTTCGTGTTCAGGATCATTACATGATAATTTTAGCTTCGCTTTTAACGGAACGCTATATGTTAATCCGCGCTCAATACATTCTTCGATAGAATAGCGGGGTGGATCAACAAAATAATCAAGAAATTCAAGGACGAAAATGTTTCTTGTATCTGAAATAGGAAAATTTTCCATAAACACCTTGAAAAGGCCTTCATTGGCTCTACTTTCAGAGGTTGTATCTAATTGAAAAAATTCTTTAAAAGATTCAAGTTGGACATCGAGAAAATCGGGGTAGTCCAATACTTTTTTCACAGAAGCGAAATTAATTCTTTCTTCTGGTGTACTGATTTTTTTAGCCAATGGATTATGTTTTGAAATGGGTGAAAAAAACCTCAATTAATATAAATAAAAAATTGACCCACGGTAAATACCGGGGTCAAATATGGTTTAGAGTAAAGTCGAATTATTTAACTTCAACCTCTGCTCCAGCCTCTACCAACTTAGCTTTGAGTGATTCAGCTTCTGCTTTATCAACTCCTTCTTTAATTGGTTTTGGAGCTCCGTCTACAAGTTCTTTAGCTTCTTTCAAACCTAATCCTGTTAAGTCTTTTACAAGTTTAACAACGTTAAGTTTAGCAGCACCAGCTGATTTCAAAATAACTGTGAATGCTGTTTGTTCAGCTTCAACTGCCGCAGCAGCAGCAGGAGCAGCAACCGCAGCTGCAGCAGCAGCCGGTTCGATACCGTGTTCGTCTTTTAGAATTTTAGCTAACTCGTTAACTTCTTTTACTGATAAGTTTACTAACTGATCAGCAAACGCTTTTAAATCTGCCATTGTTTTTAGTTTTTAATTTGTTATTAGATTATTGAATTATTTATTTAATTTTTAATTATTCAGGGCGCTCAGACAAAGTCTTAACGATTCCTGAAAGTTTATTGCCACCTGATTGTAATGCTGAAATAACATTTTTAGCAGGAGATTGAAGTAATCCGATGATTTCTCCAACGAGCTCGTTTTTGGTTTTTAAAGCCATTAGAGCTGCAAGTTGATCATCACCGATATATACATCTGTATCGATATAAGCACCTTTCAAATATGGTTTCTTAGTTTCTTTTCTAAAGCTTTTAATAATATTAGCCGGAGATTTTCCATCTTGAGAAAACAATAATGCGGTGTTCCCTTTTAAAGTGTCAACTAAAGCACCGTAATCTTTTCCGGTACGTTCCATTGCTTTTTTAATAAGGGTATTCTTTGATACTTCCATTTCAATTCCGCCTTTAAAGAATTCTCTTCTTAGCTGATTTGTTTTTTGTGCATTCAAAGATGATACATCAGTTATATAAATGAACTTGTATTCATTGAACTTATTTGTAAGTTCGTTTACTACGTTTGCTTTTTTATCTTTATTCATAACTGATTTAATTAAATACCCGGTACTGATTTTACATCAACAGTAATTCCAGGACTCATTGTGCTGGATACATGTATACCTTTGAAATAGGTTCCTTTTGAAGATGATGGCTTTAATTTTGAAATTGTTTGAAGAAGTTCCAAAGCATTTTCATAAAGTTTTTGTGGTTCAAAAGAAGCTTTACCAATAGAAGTGTGAATTGCACCTTCTTTGTCAACTTTGAAATCAATTTTACCTGCTTTCACTTCTCTTACCACTTTTCCAATCTCCGTAGTAACCGTTCCTGATTTAGGATTAGGCATCAAGTTTCTTGGTCCTAAAACTTTTCCAAGTTTTCCAAGTTTCGCCATTACCTGTGGTTGAGTTACGATGATATCAATATCAACCCATCCTTTTTCGATTTTTTGAATATATTCATCCAAACCTACATAATCTGCACCTGCTTCTTTAGCTTCAGCTTCCTTGTCAGGATTTACCAATGCTAATACACGAACAGTTTTTCCTGTTCCGTGTGGTAAACTTGCCACACCACGAACCATTTGGTTTGCTTTCTTCGGATCAACTCCTAAGCGAATATCGATATCAACAGACGGATCAAATTTTGTGTAAGAAAGATCTTTCACTAATTTAGATGCATCGGTCAGTGTGTATTGCTTGCTGGAATCAACTTTTGACAGAACAGTTTTTCTTTTCTTAGTTAACCTGGCCATTTTGTATAATTTAATTAATTAGTAAAAGGGTTATCGCCCGTAACAGCTACGCCCATGCTTCTAGCCGAACCTGCAACCATTTTCATGGCTGATTCAACTTTAAAGCAATTCATGTCCTGCATTTTATCTTCTGCGATCTTACGAACCTGTTCCCACGTAACTGAGCCCGCTTTTTTGCGGTTTGATTCGGCTGATCCCTTCTGAATTTTTGCAGCTTCCAACAGTTGAGAGGCAACTGGAGGAGTTTTTATTACAAAGTCAAATGATTTGTCGGTATAAACGGATATGATAACAGGTAATATTTTACCTGCTTTTTCTTGGGTTCTTGCATTAAATTGCTTGCAAAACTCCATGATATTAACACCCTTTGAACCTAGTGCAGGTCCAATTGGAGGTGCAGGATTAGCGGCTCCGCCTTTTATTTGTAATTTGATAAAACCTGATAATTCTTTTGCCATAATAGTAGTAATTTCGATTTGCCACTTAGCAAATCATATTGTATTCAAAAATTAATTTTCTTTTTCAACTTGTGTAAAGTTTAAATCTAATGGTGTTCTACGACCAAAAATCTTAACCATTACTTTTACTTTTTTCTTATCATCCATCACTTCTTCAATCACACCCGAGAAACCACTAAATGGACCGTCATTTACTTTAAC
>Ga0194047_10001793_pt1 | contig 12789 bp, 9 predicted proteins | sample JunL225m_MetaG_2_FD_160070 | JGI IMG/M metagenome (GOLD analysis project Ga0194047, IMG submission 160070) | Anoxic zone freshwater microbial communities from boreal shield lake in IISD Experimental Lakes Area, Ontario, Canada - Jun2016-L221-5m | ecosystem: Environmental > Aquatic > Freshwater >...
TATTTTGTATCATTTTTTTTTTTTTTTTTTTTTGTTACGGTTATTTTTTTGAATGAAAATTTAATTATTAAAATGCAGGACAGTTCACTGTTTTCACTTTTTTCTTCTTCGGTTTGCAATGCAATACCAAAGAACATGAAATTTCATGTGAGCCTGCAGTAGCGTTTGTTAATTTTGAAGTTGTAATATCATAGCTATAGCCTATTTTAAAACGAGGTTGTTGAAACCCTATCAAAGCGATGAAAGCATCTTGATTACGGTACCATAAACCTCCAACTATCGAACCTTTAGTAGCATACACCCCCAGATTGAGTTGTTTAAAATCTTTTTGTTGTTGATAAAGTATATTTGGAGAAATTGTTACTTCATTCCTTTTATCTCCAATTGCAAAAAGCGCACCAGCATGAACTGTTATTTTCATTGGAAGTTTACTAGTACCAATTAATCCTTCGTTGGGTTGTGTTAAATGGTTTGCCGCGAACCCGAAATAAAAACGTTTGGTGTAACCGAATAAACCAGCAGAGAAATCAGCATTGGAAACTTTAGCTTTACCTGGAACTTCTCTTGTATTATACACGAATCCCATTCTCTCATCAATCATATCACCGAAAGTAAGTTTACTCCAATCTATGCTCTTTTCGAAGTAAGTTGCTTGAAGTCCGAATTTAAGTGAGAATTTTCTTGTCACGTTAAGTAAGTATGAATACATCCCGCTGGCACTAAAGGTGTTTAGCGTGCCTTGTCCAGCTCTGTCATCGTAAACTAAAATCCCTAATCCTCCTTTTATTCCCTCAAAATGTTGGTCGTACGATGCTGAATAGGTTACATAAGTACCCGAAATGGCTGGCCATTGATTCCTATAATTCAAACTGAATCTTGGGCATATAGCAGTTCCAGCCATTGCTGGATTAAGGTAAAGAGGGTTTGCATAAAATTGTGTGAATTCAGGATCCTGAGCAAATAATTTTTCGCCCTTACCCAATGAAAAACATACAATAACAATTAAAACAATGCGTTTTAACATAAATGATTTTTTTAGTAGAGCGCAATTATACACAAATATATCATAAAAGGTATAGATTTGTTAAATTATTTTAGTTCGTCCTTTAGTAAGTTATAACGCCAGAACCAAATAAAGGAACGCAAATATATATAATATTTTATTAACAACCAACAGAAAATTGGCGTTTTTTCAATTCCTTCAGCTATTTGTTTTCGTGGAGTGCCCTAAAACATTGGACAATAACGATAAATGTTAAAATCTATTTTTCGTCCTCCTTTTTTTGAATATGATTCAGAATTTCTAAAATTAACTTGTTTTGATTCTCAAGATGAATCAAAATGGTTTCAATTTCATTTTCGGCTTTTGTATTCACCTCAAAGTCGGCTTCAGCTCTTGCTTCTGAATGACGAGATTGGAGATTTTGCCCTATCATTATTAAAGGCATTAAAAATATCTGAATCATGTTGGAAAGAAAAAGCCAAAGAACAAAGGCTGGGAAAGGGTCGAAGCGAAATGGTTGGGGTGCAAAGGAGTTCCAAACGAGCCACAAAAATGTCCAAATAAATATAATAATAAAGAACCCCATGGTGCCCACATGTTCTGTTATCCAAAGGGCTAGTTTATCTAATTTTGATAAGTTTCCTTTGTGCTTTAAATTAATGTTAACAATTGGCTTTCGGTGTTTTCTTATTTCTTCAACTGATTTTGGTTTTTGATTTTCCATCTATTTATATATTTTGGGTGTGCAAGTTAGCCATTATTTTATCTTCCATCCCATTTCTAAATTTTACTTTATAAAAGATAAAATTGGTAAATAATAATTGTTATTCTATATTTGCACCCCCAAATTAAAAAAAAGGAAGAAAATTAATTGAAGGGGCGAGTGAATTTATATTGAATTCGAGAAAAAGTACAGATAAAATAAAACAATTTAATTAAAAAAAATTATGCGTAACAAAGGTGCAATCAGGCTATTTGCAATACTATTAACACTTGCCTGTGCTTATTATTTAATGTTTACATACGTGGCGTACGGAATCAGAAAGGATGCTGACAATTATGCGAAAACGTGTGTTGAAGACCAGAAAGTGAAGGATGCCGCAAAATTGGCATCTCCTAATGAAGCAGGGCAAATGACTTATTTGGATTCTGCTCTTGAATATAAAAAGAATTATTATTTAGATTCATTAAAGAAGAAAGTAGTATATAACTTATTCATTACTGATTATACTTATGATGATGTAAAAAAACGTCAACTTAATCTTGGTTTGGATTTGAAGGGCGGTATGAACGTTACGCTTGAAGTTTCGGTAGCGGATATCATCCGTGGTTTATCGAACAATAGCAACGACCCTACTTTTACTCAAGCTTTAGCTAAAGCTAGCGAGATTCAAAAAAAATCTACCAAAGACTTTGTTACCATTTTCGGAGAAGAGTTTCATAAAATTAATCCGAATGCGAAATTGGCAATCAATTTTCAAACGATTGAATTGAAAGGAAAAATTGATTTCAATACTCCTGATGAAGATGTTCTTAAATTTTTACGTGATAGAATAGAGGATGCAATTGCTACGTCTGAAAATACATTGAGAGCTCGTATCGATAAATTCGGGGTGACCCAACCAAATATCCAACGTTTAGCTTCTTCGGGTCGTATATTAATTGAATTGCCTGGTGTTACTGACAAAAGACGTGTTGAGAAATTATTACAAGGAACTGCTAATTTGGAGTTTTGGGAAACTTACGACAATAAAGACATCTACCCAATACTTGAAAAAGCAAACATCCGTTTAAAAGAAATTCTTACTCCTCAAGATTCTTTGAAAAAAGATTCGGCTAACGTTGATAAAACTGATGATAAAAAGAATATAGCTAAAACAGATGATAAGAAATCGAAAATTGATTCTTCTAAAACTTCATTAGATAAGCAATTGGGTGTTGGTAAATCTGATTCGTTGAAAAAAGGTTCGACCAAAGCTGATACCATTGCTAAATTGAGAAGAGAGAATCCTTTGTTTGCATTATTGAATCCTGCTGTTGGACAAAATGCTCAACGCCAAACTCAATTGGGTACAGGCCCTGTGATTGGATATGCTGCTGTGAAAGATACTGGAATGATCAACAGATATTTGTTGAATCCGAAAGTAAGAATCCTTTTCCCTTCTATTAAATTTATGTGGACATTTAAGGCTAGTGATAAAGAAGAATCGGTGTTCCAATTGGTGGCAATACGAGTTACTAACCGCGAAGGAAAATCTCCGTTGTCGGGTGATATTATTGCTGATGCTCGCGTGGTTTACGAACAAGCTGGTGGAGGCTCGCCTCAAATATCGATGATGATGACAGCTGAAGCTGCTCAAGTTTGGAGAAAATTAACAAAAGATAATGTTGGTAAATCTATCGCCATTGTTTTAGATAATAGTGTTTACTCTTTCCCTAATGTAATGGGAGAAATTTCGGGTGGAAGTTCATCTATCACCGGAAATTTTTCGCAAGACGAAGCAAAAGATTTGGTAAACATTCTTAAGGCGGGTAAATTACCTGCTCCTGCTCGCATTGTTCAAGAAGTAGTGGTAGGTGCTACATTGGGCCAGGAAGCAGTGAACAAAGGTTTTATGTCCACGCTTATTGCGTTGGTTTTAGTACTTTTATTTATGGGCTTTTATTATAACAAAGCAGGTTGGGTGGCCGACTTTGCGATGGTTATCAATAATTTCTTTGTGGTTGGTATTCTCGCCTCGTTTGGTGCGGTGCTTACATTGCCTGGTATTGCTGGTATTGTGTTGACCATAGCCATGTCGGTGGATGCTAATATCCTTATATTCGAACGTGTGCGTGAGGAATTAACATTGGGCAAAGCTGTGGGGATGGCCATAAAAGAAGGTTATCGCAATGCGATGTCATCGGTTATCGACTCTCACGTTACTGGTTTATTATTAGGTATTATCTTGTATACATTCGGTACGGGACCTATTCAAGGATTTGCTACCACCTTAATAATAGGTATTGTTTCTTCGTTGTTCTGCGCTATTTTCATCACTCGTTTAATATTCGAACGTTGGTTAGGAAAAGGGAAAGCTATTCCTTTCGGAAATAAATATACTGAACATGCGTTCAAAAAAATCAATATCGATTTTGTTGGAAAACGTAAATTGTATTACATTTTCTCTAGCATAATCATTGTGGCTGGTATTGTAGCTTACGTGGTGAAAGGAGGATTTACACTTGGTGTCGATTTCAAAGGAGGTCGTTCGTACATCGTTCGTTTTGATGATGTGAAACCTGTGGAAGAAGTGCGTAATGCATTAGCACTTTCGTTTGGCGATGTAGGTTTAGAAGTAAAAACGTATGGCGAAAATACGCAACAACGCATCACTACTACTTATTTGATTGACGACAACTCGGCTGATGCTGAAGCCAAAGTGGAAGCGAAGCTCGAAGAAGGCTTGAACAAATTAAATGTTCGTCATAAAATAATGAGTCAGGAGAAAGTGGGTGAAACCGTTTCGAGAGATATAAAAGCCAAAGCGGTGTGGGCAGTATTGCTTTCGTGTTTGGTGATGTTTATGTTCATCTTTATCCGATTCAAAAAGTGGCAATATGGCTTGGGTGCTGTGGTGGCTTTGTTTCACGATGTGCTTATTGTACTTTCGGTTTTCGTTATATTCGATGGCATCTTACCTTTCTCGCTAGAGATTACTCAAGATTTCATTGCGGCTATATTAACTGTAATGAGTTACTCGATGACAGATACAGTAGTTGTGTTCGATAGAATAAGAGAATATTTGACAGAGAAAAATAAAACCGATTTGCATAAAGACGAGCGTGTACGCGTTATTAATTATGCTTTGAACTCTACATTGAGTAGAACCATCAACACTTCGTTGACCATTTTCTTTGTATTGTTGGCTATCTTCCTTTTCGGAGGTGCTACCATCAAAGGCTTTGCTTTCGCATTGTTGATTGGTATCGTTATCGGTACTTATTCTTCTATCTGCATTGCAACACCTATCGTTATCGATTTTGAAAAAGAAAAACAAGGTGACGAAATTGTGAAAGGAGAAGTGATTTAGGAAGCAATTGACAATTTACAATTGATAATTGATAATTGACAAAGTATTAAGAAAGCCTGATAATTATTTATCGGGCTTTTTTATGTACTTTTGTAAAAATTAAATAATAAATATCAAGTTTCTCCTTTCATAATACTTAATACTTAAACAAAAAATGTATCTGTTTCTCAATCTTGGTGGTGGCGAAGTATTCATTGTGGTACTGGTTATTATCTTGTTTTTTGGTTCCGACAAATTGCCCGAAATAGCCAAAGGGCTTGGCAAAGGAATACGCGAAATAAACGATGCCAAGGCTCAAATACAAAACGAAATTCAGAAAACTACTAGTGGTTTTCAGGAAGAACTAAACAAACATACTTCGGAATTAAAATCGGAATTGAATAAAGCGGGTGATAGTTTTAAAAAACAAATTGACGAAGCCGCAACCGCTATAAAAGACGAAGGAAAAGCCATTACCGACACTACTAAGGATTAAATTTTCATCAAAAGTTCGAAAGTTTAAAGTTGTAAGGGAATGTAGAATGCAGAAATCACCATTAAGAATTAAGCCACAAAGACACCAAGGCTCAAAGGATAAATTCTAAACTCTAAGTCCTATCCCGAAGCTTCGGGACTAAACCCTTATTCGTAAATTCCTACCATTCGTATTTTGTAAAGTCCAACCAAAACTAACAAAATCTCACCTCCAACCTCTAACCACCAACAACTAACAACTAAATTTAGGGCAGCCAGTTCATCACTCTTCGTTTCCTTTCGTCCTGCTTTCCGTTCCAATCTTTTTCTTTGCCCGAAAAGGTCAAAGAAAAAGGATTTCCACTTCAATCAGGTGCAGTTAGTCAGTTCATCACTCTTTGTAAACGTGAAGTATACACACAAAAAAAACGGGGGTAAAAAGGAATCAAAATGCAATATTGACTTAAATAAAATTGGCACAAAACCGAATAAAGGGCGAAAATAAGAGTAAAATGATGTGAAACGACAAAGAAAAAAAACGCCAAACCGCCTTATTTTAAAGGTAGAGGCAGATGTTTTGGTTCGAGGTCTGGATGATTTACTGCCGAACGGAGATCACTTACTGCCGAACGGAGATCACTTACTGCCGAACGGAGATCAATTACTGCCGAACGGACGTCACTTACTGCCGAACGGACATCAATTACTACCGAACGGAGATCAATTACTGCCGAACGGACGTCACTTACTGCCGAACGGACGTCACTTACTGCCGAACGGACGTCACTTACTGCCGAGCCTCCCTTTATACATAAATTGGCGAGGCTCGGCAGTAAATCAGCTACTTCACTCTTTTTTTTCCGCAGGCGCAGGCGTGTTTCGCCTGTGCCGTTTATTCGGTGGTGTCCTCACCACCACATTTAGTACTTAAAAACACAGAAACACCACATTTTAAACTTGTTAGTGAAAACACCAAGCACAAAGCAGTAAGCAAGCTTTACTTCCTTTTGCCCATTCGCTATTCCCTACCTCCATCTTTAAACTTTATCTGCCCCGCTGGCGCAGGTGTGTTTCGCCTGTGCCAATAATTAGGTGGTGTCCTCATCACCACATCTAGTACTTAAAAAGCAAACCAAAAGAGAAGAAGTTACTAACTGCACCTGATTGAAGTGGAAATCCTTTTTCTTTGTCCTTTTCGGGCAAAGAAAAAGATTGGAACGGAAAGCAGGAGGAAAGGAAACGAAGCGTGAGAAACTGCCTGCCACAAATAGATTTAAGATATGAGATTTGAGATATGAGATTTAGTTGTTAGTTGTTAGGAGCTTTAGGAAATACGAATGGTAGGAATTTACGGATGCTGAATAATAATATCCTACTTTTGCAGGGTGAAAAAACTGTTATTACTCTGTTTTATTTGCGTATGTGGTGCGCAAAGCGAAGCACAAACCTTTACTCAGACCTTGAGGGGAAGGGTGATGGATGTGGATTCGAAGGGAAGTATAGTGGGTGCCAACATAGTGCTGCTGAATGTGGACACGCTGCAAGGAACAACTAGTGATGCGAATGGAAACTTCAGGTTAGAAAAAATAGCGGTAGGCAGGCGAGGTATTAAGGTGTCGATGGTGGGATATGAGGATGCGGTGGTGAATAATATTATAGTGACATCGGGTAAGGAGGTGGTGCTGAACATAGAGATGCAAGAAAAGGTGTATACCACGGGCACGATAGAGGTGGTGGCGGAAACGGATAAGACGAAAGCTAATAACGACTTGGTATCGGTAAGTGCACGAAACTTTCAGGCTGAAGAAACGGGACGATATGCGGGCAGCCGAGGCGACCCAAGCAAGATGGTGGCTAATTATGCGGGTGTGTCATCGGGCAACGATGCGCGAAACGACATTATAGTCAGGGGGAATTCGCCTCTTGGGGTGCTGTGGAGGCTGGAAGGTGTGGACATACCGAACCCTAATCACTTCTCGGCACAAGGAGCTACTGGAGGACCGATAAGTATGTTGAACAATAATATTCTGGGCAATTCGGATTTTCTTACGGGTGCTTTTCCGGCTGAATATGGAAACAAAACGGCTGCTGTGTTCGACATTAAACTGAGAAATGGGAATAACGAAAAAAATGAATTTACTGGTCAATTGGGCATTAATGGTGTGGAATTGGGTGCGGAAGGACCTATTTCGAAAAAGAATGGGAGTTCGTTTTTGTTCAACTATCGATACTCTACGCTTAAGGTATTTAACCAATTGGGTATTCGGTTTGGAGTGTCGGCTAGTCCTGAATATCAAGACCTTTGTTTCAAGTTAAATATTCCTACTCCTAAACTGGGTGTGTTCACGCTATGGGGAATAGGTGGTAAAAGTAAATTATCGTTGTTGGATAGTGAGCTAAAACCCAGCGATTGGTCGTACATTAAAAAAGGAGAAGATTTGGTTTTTAAAACATCGATGGGAGCTGTAGGTGTGTCGCATCTTTATTTTTTCAACAGTCAACTTTCGGGTAAGATGATTCTATCGGCATCGGGCACTGGATTGGATGCGTATATTGATACGATATCGCCTGCAACAAAACAATTGTTTATGGATAGGAAAAACAAATCGACCGAAATAAATACCATTGCCAATTATACACTTACCCTAAAACGTAATGCTCATCATTTGTTCAAAGCGGGCATTACGTATCAAAATATTTTTTTCAATGCTAGTTCGTACACCTATTCTACGGTTTTTCATCAATACATTTACTCGTTGAACGTAAACAATTCGATGGCTATTTTGGTGCAAGCATTTGTTCATTGGCAATGGCGACCAACTGAAAAGTTGACCACCAATGCAGGGCTTCATTACCAAGTATTATTGCTGAACCATACCGCTGCACTCGAACCACGAATAGGGATGCGATATCAAGTGACCAAAAAACAAAACATCAACCTTGCATTCGGAATGCATAGCATGACGCAACCTACTATTTATTATTTCTACGATTCGTACAACCCTAGCACCAATACCTATTACAAAAGCAATCGGAATTTGGATTTAACCAAAAGCGAACATGCTATACTTGGTTATGATTTTAATTTTGCGAAAAACTTTCGGTTGAAAGCTGAAGCTTATTATCAATACTTGCACAACGCTCCGGTGCAAACCAATAGGCAAAGTAGTTTCTCGATGATAAACGTGGGCACTGCATTGGAAGGAATACCTTTAGTTGATTCGCTTACTAACAAAGGCACAGGCGATAATTATGGAATTGAACTTACTATCGAAAAGTTTTTTAGCAATCATTATTATTTTCTGATGACTACTTCGGTGTACGATTCGGAATACAAAGGAAGTAACGGTGTGACGCATAAAACAAGTTATAATGGAGGATATGTTTTTAATGCCTTGGCTGGCTATGAGTTTAGTCTTGGTGCAAACAAAAATAAGTTTATCACCTTCGACATTAAATACACACAAGCAGGTGGTAATCGATATACACCAATGGATTTGGAAAAATCAAAGCTTGCCAATAAGGCTATTTACAATGACGACTTGGCGTATTCGGCACGTTATAAGGATTATTCGCGATTTGATGTGAAACTAGCTTATAAAAGCAATCGTAAGAAAATAGCACAGTTGGTTTTTGTAACGGTAGAAAACATATTCAACACAGAAAATATATTAAGGGAATCGTATAATACCGAATCGCAAACGATACAGAAGGAATATCAATTGGGGTTGTTCCCTTATGGTGGTTATAGAATAGAGTTTTGAGCGCCTTCTATCTGTTGCTCCACACCTCTGAAACATCTTAAAGCAAACGATTGCAACTCGTTCACCGTTTCCTTCGGAGCTTCATAAAAAGCCATGTGTGCTGCATTTTCCAACATAAGTACCGAAGGGTATTTGCACAAGCCCATTTGAGGATACATGGTTTCGTAATTGATTATTGTGTCTTTTTTACCTATGATAAACAGAACTGGATAAGGAGCAAATTTCAAAATTAAATCTCTGCTCTTGCGTTCTTTCATTCCTTCAAGACTATTGATAATCGATTGCCGTGATGTTTTCTCGGCTATGCGTTTTACTTTTGAAATTTCTTTTTTTAATTTCTCAACATTTTCAGGAGCAAATAAAGAAGTGATTACTTCGGCCACATAATGTTTGTGCTCCTTTTTCACTAGTCTAATTACTCGTTCGCGTTCCTTCTTCTTTTCATCCGAATCAGCATAGGAAGTAGAATTGAACAAACATAATCCACTCACATTTTCGGGAAACAATTCGGCAAAAGCCAAAGCTGCATATCCTCCTAAGGAGTGACCAGCTATTACGTAACGCCTCACACCAACCTTGTCGAGAACAGCTTTAGCACTTTGTGCAAGCAATTCCATACTGTGATAATAACCTATGCAAGGAGTTTCGCCATGTCCGGGAAGGTCGATGGCAATAACACGAAATTTTCCAGATAGTTTTTTAATGAACCCATCCCAAATTTCATGAGAACACAGAAAGCCGTGTAATAATACTATCACACGGCCTTTTCCTGTATCGCTATAACGTACTTTTATTTTTTTGAATTCAGCGTATTTTAGGCCCCTCTCTTTCTCTCCCCGAAGGGGAGAGGAAACCACTCCCGACCTTTGTTTGTTATTTGTCATGGCATTTCGGAAACTAAATCCCTTCCCTTTGGGGAGGTTAGGAGGGGCTCTTCATTAATGCTTCAATTTCATCAGCTTCTATTGGAATGTTCTTCATCAAGTCGACAGGGCCTTTAGCAGTAACCAGAATATTATTTTCCAAACGTATTCCTAATTTCTCTTCTGGAATATAGATTCCTGGTTCACAAGTAAACACCATTCCTTCTTCTAGTTTACGATTGAAATCACCTACATCATGCACGTCTAATCCTAAAAAGTGAGAAGTTCCATGCATAAAGTACTTTTTATATGCAGGCGAATCTGGGTTTTGATTTTTTATCTGATCAAGTGTTATCAAGCCTAAATCAACCATTTCTTTTTCCATCAGCAAACCAACTGCTTTGTGATATTCGGGAATAAGGTTGCCAACCGTCAACATTCCGATTGCAGATTTCATAATGCGCAAAACTGCATTGTAAACATCTTTCTGACGTTTTGTAAATTTCCCATTTACAGGTAAGCAACGTGTAAGGTCGGATGCATAATTACCGTATTCGGCAGCCACATCCAGCAATATTACTTCGCCATCTTTACACTCCTTATTATTGTCAATATAGTGAAGCACACATGCATTTGCTCCCGAGGCAATGATAGGGCCATAAGCAAATCCTCGTGAACGATGGCGCACAAATTCGTGAATCAATTCAGCTTCTATTTCGTATTCCATTACTCCTGGTTTTACAAATTGAAGTAATCTGCGGAAACCTTGTTCGGTAATGTTGCAAGCACGCTGAATCAAATCTACTTCATAAGAAGATTTGATGGCTCTCAACGAATGCATAATTGGAGCCGAACGTTCAAGTTTATGCAAAGGATATTTTGATGTAATTATTTTATTGAATCGCACTTCTGCAGTTTCAACTGGGTTTGAATTACGTGTGTGTTCGTTGCTGTTTAAATACAGATGCTCTGCCTGAAAAACAATGGCATGAAACATTTGCTCAAAATTCTGCAACCATTGAATGTTTTTTATACCTGATATTTGAGTTGCCTGAGCTTTGTTCAGCTTAGCGCCTTCCCATATCGCGATGGTTTCGTTTGTTTCGCGAATAAACAAAATTTCTTTCTGGGTACCGTTGATTGCATCAGGGTAAATCAAAAGGATGGTTTGTTCCTGATCAACTCCAGAAAGATAAAACAAATCAGAGTTTTGTACAAACCCCATCGAACCATCCGCATTGGTAGGCATGATATCGTTGCTAGTGAACAAAGCAATAGAGTTAGGTTTTAATCGTGCTGTAAATCGTTTGCGATTTTCGACAAACAAATTTGAATCAATAGAGGTATATTTCATAGGTCGCTTGAATTAAGAGGTCAAAAGTGCAAATAAAATGGATATAAAACAGCAAATAATTCAATAAATAATTTAATATTTTGCTTGGTATTCATCTTTTTGAATCATACTTTTGCCCTGCAAAAAAAGAGTACCAATTCCGCAAATTAAAACTGAATAAAATAATTCTACAATTATGAGTAATGCATCACCAAATTTTTTGACATCTTCCATAGGGAAAAAATTCTTAATGGGCTTCACGGGCTTGTTTCTGATTTCCTTTTTAGTGGTTCACGTTTGTATCAATGCCTGTATCTATTTCAACGACTCGGGCGCTACTTTTAATATGGCCGCAGGCTTTATGGCAACCAATATTATCATTCGCATCGTTGAGGTGGGATTGTTCGCAGGTATAATTATACACGTTGTGCAAGCCCTAATTTTAACCATGCAAAACAATAAATCACGTCCTCAAAAATATGCTGTTCAGAATTTAGCAGTAAGTAGCAAATGGTATTCTCGCTCCATGGGACTTTTGGGTTCTTTATTACTGATGTTCTTAGTAGTTCACCTTGCACATTTCTGGGTGCCAACCAAAATTGCTCTGTATGGCGAAAATGCAAAATTTGTTGGCTATAACGTTCCTGAAGGTTTTACAGGAGTTAAGGACAACCCTTTCGAAAGTTTGAAAACGGTATTCTCTAATCCAATCGTTGTGGTGGTATATTTGCTAGGATTAATTTCATTATTCTACCACCTTTTACATGGTTTCCAATCGGCTTTTCGCACATTTGGTTTAACACATAAGAAATACACTCCATTTATAAAATCATGTGGTTTTTGGTATTCTGTAATTATCACTTTGATTTTTGCATCCATGCCAATTACATTATACCTTGGAATCATAAAATAAGAAGAAATAAGAATTTTAATTGAACTTTAGATTACACGCAATATGTCAAAATTAGATAGTAAAATTCCGGAAGGCAGTTTGGAGCAAAAGTGGACAAAGTATAAATCCTCGGTAGCTCTTGTTAATCCTTCAAACAAAAGAAATTTAGAAATTATTGTAGTGGGCTCCGGCCTTGCAGGTTCCTCGGCAGCGGCTTCGCTTGCCGAACTTGGCTACAAAGTAAAAGTGTTCTGTTATCAGGATTCTGCACGTAGAGCTCACTCCATTGCTGCGCAAGGAGGAATTAATGCGGCAAAAAACTATCAGAATGATGGTGACAGTGTGTATCGTTTGTTTTACGATACTGTTAAAGGTGGAGATTACCGTGCACGCGAGGCCAATGTATAT
>Ga0194047_10001794_pt1 | contig 12787 bp, 10 predicted proteins | sample JunL225m_MetaG_2_FD_160070 | JGI IMG/M metagenome (GOLD analysis project Ga0194047, IMG submission 160070) | Anoxic zone freshwater microbial communities from boreal shield lake in IISD Experimental Lakes Area, Ontario, Canada - Jun2016-L221-5m | ecosystem: Environmental > Aquatic > Freshwater...
AACTCAAATTGTCGATGCCAAAGTAATTGCCGACAAACTCCAAGCTCAAATTGAGCAGCTAAAACTGCAAAATGCCAAATTTGATGCGCTCAATCAACTCATCGCAGTCCTTGATCCATCGCAAATGATTTTCAAAGATACTCTCGGAAATCTTGATTTGATGAATGGAAAACTGCAGGCAGCTGAAATCACTACTGGCGTTTTGACCATCAAGGTTGTGGATCAAACTAGCCCAACCATTGGTCAGGCTATGATTTGTCCAAAAATGACTGAAAAAGATAAGAGCAACAAATGTACCATTATTCAAGTTGATGCCAACAATGATGGCCTCGATGACGCAACTGGCAATCCAATTAATGATGGTAAAGGCGTGCAGGTCAAAACTGGAGCAGTTGACGAAGATTCAAAAATATATGTAACTCCGACTGGCTCAACAAGAAATCAAGTGCTCTATGTTGGAAAAGTGAGTGCCAAAAATAGCTTCATCGTTAATATTGATGATGCTACGAATGAAGAAATCAAATTCAATTGGTGGATTGTCGGGGCAAAATAGTAAGTTGGGAGATTTTTTAATTCCACTTTAGGTGAGCCCAACTCCCATAATGGGAGTTGGGCTCACCAGCACCAAACTAGCATGGATTAACTTGATTTTGTGATTATACCGGCAGATTAACCAAATTATTAATACATCGGGGCTAAGTCCCGGTAGCAAGTTTGTTGGAGTATTTCAGTCTCAAGCTCTGTCGTAGTAAAAATTACAAAGGTGGAAGATTTTTTAATTCAATTTGATATATGACAAAAAAATGAAGTTAAGCTTTCTCGCAAAAAAACGGGTAGTATTAATATATGAATAAATAACATGGCATTTGATAGGTGCAGTCAACTACCATGAGTTTTGTCAGTTGAAAATGCTATATTCCTATTGCAGGTATTTTTAAAATAGTGTATTATTCTGAATGTAAATATAAGCTAATAAAATACTAATAAAAAATATGGAATTCAAGAATCTTGAAAAAAAAGTCCCGATAGGTTATGGCGGTTTAAATCATTCTGGTCATAGTGCCTTCGAACTGCACAAAAGAAATCAAACTGAGCAGCAGCCACCAGTTGCCAAAAGTGAAGCCCAACCTGATAACAAGAAATCAACAACCAGGGTGTTGGATTTTATGATGTCACTTTCTTTTGGAGCTTTATTCTTCGGTCTGCCGCTGTTTTTTCTTAACAACACTTTTCAGGGAATAATTTTTGAAAAACAAATTTATTTTTATTTTTGGGTTTTGGTTGCAGTTATCAGTTGGCTGACTAAGAGTATCATAGTCGGTGAATTGAAAATCAAAGAAACACCGCTAGATTATTTCATCGGAGGTTTTGCGGTTGCCTATGCATTGTCGACATTTTTTTCCGTGGACAGGTGGCACAGCTTTTTTGGTTTTTTTGGTGATCAATCCAGAGGCTTCATTAATGTGCTAGCTTGCATTTTGATTTACTATTTTATTGTTAGTAATTTTAGCAAAAAACGTTTAACGATTGCACTTAGCTCGATTATCGCAAGCTCAATAATTTTGCAAATTTGGACAATGATTGGACTTTTTTTTGCAGCTAAATTGCCTGGTTGGATCACGAGCCATGTGCCCGCCAGTCTTTTTGGTTCGGTCACTTCTTTGGGAATTTTTCTGAGTTTGGTTTATCCCCTTTTTATAATTACGATATATAAATTGCTGGAATCTAAATTAGTCAACAAAATCAAAATCACCCTTACAGTTTTGGTGGGCTTGTTCTTTGTGGTGGATATCGTGCTGATGTGGTTTTTGTGGTCTTTCATTTTCTTGCCAAGTGTTTTTCCAGGCTTGATTGTGGGCGTGAGTTTCTTTGTGATTTTCGTGATTGCACTGATTGTCAAACCAGCGCCAGGTTGGTCATGGCTGACATTCTTTTCTTTTATGGCTGTGATGCTTTTGCTTATGATTGGAAGTGGGGAAGGTTATTTGCCACAAAGACTTCCTTCAGAAGTGAGTCCTGGTTATCCGCTTTCTTGGACAGTTGCAAAAGATGCAATGAAAGACAAATTTTTCCTTGGAACCGGAGCAGCTTCCTATGGTTATGATTTTTCAAAATATAGGTCGCAAGACTTGAATAATACTCAGTTTTTTGATTTGCGTTTCTACCAGGGTTCAGGACTTTTCTTTGAGGCACTTCCAACAATTGGATTTTTGGGAACCGTGGTTGGCTTGCTTATCCTGCTTAGTTATTTGGGAACTTCAGTTTTTCTGCTTTCAAAAGAAAAAGAGAAAAACAAAATGTACTCGCTTGGATTTTTCTCTTCCGGCATTATATTTTTGTATAGCGCCCTAACAATGCGCGTGGATGGTTCGATTTTGATTTTTGGAATCTTGGTTACGATTTTGTCAGTTGCAGTACTCCAATTTGAAAGTAGCGATGAGGGTCAATATAGAGCGCTATCCTTGAAAACCTCACCTAAGTATGCGCTGGCGTTGGCATTTATTTTTATGCTGGCATCTGGCGCCGTGGTTTATGTTTTTGTTTTCATGGGTAAGTCGTTGGTTGCGGATATTTATATGAGAAATGCTGTTACCAAGGCTGCCAGCAGCCAAGAAGATTCAATTAAGCAAATTGGCAAAGCGATTTTGCTTTATCCAAATGAGGGCCGATACTTCGCTAGAGCTGGGCAAGCATATATGGTTTTGGCTAACAATGAGGCGCTAAAGGGCAAGGACAAGCAGGATACTAATCTGATTCAGGCTGATTTGAATTATGCGATAGCGCTTTCGACTAAAGCCAAAGATCTTACCCCATATGACGTCGCAACAGTTGAAGGATTGGCGCAGGTTTATGAAAACTCAACTATGTATGTGGACAAATCAGTTGATCTGGCAGCTCAATATTATCAGGGCGCTCTGGATCTTGAACCGCATAATCCGGCCTACTTTGTTAAACTCGGCCAGATGAAAATAGCCAAGGCTTCTAGCACCCAAGACAATGCTCAGAAAAAGCAATTTGTTCAGGAATCAATTGATCTTTTTCAAAAATCAGTTGATGAGAAAAAAGATTATGCAATTGGATATTATTATCTTGCAATAGCTGGTCAAGCCAATGGGGACTTGGACAAGGCTATTGAAAACATTACAAATTCTGTAATTATTGAAAGAAACAATGCAAACTATCTTTTCACCTTGGCTAATTTCTTGAGAGAACGAGGTAAAAATGATGATTATGCCAATGCTGAAAAGGCCTACAAGGAAATCATTGGTCAAGACGATGGTCAATATAATGTGCATTTGGCTCTTGGTTTACTCTATGAAAAACAAAAGAAAAATGATGCAGCAATTGCTGAGTATAAAAAAGTCTTGACAGTTTTGCCACAAGGAAGTGATGATGCGAAAACACAGGTCACCAAAATGATTACTAATGTTCAAAATGGAACAGGTAATCTGCAAAGTGCAACTCAAGCTTCGGCTGCGCAACCTGCTGCTCAAAATTCAGGGCAAAATGTGCCGGTACCTTCTCCAGCCCAACCACCAGTATCTCAGTCAGTTCCTGCTCAAGCAAATCCGCAGCCAGAAGTTCAGGCAGTGCCACCAGTTGGGCCAGTTGACAATGCAAGATAAGGCACCTTTAAAGACATCAATAACAAAAGACTTGAAATTTGTTTCAAGTCTTTTATGTATCTGGCAAGGTTAGAGAAATATATCAGGCAAGTGGCTGATTCATTTCCTATAGCCCGACAGTTCTTTGAAAACGCGCTGCCAAAAAAGGTTCAGAAATATTTCAGAAATGTTTCTGAATTATCAATACTGTTTGTTTGAGATTTAGCTGGACAATTCAGTCTAAATTAGAAGCTGTTATTAGTCGATAAATATTATTGAAAAGTGCTTATTTTAAGCCAAAAAATACGTTATATAAAATTATTTAAAAATATTGATTAAAAAAGCTTGACACATATTTTGTTTCTGTTATTATGAATCTACGTTCAAAAAAATATTTTACAACTTTGGCTGAATAGTTCGTCGCTTGCGCCGAACTGAGCTATCAAAATATTTGAGAAATAAGAAGCAACAATTTAGTGGGTGAGTTCGGGGCCTGATTTGCGTGTGCCTTGAAAATTCACTAGAGAGTGAATTTTTTGTTTGTCAAAAAAGTTATTGCTGAAAACATTTGTCAGTTTGGCTAAGAAGCTAAGAAGCTAAAGCCTAAAAAGCTGCCCAAAATTTTCCGCATTAGCAAAAGAAATTTAACAATTTAGGTCTTATCATGAATACGTGTGGTATGTTTTGACTTGAGCGGAAGAGCATACTGGGCGCAGCCATCATGATTAGTCAATAAGTATAAGTAGGTCGTTATATATGCTTGCTGCATATATAACAAAGCAAAAAACGATTTCAAAGAGTTTGAAATGTTTGTTCAAAAAAAGCGTTAATGATTTTCCAGATAAGCGAGCGAAAAGAAAATTTATTTTCTTTTCCGAGCGTTCGACGAAAATATGATTTTCATATTTTCTGGTCGAATAAATGGATATTATGGGAGTGGTCCTATATAAGTGATTGTTAACTGCTAACCGTTAAATAAGGAAAGTTTACTTAACGTATATGGTGGATGCCTTGACTGAAATAAGCGATGAAGGACGCAGCTGGCTGCGATAATCCTCGGGGAGCTGTTAAGCAAGCTTTGATCCGGGGGTCTCCGAATGGGGCAACCCAATCCATTCTTCACTTCGTTCAGAATAAAATTTGAAATTTGAAATTTTAAATTTAAAATGAATTTTGAAAATTAAAAATTTATTCATTTAAAATTGATTAAAAATTTTAAATTAAAAATTAAAAATTTGCCATCTGTATAAAAGGCAAAAATTCTGGATAAAGTGAAGAATGGATTAATATCACTTGAATACATAGAGTGTTATAGCTAACCCTGGGAATTGAAACATCTTAGTACCAGGAGGAATAGAAAACAATTGTGATTCCGCAAGTAGTGGCGAGCGAACGCGGAAAAGTCTAAACCCAGCCTTCGGGCTGTGGGGTTGCGAGGTAAATGGACTCTGCTCAACAGGGGTCAGTCGTATTCTCTTAGTAAAATCTTCTGGAAAGAAGAGCCATAGCGGGTAATAGCCCCGTATGCGAAAAGCGAATACGCCAGATGCATTTATCCTCAAGTAAGGCGGGACCGGTGAAATCCTGTCTGAATCTGGGAGCACTACACTTCCAAGACTAAATATTATTTCAGATCGATAGCGAACTAGTACCGTGAGGGAAAGGTGAAAAGCATCCCGATGAGGGAGGTGAAATAGAACTGAAACCATATACTAACAAAGAGTTGGAGCGGTCGCTTGCGACCGTGACAGCGTGCTTTTTGCAGAACGAGCCAACGAGTTAGTTTTATGCGGCTTGCCTAAGGAGCAAACACTCCGGAGGCGTAGTGAAAGCGAGCCTGAATAGGGCGATCGTCGCATGGACTAGACCCGAAGCCGGGCGAGCTACATATGAGCAGGTTGAACCTTGGGTAAAACCAAGAGGAGGACCGAACCCACGAGCCGTGCAACACTCGGGGATGACTTGTGTGTAGGGGAGAAATTCCAATCGAGCTCGGCAATAGCTGGTTCTCTCCGAAATAGCTTTAGGGCTAGCGTCATGACATTACATCCAAGAGGTAGAGCTACTGGATGAGAATTCGCGGTTCGCCGTAGGGTTTTCAACCAAACTCCGAATTCTTGTGATGCGTACCATGGCAGTCAGAAATCCGGCGCTAAGGTCGGATCTCAAAAGGGAAACAGCCCAGATCATCATCTAAGGTCCCCAAATCTATGCTAAGTGGGAAAGGAAGTGAAGTTTCTTAAACATCTAGGAGGTTGGCTTAGAAGCAGCCATCCTTTAAAGAGTGCGTAATAGCTCACTAGACCAGAGACTTTGCGCCGAAAATGTAACGGGGCTAAGCATAGTACCGAAGATATGGGCCGTTCACATCACATTGCATGTGACGTGAACAAGTTAAAAGTTGAAAGTTAAAAGTTGAAAGTTATTGAGTCGCTTTGCGACACATTTTACTTTATAACTTTTTACTTTATAACTTTATGAACTTGTTCGCATCGCGCGTAGCGTGATGTGAACGGCGGTAGGAGAGTGTTCCATATGCGCTGAAGCGTAAGGGGTGACCCGTCGTGGAGTGTATGGAAGTAAGAATGTTGGCATGAGTAACCACAATGTGCGTGAAATCCGCACACACCGTAAGTCTAAGGTTTCCTGGGCAATGTTGATCATCCCAGGGTTAGTCGGTCCTAAGGCGAGGCCGAAAGGCGTAGTCGATGGACAGCAGGTTAATATTCCTGCACTATTATAATATTCGATGGAGTGACGTATTCTTGTACATTTCGCATCTTATTGGATTGATGTAGACGTATCGAGGATGTTTGGTAGGCAAATCCGCCAAGCATTAAATCCGAGGTATGGCTGAATTTTCCACTTCGGTGGGAGAGACGAAATGGAGCAGAGTGCCAGGAAAAGCTTCTAAGATTAATATTATGATATCCGTACCAAAACCGACACAGGTAGACGAGGCGAGTAGCCTAAGGTGAACGGGAGAACCTTCGTTAAGGAACTCGGCAAAAAAACTAGACGTAAGTTCGCGAGATGTCTCGCCCCGATGCAAATCGGGGCCGCAGTGAAATTTTCCCAAGCGACTGTTTATCAAAAACACAGGTCTCTGCAAACCCGTAAGGGGAAGTATAGGGGCTGACACCTGACCAGTGCTGGAACGTTAAGGGGGGCGGTGCAAGCTGTTCCTTGAAGCGCCAGTGAACGTCGGCGATAACTATAATCGTCCTAAGGTTCTGAAATTTCTCAGGAGATTTCAGAAAGACTGGGACGATTATGGAGATAAATAGTTAAAATACAAATTTTAGTTACAAAAGGAATAGTAACAGCCTATTTTGCAGTAATGCAGAATGTAAATCAGCTATTTGCTGGAAACTCCGAGTATACGACACTACTTCGAAAGAAGTGACAATGTGTTCGTTGCGGACAATCAGCAGGAAAGACTAAAGAGTGATCTTTAGAATCCTCAGAGACTACACGCTGATGCATTGATTTATCAATGTAAGGTATAGTCCGTGCTTTACGGCGACGTAAAGATAACAAAACAGAGCGAAATTCCTTGTCAGGTAAGTTCTGACCCGCATGAAAGGTGTAACGACTTGGGAACTGTCTCAACGAAGGACCCGGTGAAATCGCAGTGACGGTGAAGATGCCGTCGACCTACAGCAAGACGAAAAGACCCCGTGGAGCTTTACTACAACTTGGTATTGAATTGAGATTTTAGCTGCCGAGAATAGGTGGGAGACTTTGAAGCCGCGCTTTCGGGCGCAGTGGAGTCACTAGTGGAATACCACCCTGTTGGAGTTTTAATTCTAACCCTCCTCTGTTAAGAGGCAGGAAAAGTGAATGTCAAGAAAATAGTAAGCGAAACTTTTATCGGCGCAATCAAGAAATATCCCTATATTTTTCGGATTAATTTTTTGTTGTGTCGTTGTGAAATGCTTCAAAAACATTTCGACGCTTAGTATCTTTCTTACTTTGCATTTTCTTACTTCTTATCCAGAGGGGGAACAGTGCCTGGTGGGTAGTTTGACTGGGGCGGTCGCCTCCTAAATGGCAACGGAGGCGTTTACAAAGGTTGGTTAGGTCCGGATGGAAATCGGACTGATAGCGCAAAAGTACAAACCAGCTTTACTGCAAGACCCATAAGTCGATCAGTTACGAAAGTAGAATTTAGTGAACCGACCGTAGCATGTAGATGCGCGGAAGATCATCAGATAAAAGTTACCCCGGGGATAACAGGCTGATCCCTCCCAAGAGTCCACATCGACGGAGGGGTTTGGCACCTCGATGTCGGCTCATCGCATCCTGGGGCTGGAGAAGGTCCCAAGGGTTTGGCTGTTCGCCAATTAAAGCGGTACGCGAGCTGGGTTCAAACCGTCGTGAGACAGGTTGGTCTCTATCTGCTGTAGGCGTGAATGCTTGAGGGAACTCTTTCCTAGTACGAGAGGACCGGAAAGAACAAACCTCTGGTGTATCGGCTGTTCCGCCAGGAGCATTGTCGAGTAGCTATGTTTGGACGAGATAACCGCTGAAAGCATCTAAGCGGGAAGCTCATCCCGAGATAAGGCATTACACGTAATTTATTACGTGAGGATCTCCTAGAAGAAGACTAGGTTGATAGGCTTTAGGTGTAAGCCCTGTAAGGGGTTGAGCCAAGAAGTACTAATAGATTCATTAATCTTTCCAATTTTTATGGTTAGCAGTTAAGAGTTACTTATATCATATTGACAATCGCATAGCGTAAAGCGCGAAACGCAAAACGTATATAAAAACACGTTCCACGTTTCAAGTTCCACGCTACGCGAAGACACGTTTTGAAAGCAGAATTCTGGTGACTCTTGCGACTGGGTTACACCTCTTCCCATCCCGAACAGAGCAGTTAAGACAGTCCGCGCCGATGGTACCTCCATGAGGGAGAGTAGGTCGTCGCCAGAATCCTGCTTTCAAAAATAAACAAACGCAAGCTGCACAAGCTTGTTTTTTTGTGCAAAATTTTCCTTGAAACAAAATTTTTGTTTTAAATTTAGGACTAAAGTGGATCAGGCGTAATTTATGGTCTCGAATGATTCAAAAGTAAATCGAAATTTTTACGAACTTGCGTTCTTTTTTGGCCATAGAGGTGACAGCAACTTCGAGCGCTTAGCCATGGTTTTGGGATAAGCGTGTGCTCAAAAAAGGATGCAAGTTCGTAAAAATGTTTTCAGGGACAAATGCTATTTTTTAAAAACATTATTTACGTATGACTCACTACAGTACTTAATGAATTACCCATAAGCGTGCAAATGATGTATAATAGAATAATTAAAATATTATCCAAAAAAAATGAATTCACATTATTTAATCAGACGCCTAATAATCATAGTTGGCTATATTATATTTTTTTCCATTGTCGGTTTTTTGATATATTATCTTATTACACCAAAAGCAACTTGCTTTGATGGAAAGAAAAATCAAAGCGAAGCTGGAATTGATTGCGGCGGGGTATGCAGTCCTTGCAAAGTTGATAATGTCGGAAAGGATTTAGTGATTACTGAGAAAACTTTTGTGTCAGGCGGTGGCAACACCTATGATGCTGTGATTAAAATTACTAACCCAAATGATGCAATTGGCGCAGCTTCTTTTCACTATTTGATAAACCTTAGGGATGCTTCGGGAATAGTTTTATCGACAAAAGAAGGTGATGATTATATCTTGCCGGCTGATTCAAAATATATTGTTCAAATTGGGCTTAATACGCTGAATAATCTTGTTCCTACCCAGATTGACTTTAAGGTTAGCGATGTTAAATGGATTCAAAAAATTAATATCCAAAAGCCTCAATTGAATGTGTATAATAAAAGATTCGGACCTGATGGCAATGGTCTGGGTAGTAGAGTTGAGGGTGTTGTTCGAAATGAAAGTGTCAGTGATTTTAAAAGAATTACCGTTATTGTGATTCTTCGAGATGAAGATAATAATGTGTTGGGCGTAAGCAACACGCAAGAAGATAACATGAGAGCCCAACAAGAGGGAGGTTTTGTTTTGACCTGGCCATACACCTTTCCAAAAGCTGTGCGAAGCATGGAAGTTGATGTTCAAACAGATGTGTATGACGCCCAGAATCTCTTAACCAAAATATAAAAATCATTTGGCATATAACATTAAGCAAGTAGCAAAAATGTCGCTAGGGCAATTGATTGTTAGCTATTGTTTTATGTTGCATGTTGCAAGTTGCTTTTTGCATGTTTGATAAGTTTTTAAAAACTGATTGGGTGCTCACTTTGTCAGTCATGCTTCTATTGGGAATAAGCATGGCCGTTTTGTATAGCATTTCAATGTCAACGGCAAGTGAAGGGGGGCTGAGCATTTTTTGGCGTCAACTTATTTTTATTGTGGTGGGCCTTGTTTGTATGTATATTTTTTCCAAGATTAGTTATCAAACTCTCAAGGCGCGCAGCACCAGCATCTATTTTTTGACTCTATTTATTTTGTTGGGCGTGCTTATTTTTGGACGCACAATTCGTGGAACAGCCGGCTGGATTGGGTTTGGCTCATTTCACATTCAGCCGGTTGAAATCGCAAAATTAGCTTTGATTATTTTTTTAGCAAGTTTTATTTCTCAAAAAAAAATGGAGTTGGAGGAAACTGGAAGATTAGTTGCCTCATTGGTGCTTTCTGGCTTGATGATTTTTTTGGTTATCAAACAGCCTGATTTTGGAAGTGCAATGGTTTTGGTTGGCATTTGGCTTGGTGTTACCTTCGTTTGTGGAATTAGTCGAAAAAAAATTATTATTATCATAGCGCTCATCTCTTTGAGTGCTTTTGTTGGCTGGTTTAGCTTGCAGCCATATCAAAAAGATCGAGTTCTTAGTTTGATTCATCCTGAAACTATGGATCCAAAAGGAGCAGGGTATAATGTTATTCAGGCAATGATAGCCGTTGGCAGTGGGGGGCTTGCTGGCAAGGGAATTGGACACGGGAGTCAATCGCAGCTTAATTTTTTGCCAGAAAAACATACAGATTTTATTTTCGCTTCAATCTCTGAGGAACTTGGATTGCTTGGTTCGCTTTTAGTTATCAGTCTTTATTTGCTGATGTTTTATCGAATGAGAATAATTGCAATCAATGCACCAGATAATTTTAGCTATTTGGTCGTGGTTGGTATTATGAGCATGTTTTTCGTTCAAATTATGGAAAATATCGGCATGAATATTGGAATTATGCCCGTCACTGGAATTCCCTTGCCGCTACTCAGCTATGGTGGAAGTTCCTTGATAATGGTTCTCGCAAGCATTGGAATTTTGAATAATATTTATTCACACAAGGAAATCATTGTAAAATCTGAAGAATATTAGGATTGTCTTTTTCGTTTGACAATTTACTAATATTACCCTAAAGTATATTATCGGTTGAAATTTTAATAGTTCTTTGTGAAACAATAAATGGAGGTATTGTAATGGCAAGAATCATCTTGGCACTTTCTTTTGGGAAGCCATCGGGTACGACCGCTAATCAGCTTATTGCTAAATTGGCACAAGCTGAGGCGTTTTATAATGGAGGACTTATTGTTGCAGATGCTTCAATTTCCCTCAAAGAAGACTATAAAAAAGTATTTATCGTGGGTCCTGATTTACAGGATCAGCGTTGTTGCTTAGTCAAATTGATTAAGCATATTGCAAATTCTTATATTGATTCTGGAGATTTGGTGGTTATCATTTCTGAGCCAATTTATTCAAAAAGGCTAAAGAGAGATTTGGAGAAGATTTTAGAGGAAGAATTCAAGGAAAACGTTTATGTTCTGGTTAAGACCGAAAAAAATAAGTTATGGTACGACAAAAAATCAACTCAAATTAGAACCAGGTATGAAAAATTGTCTGCTCTTTACGAATTGTTGCTGAGAATTCTTCCATGGGAATTGTACAAAAAAATATCAAGATTTGTGGATTGAAATATTTCTTCAAGGTCACTTCTGCGTTTTTAGTAGAAGTGGCTTTTTTATTATCTAGCAAAGTGAGCATTTATCCGGGGCGGACCGATTCAACGGAGGTAACGAAAGGTTAAATATCTTTCTGATTTTATCGGTGCAAGCCTAAGCGGTATAGGACTCGCCCTGGTTTTCCCCCTGAATGACTAGCTATAATTGATTTGACATTTGCCCTGATTCCTGCTATTCTATCGAAAGTTAAATAATCATAAAACATAAAACATACAACATATAACAAATAGCTTAAATACGCGAAACTTGCCATTTGATTCGTGACACTAATGCTATATGCTACATGATTTATGCTCCATGACAAAATGAGTGAATTAATCTTGCTTAAAGCTGATATCCGAGATATTATTGGAAAAAAAGTTGCTAAGTTCAGAAAGGAAAACAAAGTTCCTGCAGTTATTTATGGAAATAAAGTTGCCTGTCAAAATCTTTGGATTAACGATCTTGATTTTACCCGAGTTCACAATAAGGCGGGGGAAAGCGCTTTGATTGAATTGGAAATTGCTGGGAAAAAACTCAATGTGCTTATTCATGAATTGCAGCATGACCATAGAAGTGGAAAAATTTCGCATGTTGATTTTTTCCAAGTTAACATGAAAGAGGAAGTTGAAACCGAAATTCCATTGGAATTTGTGGGCGAATCTGCTGCAGTCAAAGCACATGGCGGAGTGTTAATCAAGAATTTGGATGCTGTTTCGGTGAAATGTTTGCCAGCTAATTTGCCAGAAAAATTTGTGATTGATTTGTCAAAACTTGCAACTTTTGAAGATCACATCACGGTCGCTGATTTGAAAATTTCCGATCTTGTGGAAATTCTGCTTGAAGCTGATACTGTAATTGCACTTGTGGCCGCTCCACGAACCGAATCTGAAATGGAGGGACTTGATCAGAAAGTTGAAGAAGATGTGACCAAGGTTGCCGGAGTCGTAAAAGAAGAGAAGCTGTTTGAGGAAAAGAAAAAGTAAATTAGTTTTCCAAAAAATATTCCAAAAAACGAAGAATTTATTTCTTCGTTTTTTGCATTTTGTCAATATCTTTTATTCTGGTTTGCGCTTAGGAATTCACAATAATAATATGGAATTCCGTGTCAAATCATTTAACTATGACACCGAAACTGCATTTTCCAACACATTTGAAAATGACGCTAAAGAAGGGCTTAATTGTTTAGTTAAATCAACATTCTCTAGACCTTTTTTCTTTTGATAAA
>Ga0194047_10001795_pt1 | contig 12787 bp, 13 predicted proteins | sample JunL225m_MetaG_2_FD_160070 | JGI IMG/M metagenome (GOLD analysis project Ga0194047, IMG submission 160070) | Anoxic zone freshwater microbial communities from boreal shield lake in IISD Experimental Lakes Area, Ontario, Canada - Jun2016-L221-5m | ecosystem: Environmental > Aquatic > Freshwater...
ATTGGACTATGTTTGATGGGACGTACAAAGGTTCTAAACCAATCTGGCAAAATAATGAAGATTCGATTAGTTTTAAAGTTAATGCGGTGATAAAAGGTTGGTCAGAAGCACTGATGCAGATGAAAGCTGGAGAAAAACGAAGAGTCGTACTACCTTGGCAGTTGGGATATGGAAGCACAGGGTCAGGAGCAATAAGCCCATATTCTACATTGATTTTCGATATTCAATTGATCTCATTCGGAACACCAAAGAATAAATAACGAATAGTTATAATTGTTAATCAAAAACGACCATTTCATACATGAAATGGTCGTTTTGAGTATTGAATTGAGTATAATTATTTTCTCACATTTGGTCTTCTCAAACTCTCTTCTCTCTTTTCGCTACCAAAGACGGTCATGAATTTTCGAGGTATTGGAGTCGAAAACTCAAGTGTTTCGTTTGTGATGGGGTGGGTAAACGAAAGTTCCATGGCATGTAGCCCAACGCGTTTTATTGGGCTGTGAGTAGCACCATATTTCTTGTCGCCCACTACCGGATGCCCAATGCTTTGCATTTGTACACGGATTTGGTTTTTTCGCCCAGTCTCCAATTCTACTGCAAGTAGCGAGTAATATTTGTTTGACTTGATGGTGCGGTAGTGCGTGATAGCTTTTTGTCCACCATTATCGATGGGAGAGGAGTGAACAATGAATGTTTTTCCTTCTTTCAGCCACGAAACAATAGTGTCTTCTGGTGGATTCACTTCGCCTTCTACGAGTGCCACATACGAACGCGCCGAAACGGCGTTTTCCCAATTGTATTGAAGTATCTCTTGCACCTCTTGGTCTTTGGCAAACATCATCAATCCCGATGTTTCACGATCGAGTCGGTGAAGCACAAATATTCGATTTTTTGGATGGCGTTCCTTGACATAGTCGCTTAAGATGCTGTAGGCTGTTCCCCGTTTTTCGCGGTCGGTGGCAATCGAAAGCAAGCCCGATTCTTTGTTGATCACAATTACATAACGATCTTCATACACAATCTCCATGCCCGAAAGCGGTTTTGCTTCGTTTTTCTTGCTTGGCATTATGGTGACTATATCTCCTTTTTTGAGCGGATAATTGAACTGAGAAACTATTTTGTTACCGACTTTTATCTGTTTATACGATAGATACGATTTCAGGTGATTGCGGCTTTTTCCGTTAGAATTTTCAATCAGAAAATTGAGTAATTCTGTTGGTTCTTTCACTGTAAACTGTATATCTTTGTCGGAATTCTTTTGGGGTTTCATGGAGAATATTTTTTTTGCAAAAGTAGCTAAAAATGATGGTGTTTCCTAATCTGGAAAAGGTTGTCGAAAGTACAAAATGATGAACTATCGCCTTTTGCGACTGTTTTATATGTAGTTTTGCAATCGTTATATTAATCAATAAATTTATGTACAAACAAGGTGTCAAGTTTTATTCTCCAGCAGAGGAACGTATTAATGTGTGGTCGCATGGATTGGGATTGGTCTTAAGTGTTGTAGGATTGGTGCTTTTGGTCGTTCGTGCTGCATCACTAGGCGATGTTTGGCGGATTGTGAGCTTTTCGATATTCGGTGTTAGTATGGTGTTGCTCTATACGGCTTCTACTGTCTATCACAACTCTAAAACGCCAAAACATCGTGCTCGCCTCAATGTGTTCGATCACTCTTCAATTTTTGTCCTCATTGCAGGGAGTTATACACCTTTTACATTGGTGACGCTTCACGGATGGGTCGGGTGGACAATTTTCGGTATCGCATGGGGCGCAGCATTGGTTGGCATCACACTGAAACTCTTCTTTATGGGGAAATACAAACTACTTTCTACCATCATGTATGTGGTGATGGGTTGGATTATCGTGATTGCCATTCGTCCGTTGATGCAAAATATGTCTGCTGAAGGCTTGAGTTGGTTGTTGAGCGGTGGTATATCTTACACCGTTGGCGCAGTACTTTATAGCTTAAAAGGGATGAAATACAATCACGCCGTTTTCCATATCTTTGTTTTAGGTGGTACTATTTGCCATTTTGTAACGATATATTGGTTTGTGTGAAAGGGAATAAAAATGTTGTTATCTACAAAATAGAAGTTATAATAGTACGTATAGAAAATTGCTCTATATTTTAAGTTATTACAATTGGCAACGTTGCTAATAGAATTAGCAAGATCGCTAACTTCATTAGCTATCTAGGAAATGCCTTCCCCCACATTGCCAACTCCTTTAGCAAGCTAGAAAATTGAAATAGCAACATTGCCAACGGTCTTGGCTTCGTTGCTATTTGCTTTGGCAAGATGGAGAATGAGATTAGCAAGATGGAAAACGCACAAATGCTATTTGTTTTCTGTTTCCACTTTGTGAAGATGAACACAGTTGAGGTTGCAAATTGAAACCTCAAGAAGTCAAATTTATTTTCGGTCAATTATTCTAATTCAAAAAAATCTTTCCTTTAAAGAATGACTGATTTAGAATTTCAAGATTGGAAATCACAAAGTGTGATATCCAATTCATCAAATATGGGTTGTTAAATCTGTTTGATTGTTTACCAAATAAGGTAATAAGGTTGTGACAGAGCGATGTCTTTGCTTTTCTACTAAGGTTGGGTGATAGGATAAGGTTTTTTCGTAAAACACCTTGAATTTTAGATTTTGTCAAACACCTTATTTCAGTTCCATCAACCTTAGTAGAACAGAAAATCTACCCCACAACCTCTACCTTATTTTCGGTCAATTATTCAAATTCAAACAGACTCTTCCCATTAAAGAATCAATGATTTAGAATTTCAAGATTGGAAATCACAAATTGTGATGTTCAATTCCACAAATTCCAGAAGATTTCATGTTCCAACTTACTGGGAAAGTATTTGAAAACTTGAAGTCGCAATTTGCGACATCAAGATGGGGTTGAAAGCATACATCGAAGAGGTGTTTACCGATTACAACGATATCAACGAAGACACCCGAATGCAAATCGAACTCATCAACCAATCGCTCGCAGAGCTACACACCGACAAACGGTTAACCGCCAAACCTCGAAAAAGAATTGGATTTGTTGCGGAGGAATAATGCCAAACTGGCTGAGGCAATATATCCAGCCTGATAGAGAAGGATAGGTAAACTTTAACAAAATAAAATCTTATTTCATTCCCATAACTTCTTTACAATTAAACCAATCAAATGGAGTTTTCAATATAGATCTACTACCAAATTGAGAAAACTCAAATTTACAAAAATCGACAATTGAGTTATATCCTTTAAAATTATATCCATAATATTTATAAAGGCATTTCTCACATATTAATCCTTCTATCATGGCAATTAGATCTCTCTTGTCGAAATGTTCAATTGAATGTATTAAATATTTCTCCCCAGCTATCAGATCAATATCCTTATATTTGACAGACTTATCATTAATGAGGTAAATGCCAATTCCTTTGTCATAATCATCATTAAAATCGAGGGTTATCTTATTATTAGAAAATGTTTGAGCAGTTCCAGAATCAATATGCGTAAAAAGGTCTCTACGGGCTTGAATATCGGAGATATACTTCTTTCCTTTGCCCTCCAACAAAACATCAATGTAATTTTGATAATGATTGAAAGCTTGGCGTCTTGCTATAATTGGATTATCGTGTTCAAAAACCTTCTCGAATTCGATAAGATTCTGAGTATTACTCTCAGAAGAACGAATAAGTTTAGATTTTACAACGTAATGAAATGGATGGGACATAAGAGGTTGATTTATGAATTTCGTGTATTTTTGATTATTAAATATAGTTACTACTTCCCCTGATAATTTCAAATATTTCATCTCTCATAAAACATAGATTTCATCATTTCTAAAATCAACATATCTTCGTACTGCTTGCCTAAGTGTTGCTAATCCGTTATAAATATTTCCTTTTTTTATTATTAAAACCGCAGGCTCAATATTATTTCGCTCATCTTCTTTCGAATATGAGAGTAAGCTTAAAACTGAAACGGCCCTATCTGTTTCATAATGCAAATCTAAATCGCCTAACTTTCTTTCAACTGTTCTACAATTCGAAAATCTACTGAATACAGTGTGTGTACTTTTGGGGTATTGTAGGTGAAGCCATTTTTCAAATTCTTTTTCTCTCATAGTTTTTTGTATTAAAATTTTAATTATTTAAGTTGTCTATTTTTAAAAGAAATAAAACCACTTGCATTTTAAGTGATCTGTTTATAATATTAGCTTTGTAATCTCAAATTCAACCAACGATCAAAGTAAACTCTATCGTTTTCAAACCACTCACAACACAAATAGAACTCTTCATTATTTATAAGAATAATATCTTTCCAATAATGTAATGGCTTATCATTTCGACTTACTACTTTTTTTAGAAGTGGATATTGTATATCGAATGTTCTCTTTGAATATACTGCATCTTGAAAATCAAGAATCTCATTGTTTGAAAATCTACTTTGTTCAAATAGCATATTGAGATTACGTTTCACATAGGCTCCAATTTTTTCTGAATCATTGTTTAGTAATTCAATAATTTTCCTTGCAGTTTCCCTTTTTTCAGGCTCTATATGAGTATTCTCTTTTGTAGCTTCAACAGCCTTTAAGATTAAGTCTTCATTTTCTTCCCAAAAACGAATAAGAAGTTCATTTTCTTTGTTAGAAATAGCCATATACTTATATTTTTTTTGATTGTTATTTACTGGAGTACTTAGAGCTTTAAGATAATCGTGTAATATAAATTCAATGTTTTTGTCGACACCCTCCCTTAAAATTGGTTCAATAATTTTATCAACAATTAATTGATAATTAATTTGAATAAACTGTTTACAACAACACTCTGGCTCAATTAATTTTTCTAAATCTAATGATGAAATTGGAGTTAAATATAAAAATATTCTATTTGAATTCTTATCTGTTCTAGTAAAGTGATCATAATATTTTTGTGTTTGATCATCATGTTCATTACTATAAACTTTATTTTCTAATATTAATTCGATATTAAAATTGCTTATTTTTATATCAATATAAAGGTCTAATAAACCACGATCAACACTATAATTTTCATTTGTTTCCCAAAAATCAATTTCATAGTTCCCAATAACCAACAATTGTTGTAACTCATCACTTAAACACTCTGTATTTAGCCTAGTGACAACCATATCTAATAATTTCTTTAAAGCATGTGTTGCAATAACAGTATTTGGGCTAAAAAGCCATTTGAAGAATGATGTATGTTTAATTTCTTTTCTATTAATTCCATAAATTTCCATTAAAGAATTAGTTCCATAATATTGTTTCAATTTTAGAGTAGTCGCACTATTTTTAAATTGAAGTATTCTATCAATTATTTCATTCATTGTTTCTAATTATTTTTGACATTCATTGTTCATTTTCATAACTCGCGAAGTTAAATAACTTTTATGGGTGAAAACCTATATATCTACAAAACTTCCAAAAACAAGGTAAAATCAAAACTTTAACAAAATATTAACATTTAAAATAATGGAATAAATAATTTTCAGCTCAATCTTCAATGTGAAATCTCTGACAATTAGATAAATAAAAACAAGGATGATTTTGGCTTGAATATTGAACATAAAGCCCAACAACTCTGGTACGTTATGTTGTAAGTGTTCTTTTTATTCAAAAAGTGCACTTATCGCCACAAAAACCAACGAGTTACGTATTACTTCGAGTTGATGTCAAATAAATTCCTCATTCCAAATTCAAATAATATTCAGAGTGCGACCCGCTGCCGCACTCTGAATAGATGTGATTATCGCTTGTCAGCGATACCAAATTCTTTCCATTGCTCTTTTGGAAAGTCCATCTTTACGATTTTCTTGGCTTCTGCCACTGCGGCTTCTACTTCGAGCAGTTTGGCATCGAGTTCGGCGGTTTTGGCTTTCAGGTCAGCTTTCAGCTTCTCCTGTTCGTTGTTGAGGGTGGTCACGGATTGCAAGTTGGCATCGAGGCCGGTCACAAACACGCCGTCTATTCCACGACGCGCTACCTTATCTGCATTGCCTTTCAGACCCGACACCATCACCTGCGCATTGCTGATTTGCTCAGCATAACTGGGTTTTGACATAATGAATAAAAGTTTAAATTGTTTAGTATAGAGAATAGCTCTATTTTAAAGTTTTGCTCCGTTTTTTAGCTTGCTAATTCGATTAGCAACGTTGCTAATTGTATTAGCAAGATCGCTATTGTCGTTGGCAACATGGCTAATAGCTTTGGCAATCACGAAAACGGAATTAGCAAGATGGCTACTTGCATTGGCAAGCTTGCTATTTGTGTTGGCAACGTTGCCAAAGGAGTTAGCAAGATAACTAAGAAGATTAGCATGATCGAAAATCAGAAAGACGAGAAGGAGCCCTATCGGAATAACTTTGCGATAGGGCAAAATAGTCAACCAACGGTTACAAAACTAATAAATGATTTCGAAAGATAAAAGGAAAGAAGCTAAATTCTGAAAAATAATTTATGAGGTCTTATGAAAAAGAGAATTCTTTGCTATTTGTTTAAAAACGCCCAATCTATGTAAGTAGAAGATTGAGCGTTTGTAGTTTGTAAGTAAAAGGGTTTTATACCTCAAACTGTTCTAACCGCATATCATTTCCATTCCACACCGCGTAAGAGAAGTGTTGAATCCAATCTCCCAGAATGATGACGCGGCTTGTTCGAGCTAACATCAAATCGAGCATAATATGGCGATGTCCGAAGATAAAAAAGTTGATTTCGGGCTGTGTTTGCAGAAACTCTTTGGCGTAAATCACAAGGTGCTCTTTGTCTTCGCCAAGGTAATCTTTGTATTCGCGACTACCACTTTCGCGACTGCTTTTAGACCAGCCCAAAGCAAAGGCGATTGCGCCATCAGGATGAATCCACCCAAACAACCTTTGCGCTAATTTATTATGAAAAACGGTTCTAATAAGTTTGAATGCGAAAGAGTTATCTCCTAATCCGTCTCCGTGTCCGATGAAGAATTTCTTTCCGTTAAACTCTTTGATCAAGGGTTGATGATGCACGATGGCACCCGTCTCTTGCTGAATATAGCCAAAAATCCAGATATCGTGGTTGCCGATAAACCAATGGACTTTAACACCCATATCGGTCAGTTCGGCTAATTTGCCGAGAAATCGGGTGTAGCCCTTTGGCACGACATGTTTGTATTCGAACCAAAAGTCGATCATATCACCTACCAAATATACCGCTTCGGCATCGTGCTTGATGCTGTCGAGCCAGCGCACGAAACGTTTTTCGTTCTCAATCGAGTTTTTCAGCGTCTTTGCACCAAAGTGTGCGTCGGAGGCGAAATAGATGTTCTTTTTTGAAGTCATAAGTGGTAAATTCGTAAGTCGTAAGCCATTCAGAAAACAGCATATTCGCTGCCGAACTATATAATAAGAGTCTTTGCGGCTTTGCTCCTTTGCGTTTAGTTATAAAAATCCGAGTTCTAGTTTAGCCTCTTCGCTCATCATCTCTTTGTCCCAAGTGGGTTCGAATGTCAGTTCAATATCCACATTTTTCACTTCATCAATACCTTCTACTTTAATACGCACATCTTCCACGATAAAGTCTGCTGCAGGGCAGTTGGGAGCAGTAAGTGTCATCAGTATTTTTACGTTTTTATCGTCGTCAATATCTACGTTGTAAATAAGACCGAGGTCATACACATTGACAGGAATTTCGGGGTCATATACCATTTTTAGCATCTTAACGATGCGCTCTTCAAGAATCAAGAAATTAGTTTCCATATTTGAGTTGTAAGTAATCTGTTTGCAAAAATAGTCATTTAATTGGAACGGGAAAAAGGGTGATTTGTTCAAATGTAAATTGATATAGTCGATTATTTGTCGAAGAGTGGCTGTTAGTTTGAATAAATTTTGTAATAAGATAGTGGTTTTCACTTTTCGGTATAAAAAAAGAGCGAACCTTTTTCAGATTCGCTCTTCTCAGATTTTTCGCAAAATTCTTATTTTTTTGCTAAACGTTTACGGTCATTTTCGTCCAAATAGATTTTACGCATGCGGATACTCTTTGGCGTTAATTCCACGTATTCATCTTCGCGGATGTATTCCAGAGCTTCTTCAAGAGAGAATTTGATGGCTGGTACGATGCGTACTTTATCATCAGAACCTGATGCACGCATGTTGGTCAGCTTTTTAGGTTTGGTCACATTCACCACCAAATCATCTTCCTTAGAGTGCTCGCCAACTACCTGACCTGCATATACATCGTCTTGTGGATCAATAAAGAATTTGCCACGATCTTGTAGTTTATCTATTGAATAAGCAAAAGCGTTTCCCGAAGCTTGTGCAATGATGGCTCCGTTAGTACGTCTTTCAATCGGACCTTTCCAAGGTTGGTATTCTAGGTAACGATGTGCCATAATGGCTTCACCAGCAGAAACAGTCAGTACGCTGTTGCGCAATCCGATAATTCCACGAGATGGTATGTTGAATTCGATGTTGATGCGTTCGTTTTTGGTCTCCATCATCAGCAATTCGCCTTTGCGACGGGTTACGATGTCAATTACTTTACTGCACGATTCTTCTGGCAAGTTGATGGTCAACTGTTCAATGGGTTCGCATTTCTGACCGTTAATTTCTTTTATAATAACTTGAGGTTGACCTACTTGAAGTTCAAATCCTTCGCGGCGCATGGTTTCTATTAAGACTGACAAGTGAAGTACACCTCGACCGAAAACAGTCCAAGTATCCGATTCAGGAGATTTCTCTACACGAAGAGCGAGGTTTTTGTCCAACTCTTTCATTAAGCGATCGTGGATGTGACGCGAAGTCACAAACTTACCCTCTTTACCAAAGAATGGAGAATCATTGATAGTAAATGCCATAGACATAGTGGGTTCGTCTATTGCAATGCGGTCAAGTGCTTCTGGTTCCAGAAAATCAGCAATTGAATCGCCAATATCAAAACCTTCGATACCTACCAGCGCACAAATGTCACCTGATTGAACAGATTGTACCTTTGCACGACCCAATCCTTCGAAAATATGTAGCTCTTTGATTCGTGATTTGACGAATTGTCCATCTTTCTTGCACAACATCACATCTTGACCTTCACGAATTTCACCGCGGTGAACACGTCCAATCGCTATACGACCCACATAAGTAGAATAATCGAGTGAGGTAATCAACATTTGTGGAGTTCCTTCGCGATGGAGCGGAGCAGGAATATGTTCGATAATCGAATCGAGTAAATAGGTGATGTCTGGTTCTTGTTTTGCCCAATCGGCACCCATCCAACTGTTTTTGGCAGAACCATAAACGGTATGAAAATCGAGCTGTTCCTCAGTTGCATCGAGGTTGTACATCAGGTCGAAAACCATTTCGTGGACTTCGTTCGGACGGCAATTGGGTTTGTCTACTTTGTTGACCACCACGATTGGTTTCAATCCAAGGTTCAATGCTTTTTGCAACACGAAACGTGTCTGAGGCATTGGTCCTTCGAAAGCATCTACTAAAAGTAAACACCCATCGGCCATATTTAATACGCGTTCCACTTCACCCCCAAAGTCGGCGTGACCCGGTGTGTCGATGATGTTGATTTTGTAACCTTTATATTGAATGGAAACGTTTTTTGAGAGAATAGTGATTCCGCGTTCTCGTTCTAAGTCGTTGTTGTCGAGAATCAAATCACCAGAAGTCTGGTTGTCGCGGAAAAGCATTCCGGCTAATAACATTTTGTCTACCAACGTGGTCTTTCCGTGATCAACGTGGGCAATAATGGCAATATTTCTAATCTTTTGCATACCTATTGATTTTAGTGAATCACTTCACTTTTATAAATTGAGTGCAAAGGTACGACAAATAAACAACAAAAGAGACTTATACCCATTACAAAGCCGTTAAATAGCTTTATATTCAGTGGATAAGACAAATCGCTTTGAGTTAATGATTCTGTTAGATAGATTATTAAATTACCTATTTTGATTGATTTTGTGTTTTTAATTGAAATTTATTGCAAAAAAGTTGCGTAATAAAAAAATATGCTGTTTATTTGCAGTGTACTAATAAACTAATACACTAAAACAATATAATTATGATTGAATTTAAAAATGTCGTGTTTTCGTATTCTCGAAAGCAAACACTCTTCGAAGATATCGATTTGACCATGAATGCCGGCAATATCTATGGATTGTTGGGTAAAAATGGAGTTGGAAAAACTACCCTGCTAAATCTGATATGCGGATTGTTATTTCCAAAATCGGGCGAATGTCGAGTGATGGGTTACACACCGCAAGAACGAAAGGTAGGATTGCTAAGTAACCTCTTTTATGTGCCAGATGAAATTGCTTTGCCAGCTATGAAATTGAAAGATTTTGTGCGGGTGAACAAACCGTTTTACCCCAATTTCGACGAAAAGTTGATGCAGAGTTGCCTCGACGAGTTTGAGGTGAGCGGCAACGAGAACCTCGCGAAACTGTCGCATGGGCAGAAGAAAAAGGTCTATATATCTTTCGCACTGGCGTGCCAAACGAACCTTCTGCTAATGGACGAGCCGACAAACGGACTTGATATTCCGTCGAAAAGTACTTTCCGCAAATTGCTGGCAGGGGTGGCTAACGAAGAGCGTTGTATCGTGATTTCAACTCATCAGGTGCGAGATTTGGAGAACCTGATTGATGCAGTGGTGATTATGGACAATAGCCGCGTGCTACTGCAAGGTACGATGGAACAAATCACCGAAAAATTAGTCTTCCGCTCGTTGGAAAAAGACGAAAAAGCACTTTACGAAGAGTCTGGCATGAAAGGTCGTTGGGGAGTAATGGAAAACTCATCGGGCGAATTCAGCAAAGTAGACATGGAAATGCTCTTCAATACAGTGATTGGCAACAAGCGAGAAATTGAACGAATATTTTCCAATATATAATCGAATTATGAGCGAATCATTTAGTTATCATCGTTTCGGCGGTTTGATTACACGCTATTGGGCTGAGCGAAAGTTGGTTCTAATGCTCAATGCTACTGTTTTAGTACTAGCTATGTTTGCAATTTTTTTCTACCATCTGAATCCTGAAAATGATTTTCCAGTTAGAGCACTGTGGCCTTTTGTGGCTGTGATTGGATTTGCAATATTCATTGCGTGGCAAATGCAGTCTGTGTTTTATGAGCTGAACAATAATAAACAGTGTTCCTTATTTGTTATGCTACCGGCTTCAAAAATGGAGAAATACTTATTTCTAATATTGATGGGTTTTGTGCTACCAGCTACAGTTTATGTTGGAATGACTTACCTAATTGAGCAACTCTCTGTGTGGATAATGGGAGTGGAATCGCCCGAATACTTGTGGAGCGACATCAATTGGCGCTTATTTCTTCGTGATTTTCCCGCAATGTTATTTGTTTGTCTGGTATGGTTCACTGGTTTTCTTGTGTTTCGTAAGTCTCATCTGTTGTTTTCGACAATCTCAATCGGTGTATTTATGTTTGTCTTGTCAAAGGTAGAGGCTTATCTGACAGCATCTTTTTCAGACCTTTACGTTCATACGTCAGTTCCTTTTTATGGATTGACATTGAAACTTTATACTACATATTTTGATTTTGACCAAGGTTTGTTAGTCGATTATTACTCATACAGTACAATTTTTGTAGTGCTGTTTACTATCGCAGTGTTTGCAGCCAATTATTACAAGTTCAAAGAAAAACAAATTAAGGCATAAACCCTAAATTTAGACATAGTGAAAACAAGCAATATAATCTATCTGATTCTCGGAGTGGCGTTAATGAGCCTTTTCTTTGGGAATATCTACTATCATAAGGCAAATTTTGAAGAACGTCGTCCAACTCTTAAGCAGGAGGCTATGTTTCAACGATATAGAGTTTCTATCCGAGTGGTGTGTGTGACCGACTCAAGTGGGAAGTTGTTTCAGAAATTGACTTTCATCAACAATATTGATGTGAAATTTGAGATGCAATATGGTACAAAGCAGCAAGGATTTAGTTTTTACCGTGCATTGCGCTTCTCAGGTGATACTCTTTTTGTGGAAAAACCTCTACTTATAGAGCATCCCGAGCTAAATCGACCTGAAATATTCATCAAATTAATTCGTCTGGAGAAATATTATTACAACGGGAAATTGATAAAGACTTATACCCATAGAGAAGATGAAAAACAGAAACGAATCTTTTAGTTTTAAACGCCTTTGGGCGTTGATTATTCGCTATTGGGCAGAGCGAAAGTTGGTGAATGGACTCTATTGGCTGCTGACAGTGATCTTGTTGATGTGGCTGTTGGCCAACATGTTCAGTGTTTATTCAGTATTGTACAAAGAGACTAAATTTAGCATTCCTATTCGTCTCGACGAATTGCTGAGTTATTACCTTTTGTTTCTATTCGTCCAGTATTTGTTGGTTTTTCAAGAGTATGTGAATAGGAAGAGAGCCGCTTTCTTAACGGTAGTTCCGGCACTACAAAGCGAGAAGTTTGGTAGCCTTTTTGTGAATGCACTTGTCTTCCCGACGTTGTTCTATTGGTTGACGGTGTTTACGATTTGGGCTTTATTTACCAAATTGTATACCATGTTGTATGCTATCGATCCGAAAGTGATGTTGCGGTTTGTTCCCGACCTTTATTCCAACGGTGCTATGTATAATTACATCCTATTTCTATTCTTAGCGCTGATGGTGTTTCTGGGTCATTTTATTTTCCGGAAGAACCAATTGATTTATGCTGTGTTGGTGTTTGTGATAGGGGTATCGTTTGTAGTGTCAGTTGTGAATTCTATCATGATTGAACAATACATCGCTACTGGAAGGTACAATAG
>Ga0194047_10001796_pt1 | contig 12774 bp, 7 predicted proteins | sample JunL225m_MetaG_2_FD_160070 | JGI IMG/M metagenome (GOLD analysis project Ga0194047, IMG submission 160070) | Anoxic zone freshwater microbial communities from boreal shield lake in IISD Experimental Lakes Area, Ontario, Canada - Jun2016-L221-5m | ecosystem: Environmental > Aquatic > Freshwater >...
ATATAATTCGTATGGATAAAATAAATTTGAGAAACGAGATTAAAGAATTGATTGAAGATATCAAGAATCACTCGGATGGAATAACCGATACTGACGCAATATCTCAATTAGAATTGGAGGCTATACTTCATAAAATTGAAAAGCTTTTTCAGAAATCAATTGTTTTTAATTACCTCCATTCTTTTTCTGACAAACAACCGAAATTACAGCCGAATATAGATCAAAAGCAGCAAGAAAGTGATACTTCTCTATCAATTGAATCAGTGGGAACAAATCTGACCGAGAAAGATATAGAGAAGTTAATAGAAAAGGAAGAAGTAAAAAAGGCTGAAGAAATTGTTGTTTCTCCAACGGACTTGTTAGGAGGAGAACTTCCTAAAGCTGTCGAAAACGTAAAAGAAGAAAAAAAGACCGAGACGAAAGAGGAGGCCACATCAGCTAAGAAAGGCGTGAAAACTGCCGTAACCGATATGAAAGCTGCTATCGGCATTAATGATAAATTTCAATACATCAATGAACTTTTTCATGGTAACGCTCAAGAATATATTATCGCTATTCAACATTTTAATGATTCGGAAAACTTGGAATCTGCTATGGAGTATTTTTACACACTTCAAAAGCTATACAATTGGGAAGATGAATCGTCAACAACTAAGCGACTTCTGAATTTGATTGAAAGAAGGTATAGTTAAATGAAGACGCATTTCTCTGTTTTCTATTTTATATTATTTTGTTTCCCTTTAATGGCACAAAGTACAGAGAAAGGTGAGACCTATTTATATGGTAGAAAAATTGTCGATACCTTGGCATCTGCTGAAATGCGCGGAAGGGGATATGTAAATGATGGAGGGGCAAAGGCAGCGAGTTTTATTCGCGAGGAATTTAAAAAGTTAGGATTAAAACCCATCACATCCAGTTATTATCAATCATTATCATTTCCAGTGAATACATTTCCGAGTGAGATTTCAGTTGAATTTGATAATCAAAAATTGATAGCTGGAAAAGATTATATCATCTCTCCGAGTTCACCGAGTGCTAGTGATACAGGAACTATTGTGGTGGCGGACGATCAATTGGTAATGAAAAAGAAGAAATATAAAAAATTCATTAACCAAGATTTTAGCAAGAAGATTTTGTATATAAATGATACTGGCAAACTCACCAAGGAACTTCACGATTTACCTTTAGTAATAAAAAAGCCGAAAGCAATTGTTATTGCAAAAGATAAACTTACCTGGAGTGTGTCTCAAAAGGTGAGTGAGTTTCCAACCATTGAAGTTTTAAGAAATCGAAATGCTATTCCAAAAGTAATGAGTTACAATATCGAGAATAAATACATTTCCGAGTTTGCCTCACAAAATGTTATTGGGCTTGTCGAGGGCTCTGTATTTCCTGATTCATTCATTGTATTTACTGCTCATTACGACCATTTAGGGCAAATGGGAAGTGATGTGTATTTTCCTGGTGCGAACGATAATGCAAGTGGCTCTGCTATGTTGCTGAGTTTGGCCAAATACTATTCCATGCCAGCACATAAGCCAAAATATTCCTTTGTTTTTATGGCTTTCTGTGGCGAAGAGGCTGGCTTATTAGGCTCAAAATATTACACCGAGCATCCCGTTTTTTCACTCAATCGGATTCGTTTCCTTGTAAACATGGACATCATGGGGACTGGCGAGGAGGGCATCACAGTAGTAAATGGTAGTGTGTTCACAACGGAATTTGATAAATTAAAACAACTAAACGCAGAAAATCATTTTATTAAAGATGTGAAGATACGCGGAAAAGCTGCTAACAGCGACCATTCTCCGTTTACCGAAAAGGGTGTGAAAGCATTTTTTATTTATTCAATGGGAGGTATAAAAGCATATCACGATATTTATGATAAGCCAGAAACTTTACCTTTGAACGAATTTGATCATCTATATCATTTGATTATTAAATTTGGAGACTTTCTACAACAGGTAAACTGAAACAAAAATCATTAAAAATTGAAACTATACATAGTACCAACACCCATTGGAAACCTTGAAGATATAACACTTCGTGCGATTCGAATTTTGAAAGAAGTGGATTTGATATTGGCAGAAGACACGCGAAAATCTGGGATATTGTTGAAACATCTTGGAATTGAGAAAAAAATGTTTGCTCATCATCAACACAACGAACACAAAACAGTGGAGATGATAACTGAACGAATTGCAAATGGCGAAAAGATATCATTGATAACAGATGCAGGTACTCCAGGTATATCCGACCCTGGGTTTTTATTAATACGTGAATGTATTTCTAAAGGTATTGAGGTTGAATGTTTGCCAGGAGCTACAGCATTTGTACCGGCACTTGTCAATTCTGGTTTAGCATCCGATTCATTTTGTTTCGAAGGATTTCTCCCACAAAAGAAAGGTCGTCAAACAAAAATAAAGTCATTGGTAAACGAACCAAGAACCATTGTGTTTTATGAGTCGCCACATCGATTAGTGAAAGCATTGGAGCAGTTTATTGAATTCTTTGGAGCAGACCGAAGAGCTTCCATTTCGCGTGAATTATCGAAAATGTTTGAAGAGAACAAAAGGGGTACTTTACAAGAACTACTCGAGTATTTCAAATCAAAAACAATTAAAGGAGAGATTGTGATTGTGGTAGAAGGAAACAAGGCTAAGAGAAATAAGCAAGACGATATAGAGGAAGAAGATTAATTCATTTAACAACAAGGTTTAATAAAATACAAAATGATGACAGAACAACACGACAAAACAGGAGCGCCTCCTGGTACGGTTATCTACCTTGGCGAAGCGCAAACCAACAGAGTGAAGATTACACTGATTGAGTACAACGAAACGGAGTTTATTGAAAAAGATTTCTATGATTGGAGTGAATGTGTGAAACTTGTTAAACCCGATATGGTGCGTTGGATTAATGTGGATGGAATTCATGAAGCAACATTAGTAGAGGCTATTGGCAAACAATTCAATATACATCCGCTTACGCTCGAAGATGTGGTGAACACAGGGCAACGGCCAAAGTTCGAAGACTACGAAAACTACGTAGTGTCGATAATGAAAATGATTAATTACAACGATGAACTAAGTTCAGAACAACTCAGTGTAATATTGATGGAAGGAACTGTTTTGTCTTTTCAAGAGGCGGATGGCGGTGACGCATTTGATTTGATAAGAAGTAGGATACGTTTAGGGAAAGGTAGAATACGAAAGATGGGTGCTGATTATTTGGCGTATGCGCTGATTGATGCTGTGGTCGATTGTTACTTCAATGTATTGGAACGCATCGGTGATAAAATTGAGACATTGGAGGAAAAATTAATTACAGAACCAACAAAACAAACGATGCAGCAACTGCATTATATGAAACGAGAGATGATATATGTTCGAAAGGCAGTTTGGCCAATGCGCGAATTAATAGGAAACATGGAGCGGAGTGAAACATTGCTAATAAAACCAAGCACCGATATTTATTTGCGCGATATACATGACCACACGGTAAGAGTTATTGATACCGTGGAAACCTATCGCGATTTATTATCTGGAATGATGGATATTTATCTTTCGAGTGTGAGCAATAAGATGAACGAAATAATGAAAGTGCTAACAATTATCACAACACTTTTTGTACCTGTAACTTTTATTGCTGGTGTGTATGGTATGAACTTTAAATACATGCCCGAGTTAGAAACTAAATCGGGGTATTATATTATTTGGATAGTTATGTTGGCTATTATTTCTTCGTTGCTTATTTATTTCAGGAAGAAGAAATGGTTATAGTTTGGCTTAACAAATTTTAACAGCAAACTTGTTTTGTCATTTTTTTAAAAGTAAGAATTTTGTGGTCGTTAACTAAAAATAATTTAATATGAAAAAAATCGTTTTCTCATTCATTTCAATTTTACTATTTAGCCTTTCCGTAAAGGCGTTCACTGCATTTCCTGCTGATACTAACAAAACAGACGCATCAGGCAAAAAGACAGGTTTCTGGAAAGAAAAGACTCCTCAATATGAGTATTATGGAACCTACAAAAATGACAAAAAGGAAGGTCTTTGGATTGGCTACTATTCCAACAATATCATCAGTACCATTGATGAATACAAAAATGGAAAGAAAAATGGATACAGCATCCAGATTGACAAATCAGGCTATTACAGCCAAAAAGATTATTATGTAAACGACACATTGGATGGAAAGAGTGTGGGGTTCTACAACGGTGGCCGTTCGAAATTCGAGATAGATTATAAGATGGGAGTGTTGAATGGGGTAAAGAACATTTATTACAACGATGGGAAGCTCCAAGAAAAAGGTGTTTATAAAAATGGAGTGAGGGATGGCGTTACTCAATGGTACGGTACGGATGGAAAAATAAATATGGAATACACCTATAAGAAAGGAGTAATAGATGGATACGAAAAATCATTCTATAAGAACGGAAATGTCAATTCGGAAGTTAATGCTGTAAATAACCTAGAAGAGGGTGAGTACAAAGAGTACTTCGAATCGGGCAAAATAAAAATTACAGGCAAATACATTCATGGCAAAAAGGAAGGAGCATGGAAGGAGTTTGATGAGGATGGAAAACTTGTAAAGACAGAGAATTACAAAGATGGAGAAATTAAATAAAATTAATAGTATACGTTTCATCAGATTTGGAAACCTCGATTTATTCGGGGTTTTCATTTTTATAGCAACCTTATTTAAGATACATAACTAAAGAGGCAAGGTGAGGAGAGGTAAATGAAATCTGCTTATTCTAGTGTGGAAGAGGATAAATAAACCTTCAGCCATAAGCCCAAAGGAGTGATAAACTCTTAAAAACTCCGATTGGTCTACTAGTTTTGTAAATATTTTTTTTAGAGTTGATAAAGCCCTAATTTTGTGAGGTAATTATAAGTCATAATTACATCTCAAAATTATTTAACAAAATGAAAAAAGCTACATTATCTGTTTGTGCATTATTTGCAGTAAGTTCATTATTCGCGCAACGTTTCAAAAAGCATGATAACCAACCTTATTCCGTTACCTGCTCCGAGTTTCATATTACTAAACCATTATGGGAACTGTTTGCGAACAATCCTTTAGATCAGGAAAAGGTTTTCAAACGCCATATTCAGGAAGATAGAGATGGCAATGTTCCTCAACAATTTCCTTTCAGTGCAGAAAAAGATGGGCCTGCCTATGGCAACGATCCTTCCACTGTTCAACATATCATGGGTACAGTTGAAAACAAAGCTCCAATTCATTCATGGGCTGGACAATCGGCTTCTGGTATGTATCCTTTAGACCCTACAGGAGCTGCAGGAACGAATAATTATGTGCAAATGATTAATTCTACAACATTCAAAATTTGGAGCAAAACTGGAACTGCACAACTTACTGGAACGCTTGGTAACCTTTGGTCGAGTGCTACGGCTAATGATGGCGACCCAATTGTGATGTATGACAAAGCCGCTGACCGTTGGTTTATGTCTCAATTTGGACAAACTGGCAATAAAATTTACATCGCTATTTCAACTACCAACGACCCTACTGGTTCTTGGTACACATTCACTTTTACAGCACCCTTTTTTCCTGATTATTTAAAATTTTCAACCTGGGGAGACGGTTATTATATGACTTGCAACTCTAATTCAGCAGGTTCTGCACCTCGTGTTTTTGTGTTTGAAAGAACCAAAATGCTCCTTGGAAATGCTGCTGCTCGCATGGTTTCAAATACCTACAATCCTCCATACAATAGCAGTTGGTTTTTTATTCCTTTAACAGCAGATGTTGGAGATGGAACACCACCTGTTGCTGGAACACCTTGCCCTATCTTTTCTTATTCTGATAATGGTTGGGGTGGATCATTTACTGATGCCGTCAATGTTTTTAATGCAACTGTTAACTGGGTGCCTACAACAGCTACCTTAACAATAACATCAGCGGCAGCAGTTACTACAGCAGCGTTTGACGCGACTTACAATAGTAATTGGGATGACGTTTCGCAACCAGGAACTAGCCAAAAACTTGATGGGATAGGAGGCGCTTTAATGATTAGAGCACAGTACAAATCATTTGCTTCATACAATGCAGTAACGCTTTGCTGGGGTGTACAAGTTAGTGCTTCTACAGGGCAACGAGGCATAAAATGGTGCGAACTTCGCCAAACTGGTACCACGTGGGCAATGTACCAGCAAGGCATATATGCGCCAACAACCGATAATTATTGGATGGGTAGCATTGCCATGGATAATAATGAAAATATTGCTTTATGTTATTTAAAATCAAATGCCACTTCTACTTATCCTTCACTATGCTATACAGGTCGTAAATCGTGTGATGCTCTAGGAACAATGACTCTTGCCGAAACGGTTGCTAAGGCAGGCACAGGTGCACAAACTTCGAACAACCGAGATGGAGATTATGCTGAAACATGGCTTGACCCTGATGGTGTTACCTTTTGGCATACAGGAATGTACTTAGGTAGTGGCGGAAGTCAACAAACTCAAGTATATTCTTTCCAAATCGCTCCTTGTGCTTCTGTTCCACCGGTTGCTAATTTTACAATATCTGGCACTAATCATTGTGCAGGTCAATCGGTTTCATTTACTGACGCAAGTACCAATACTCCTACTAGTTGGTCGTGGTCGTTCCCTGGAGCATCCACTACAACTTCAACTGCACAAAATCCTTCAATAGTTTATCCTACAGCAGGAACATATACCGTTACCTTAATCGCTTCTAACTCGGCAGGAAGTAATACGCATACCACTAATATCACAGTGAATGCAATACCTGCCACACCAACACTTACAAGCAATTCGCCACTGTGTGCAGGTAGTACCATTAGTTTCACCACGCCTACTGTGAGCGGTGCAACGTATGCATGGACAGGCCCTGCATCGTTTACTTCTACAACACAAAATGCTTCGCGCTCTTCAGCCACCACGGCAATGGCAGGAACCTATTCGCTTACCGTAACGGTTAATGGATGTACCTCATCAGCAGGTACTGTATCCGTTGCTATTACTGCAGCCCCTACAGTGGCTAACGCAGGACCTAACCAAACGGTATGTCCGAGTACAGCTACTTTGGCAGGTAATACTGCAACAGTAGGAACAGGAGTGTGGACATTGATAAGCGGCACAGGGACCATAACCACACCTTCATCGCCTACTTCGGGTGTTACCGGATTGGCAATAGGTGCTAATGTGTTTCAATGGACCATAACCAATCCTCCTTGTACAGCAAGTTCTAGTCAGGTAACCATCACTCGAACCAATAGTTCGGTACCTACACCAACCATTACTCAAGCAGGAGCAACGCTTTCTTCAAGCGCTGCTGCAGGCAATCAATGGTATTGGAACGGAAATATGATTACTGGTGCTACCGGCCAAACCTTCACGCCAACAGTGAATGGAAATTACACGGTGATAGTAACAGTTTCGGGATGTACTTCGACTGTGTCGAACACTATAAACATTACAAATGCTGGTATTTCGGACTTGTCGGCCGAACAGTCGCTCGAACTTTATCCAAACCCTAATGATGGCGTGTTTACGGTATCGTTTGTTGCCAATTCAAAATCGAATTATAAACTTGAAGTGGTGAATGCTTTGGGCCAATTGGTTTACAAGCAATCGATAAAAGATGTGTCGGGTACTTATTCACAGAAAATTGACATCACCACTTATGGCAAAGGAGTTTATTTATTGTTATTGGTAGATGATAAAAATCAAACGGTGAAAAAGGTTTTGGTGTATTAATTCCAGCTTTAGTGTTTCATAAAAAAGTAAGGCGGCTTTGCCGCCTTTCTTTTTTCCCTCCCTCATAATTATGGTATGTCTTTCTGTTCGCAGCGAGGAATCTGTTTATTTGTTAGCAACCAATTTTGCAATTGCAATGTAGAATGTAGTCCCGAAGTTTCGGGATAGAATTTAGTTTTCACCGCTCCCGAAGGGTCGGGACAGGTAAGACCCTAAGGGCAATTATTCAATTTTGAAGTAGGCAATTCGGCAAACGTTCATTTGTTCTATTATTCAATTGTTCAAAAAATAGAACATTCGAACAATAGAATATCGAACTGGTACAATTCATAAAGATGCACCAAGCATTCCCTATTGCCTTTTCGCTTTTCGCTATTCACTGTAATGAGATTTCTCACTACGTTCGAAATGACAGCTTCCATTTGGATAATGATGAATTTAGTTTTTACCAATATTTTGCAGTAGGCAATTCGTCAATCGTGACAAAAATAAATCTCTCAAAAAATTCAAATTTTTTTCTCACACTCCTTATAAAAAAATTTCGACATGAGCAAGAACTTTATTTTTCGGGAACTCAAAAAAAACGTATTTACAGCGGTTTCGGAGGCAAAATGGGGTGAAAAATAGGGGAATCCCCTATGCCAAAATGCGGTTTTTCGAAAAACATAGTGGAATGCCCTATTGCGCATACTTTTTTTTCTACCTTAATTTGCTTTGCATTTTCATCGATTTAATTATTAATCCGAAAATCTTGGAACATGGAAAACTTAAATGTATTGGTGCTCGAAAGCACCGCCAATGAACGCGAGCGCATTTGTTCGTTTGTTCGAAACAAATGGAAATTCGCTACCGTAAATTGTTTCGACAAGCTTGAAGATTTAGTAACAAGCATGGGAAACGAAAAAACCGATGTGGTAATCCTCAATATTGATGGTTACTCCACCGAAGTGTTTGATTTTATTAAAAAGAAAGGGGAGCGACATTATGAATTGATTGTAATGAGCGAAGCTATGGACGAGGCCAAAATTTTGAAAACATTGAAACGAGAGCTATTGTTTGTAAAAAAACCTGCGCGCGACAAACAACTGAACGATGCACTGAACAGTACCATTTACAATATACAACAAAAACGATTGGCAAAAATAGGGGCAGAGCACCTTGCCTACGAAACCAACAACAGATATGCCAAATACCGCGAAACAAACATTTCGCTCAGCGACCGCAAAGGAACACAATTTGTAAAAGTAAAGGATATATGGTTTGTGGAATCGAAAAACACCTCTTCGCTTTTTTATAATAATAGTTTGATAGATGGGCCAAAATGCCTGCTCGATGATATTACTTATTCCACTTTCTTTTCTACCCAAAGCATTGGCGAATGGCATAAAAAATTGGCCGAAAAAGGCATTGTGAGGTGCCACAATCAATACTTGGTAAACCTCGAACACATTGCAAAAATTGGTTCGGAAGAAAATACCAAACTTACTTTGTTCAACGGACAAGTAATTCCGATTTCGAAAATGTATAAAAAAGAAATCCTTCGCCTAAAAGGCGAATAAGTTCTTTTCGAACCGATGTGAATGCTTATTACTTCCCTATTTTGCAAAAAATAGGGAAAGCTAAACCTTCAAATTCAACTCCAAACCACCCAAATTCAACTTCAAACCGCCTAAAATCACCTTTTGGGTTTTTTACCTCCCCGCTGTTTCCTACACTTGTGTCGGATTTAATACTTATTTATTGATAAAAAAACAAACATCACACTCCATGCAGGGCTTATCACCCTTTATGACGAACCTAAAACCAAATACACTATGATAATTAATTGTGAATAATTAAAAATAGTATGAATTACGATCTTTTTCAACATCCCATTTCGTCCACCTCGATGACTGCCTTTACTCACAAGTAGGCAGCGCAACGTAGGCCTAGCACATGGCGGATAGCCGCTTAACCTGCACCCGAGCAACGAACGAAATGAATGAAGAAAAGGCTCCATTAAAAACAAAAATAAAATGAAAGTAACTTATGTAGCAGTAATGCATGTAAAAATTAAAAAAGTGAAATCGGTTCGCGATTTAGCTGATAAAGTAATAAAAGGCTTAACAGATAATGTGGCCATATACGCTACCCCAGCACCTCCGGTGGGCGATTTGAATAGTTCAAACGTTTTGCTGGAGAAGAAAATAGTGACTTACGAAAGTGATAAAAGTAAACTAAAACGACTTGACATGGAGGGGCAAGCTAAGGATGTACACAAAATACTAAAAGACCTTACAGGATATGTAAGTGGTGTGACATCCGACCAGAAAACCATTTTGCTAAGCGGTTTTGATGCTGACAAGGAGCCGGAAAAACGCAATGTGCCAAAAGACAAAATTGTAATTAAGCGCATTGATGATGGACCAACAGCCCTATCGGCAAAAATATTCCTCGAAAAAATGCCCGAAGGCAATTTTGTTGACAGGTATAAGGTAGAAAAATCGGACGATGACAAATCGTTCAGTTTGGTACTCGAAACTGGAAACTCGCGCAAACTGATTATTCCAGGCTTGACCAAAAACAAAGAAGTGTTTTTTAGAGTAATAGGTGGAAATACTCATGGATACGGCCAACCAAGCGAATCGGTAGGCTATACTCCTAGGTAAAAACTTCGGCTAGGCTCCTCTTTTCCGATAAGTTACGTACGTATTCGGAAAAGAGTTGCCTAGAAGAAGAAAAGTGTTGATAAGGAAAAAACTTTTCCCATACAGAACTTAAAAAGTGATGTTAAGGAAAAAACTTTTCCCATACAGAACACAAAAAGTAATGATAAGGAAAGACCTAACACATACAGAACACAAAAAGTAATGCTAAGGAAAAAACTTTTCACATACAGAACACAAAAAGTAATGTTAAGGAAAAAACCTTTCACATACAGAACACAAAAAGTAATGCTAAGGAAAAAACTTTTCACATAGAGAACTTAAAAAGTAATGCTAAGGAAAAAACTTTTCACATACAGAACATAAAAAGTAATGCTAAGGAAAAAACTTTTCACATACAGAACTTAAAAAGTAATGTTAAGGAAAAAACCTTTCACATACAGAACTTAAAAAGTGATGATAAGGAAAAAACTTTTCACATACAGAACACAAAAAGTGATGATAAGGAAAAAACTTTTCACATACAGAACACAAAAAGTAATGCCAAGGAAAAAACTTTTCACCTAGAGAACTTAAAAAGTAATGCCAATGAAATTTGAAAAACAAACCAACAACTAAAAAAAAGGAGGCCACTATGCAGAAATGAACACCACAAAAATTAAAAATACCCCTGTGCTTAATCCTAAAGCACAAAAAATTAAAATGTATATTAATACTAAAAACAAAAAACAATGAAAAAATTAAAATTAATTACAATGATGCTGTTCGCTCTGTTATGGGGCTTGAGCGGCAAAGGGCAAAGTGGTGCTAGTTGTGTATCTTCTATTTCATTTGATGAAAGACTGGATACTGTGGTACCACCAAATACCCAAACTCAATTGACACAATGGTATAAAGTTAGAGCACAGGAGACCACAATGGACGTATTTGTGAATGGAACAAAATACCTTGCCTCGGATATAGCTTATAAAATAATAGGCTATAGCGGAACGTGTTCGAGCCTTACGCAGATTGAAACAGATACATTGGTTGGAAGTACCGACAGTGTATTACAACTTCATCTTACTGGATTAACTATCGGTAATACCTATTATTTTAAGGTTTCGAAACATGATAGCACACATACCATTTCCTACGAAATAAAAGCTATGTTTGCCCTTGGAGTTAACCCTACCTGCGATTATACAGGACCTCTTTACGATTGCGATTTGGTGCAAAACGGAGGCTTCGAAAAATACGCTCCATTACCTCCATCTACTACTGTTGATTTAGGAAACAAAGTATTTTGGGCATGTCCTTGGAACTGTGACATCACATTATCATCTCCTGATTTGTTTAGCGACCAAGTTCCAGGATGTTTGAGTTGCACTATTACTGCCGAATATCAATTGTCGCCAGTAAATCTATATGGTACAAACAGTGCCGCTTCTACCTATAGTGTGGCAGGAGGAACCAACCATACCTATGCCGGATTTTACACTGGACGGAATAGTCCATTTTTTCAAGACGAACATATTCAAGAACAACTTAGAATGCCCATGCTTGCAGGAGTTACCTATAACGTAAGTATGCAAGTAAAATGTGCTGATTTTTCTGGTAAAGCCACTGACCATATTGGTATGTATATATCAACAAATCCAATCACTATGGCTGATTTACCCCCAAATATCACTACTACAAATACCTATGCATATTATCCAAATACCTATGTTGGTACGCTAATAGGTGCACATGGAATCAACTTTTTACATGCTCAAATAAATAGTGCCACTATGTCATCCTCTCCAGGTTTTATTAAATCGGATGATGGTTGGGTTACTATTAGCGGACAGTACACTGCGTTAGGTGGCGAAGATTACATTATGATTGGATACTTTGGTGAAACATTGGTTTATGATGCAACCACTTATCCTACTTTTTCTTCATATAGTCCGCCACATCCTGAATTTACAACAAATGCAACCATCGTTGACCAATCTCTTTATTTTCCTTCACCTACTTATCCTCTCTCATTTCCTAATAATTTATTTGCTTACTACTATTTAGATAATGTAAGTATTACCGCTGTAGTACCTACCTTATCTTTTACAGGACCGCTGACCAATTGTTTAAAAGACAATGTATATACGATTAGCCCTTTTAGCGATTTTCTTACTGGTGGTTATACCTATTCCATTTCATTATCTAATCTGGCGAGCAGTGCGTCAGCTGTTAACCCTTCTACTGGCGAATTTACCGTAACATGGGATCCGAGTGCTTTCGCCACAGGCAGCGAAACCATTACCGTAACTGCAACCAATGATGTGGAGTGTTCTACTACCTATTCATTAACCATTTCATCTTGCTGTATCAACCGCGATGGGTCACCAATATTTGGT
>Ga0194047_10001797_pt1 | contig 12761 bp, 12 predicted proteins | sample JunL225m_MetaG_2_FD_160070 | JGI IMG/M metagenome (GOLD analysis project Ga0194047, IMG submission 160070) | Anoxic zone freshwater microbial communities from boreal shield lake in IISD Experimental Lakes Area, Ontario, Canada - Jun2016-L221-5m | ecosystem: Environmental > Aquatic > Freshwater...
GATTTAAGGCTGAGCAGCAATCAGATTCAATATCTCAGCAGCAGCAGCTAAGCCACAAGCAGCGGTTACCATGATGGTCGAACCATAACCAGAGCAGGCTAGCCCACCACTAGAAGCTCCGGCACGGGGCTCATGAGAGTAGATGGCACGCACTCCCATCTTTTTCTTGAGGTTTCTTGAGAAGCCATGGTCTTGCCTTAATCCTTGTCTTACCTTTGCCAATAAGGCATCTTGTTCAGTACGCGAGAGGTCATCACACCTAACTGAGGTGGGATCGGTTTTGCCTCCCGCAGCACCACACATGACAAGTAATCGATTATTTTGCGTTGCCCAAAGTACTAAAGCAATTTTGGTTTGCACTGAATCCGTTGCATCTAATACCAATGCATCTTTTGGCACTATCGCATCAAGATTTTCTGGTTCTAGAAATTCATCGCAGACTGTTAGGGAAATATCAGGGTTAATTTGTTGAATGCGCTCGCTCATCGCTTGCACTTTTGCTTTTCCGTACTGCCCCTCTAAGGCATGTAATTGACGGTTAGTATTACTCTCGGCGATGTGATCAAAATCTACCAGCACCAAATGACCAATGCCAGTTCGAGCTAAGGCTTCAGCAGCCCAAGAACCCACACCCCCCAACCCCGCCACTACTACCGTAGCTTGATGGAATCGCTCGCGCAAGTCCGCTCCATAGAGCCTGGATACGCCTGCGAAACGTCGACTTTCGATGCTGTCTTCTATATTGTCTTCTGCCATAGCTTCTCTTTATACTGAACAAATGGACTCCATCGCACAACTTCGCAAAAACTATACCTTCGGTCAGCTTTCTGAAACTGAGGTTCCTCATAATCCACTGGACCTTTTTCAGCTTTGGTTTGACCAGGCTGTAAAGGCAGAGTGCCCAGAACCCAACTCCATGACTTTAGCTACAGCCGATCAAGCGGGCAATCCATCAGCTCGTATTGTCTTACTAAAAGGCGCTGATCAGAGCGGCTTTACCTTCTTCACTAATTACGAAAGCCAAAAAGGCCGAGATTTAGCGATACGCCCACGGGCAGCCCTCCTCTTTCATTGGCATGAGTTAGAGCGTCAAGTCAGAATTCAGGGTCTTGTAGAACGGGTTACTGCTGCACAAAGTGATGAATACTTTCACTCACGTCCTCCCGCCTCCAGAATTGGGGCATGGGCATCGCCCCAAAGCTCCACTATTCCCAACAGAGAATTTTTAGAAGAAGCTGAGAAACGATTTACAGCGCAATTTGGTGACGCACCGCCTCGCCCAGAACATTGGGGCGGTTATCGCCTTCAACCCACTGAAATGGAATTTTGGCAGGGACGCCCTTCTAGACTTCACGATCGCATTCATTACAAGCTTGAAGGCTCCAGCTGGAAAATTCATCGCCTAGCACCGTAGCAATCAATTGCTTGTAGCTATGAATATTGAGGCGCTATCAGCGCTTTGAATTTTGCTCTAAATTTAGCCAGCTTAGGCGCAACTACTGCCATACAGTAACCTTGATTGGGATGCTGCACAAAGTAGTTCTGGTGATACTCCTCTGCAGGATAAATAATCGGAGCAGGCTCAATCTGAGTCACGATAGGCGAAGAATAAATCTGGGAATCCGCCAACTCTTGCACTACTTCATGGGCTATTGTGGTTTGTGAATCACTGTGCGTAAAAATCACTGAGCGATATTGATTGCCATGGTCATTGCCCTGATAGTTCAAAGTCGTCGGATCATGAATCACAAAAAATATCTCGAGTAAATCTCGAAATGAAACTATTTGGGGGTCAAAGACAATATCTACAATCTCAGCATGCCCAGTTGTTCCGGTGCAAACAGCTTCATAACTGGGGTTCGGTTGCGGGCCTCCCGCATAAGCTGAAACAACCGATTGAACGCCCTGAATTTGCTGATAGACAGCCTCAAGACACCAAAAACATCCGCCACCCAAGGTGGCGCGCTCTAATTCAGACGGGGTTTTATTCAATTTTTCATTCATAGCTTTATCCTAATGCCTTATTCCATTGTCTGCCAAGATCTTAAATGCTATGAATCGCCTTACCCTCCAACTCAATGAAATGAAAGCAGCCTTTGCCACTGAACCAAACCCCTCACTAGAGGTCAGATTGGAGCGAATTGGCCGCATTGAAAAAATGGTCAAGGCCAATGAGGGGAAGCTGTGTAAAGCTCTGATGGCCGACTTTGGGGTACGCCACCCTATCGAAACCCGCCTGGCAGAATTTCAGATGATTTACCAGGCTTGCAAATACACCCGCAAACACCTTAAAGCGTGGATAAAAGTAACGCCAGTGGAGACACCTATGACATTGGGATCTTCAAATGCCTGGATACAAAATCAAGCACTAGGCATTATTGGGATCCTAAGTCCTTGGAATTACCCAGTGCAATTAGCGCTCTTGCCAGCAATCTCCGCTTTTGCTGCGGGTAATCGAGTTTGGCTCAAACCTTCAGAGCGATGCCCGCGTACTTCCGGGTTCCTCGCCAATCTCATTGCGGAATACTTTCACCCTACCGAGTTTTGTGTCACTACTGGAGATACAGAAATAGCTCAACAATTTAGCGCGCTACCGTTTGATCATCTCTTATTTACTGGTACTGAGAATATTGGCAAAAAAGTGATGCGGGCTGCCGCAGAACATTTAACACCGATTACCTTAGAGCTTGGTGGCAAGTCGCCAGCGATAGTAGATTCCTCAGCCAATTTAGAGGAGGCTGCGGCCAGCATCGCTTATGGAAAGTTACTCAACAGCGGTCAAACCTGTATTGCCCCAGATTACATCCTGATTGAACAAGATAAGCGTGATAGTTTTATAGCGCAGTTACAAGCCGCAGCTCAGGAGCAATTTTCTAATCCAGAAGAACTCACGGGACCTATTGATGATGCTCAACTTCAATATTGGCAACATCTTGTAGCCGACGCCCTAGATCGAGGCGCTCAAGTAATTCCACTTCTCAATAATCCGTCTGTTGGCGCGAGAAGATTCGAACCAGTTGTATTAATTAATGTCCGAGAGGATGCGCGTGTACTGCATGAGGAAGTCTTTGGACCTATATTGCCAGTGGTGACTATTAGCAGTACTGCTGCAGCCATTCAGTACATTAATAGCAAACCCAATCCACTCGCACTATATTGGTTTGGGAAAAATAAACAGCATCTGCAAAAAGTGTTGCAGGAAACTCGCTCAGGTGGCGTCACTATCAATGACACCTTATTGCACGCCACGGTAGAGGCCCTGCCATTTGGTGGAACAGGTACAAGTGGGATGGGCGCTTATCATGGTAAGGCTGGCTTTGATATTTTTAGTCATCGCAAGTCTGTACTACAAGTACGCGGTTTCTTAGGTTTCAATCTTTGGAAAGGCAGCAAGCTTGCCCGTCCACCTTATGGAAAAGGTGTTGAGCGTTTATTGCACTTCCTAAAGTAAATTAGTAGCAACACATCAATACCTATTAATTCCGGGAAAACCCTTGCAATTTGGGCGCTAATCTGCCATACTAAGAGGCTTTTTTAAGCAATTTGATTCATCGCCCCCCAGCTATATTTCAGCGTACCGTTTAGAAGTCATAAACACCGAAGTTCATAAAACGCGCTGCCGCCTGTCTGATGGTCGATGCCTTTGACCATCGCACCCTTTAAAAACTACGGGTGCAACATACGGAGACTTCCCTCAAAAGGGGACGTGTAATAGCATGACTTTTTCTAAAGAAACTAATCAGGAGTCGCAAGACTCAAAACATGCTGGAAGTTCCTTCCAGTCTTTCGCCCTCGCGGCGCCACTTCTTAAAAACGTTGCTGAACTGGGTTTTACCCAAGCCACTCCTGTTCAAGCTCAGGTTATTCCTGCTGCTTTAGCTGGTGGTGATTTATTGGTCAGCAGCCAAACCGGTAGCGGTAAAACCGCAGCCTTTTTGTTGCCTTTGATTAATCAACTCATTGAAGCCAACCCAAACAATTCACCCGTACCAGGCCGTGCACAACCTAAAGTGTTAGTGCTTTGCCCTACTCGTGAATTAGCTCAACAGGTTACCGCTGATGCAGTGAATTTAGTTCGCGGCATGAAAGGTATTCGTATTGCAACCGTCATGGGTGGCATGCCTTACGGCAAGCAAATCCAGGCTCTGAAAGGTGCATTGTTAGTTGTTGCAACCCCAGGTCGCTTACTCGATCTGTGTGATAGCAAAGCGATTCGCCTTGATGATGTCAAACAACTCGTTATCGATGAAGCCGATCGCATGCTTGACATGGGATTTGCAGATGATCTAGAGGCAATTGATAAACGTTGTGCTGGACGTAACCAAACTTTGATGTTCTCTGCAACTTTTGCTCCAAAGATTATGACTTTGGCTAATGCGTTAACTACAGATGCAAAGCGTATCGAACTTGCTCACGCAGGTGAAAAACACGCCAATATCGAACAGAAATTACATTGGGCCGACAGCATGTCACACAAGCATAAATTGCTTGAACACATTTTGGCAGATGCCTCTTTAGATCAAGCAGTTGTCTTTGCAAGCACTCAAGTTGAAAGCGAAAAAATTGCTGACACCTTGCGCGCCAATGGCTATGAAGCAACTGCCCTTCACGGTGCTATGCCTCAAGCTGTACGTATGCGTCGCCTTGAGTCTTTGCGTAAAGGACACACTAAGATATTGGTTGCGACTGACGTAGCTGCTCGCGGTATCGATGTGCCACGTATTAGTCACGTGATTAACTTTGGCTTGCCAATGAAACCTGAGGACTATACCCATCGCATCGGTCGTACTGGTCGCGCTGGTCGTAATGGTGTTGCTATCACTTTGGTTGAACATCGTGATCGCGCTAAGATCCGTAATATCGAACGCTTTACACAGCAAGATATCGTGGCATCAGTCATCGCTGGTCTCGAGCCACAAGCTAAACCAAGCTTTGGTGGTGGCGGTGGTCGCCCTGGTGGTCGCTCTGGCGGCGGTGGCGGTGGTAATCGCTCCGGTGGTGGCGGTGGTCGTTATGGCTCCGGTGCTCGATCCGAATCTCGCTTTGGTGGTGGCGCTACTGGTGGTGGTCGTTCATCTGACTCACGTCCAGCACGCTCAGCAGATTCACGTCCTGCGCGTTCTGATGACTCACGTCCTGCACGCTCAGCAGATTCACGTCCGGCTGGTCCACGCTTTGCGAAACCAAAAGCTGGTGGTCAACGCAGAAACTTTAGCGGCAGCTAAAAATGACTCACCGTTATCGTCTCCGTTCTGCATGGAATCGAGTCGGTTCCGGTGAGATTCATCGGGCGCCACTTCAGTGGCAAGCTTGGCTGAGTGATACTGGATCTCTCACTCAAAAAATTGAGCAAGTCATTGGTCAAAAACTGGAAGTTCAGGTTTTGCGCGATTGCCCTCAATCACTCAATAGCGACGAAAGTCGCTATTTTCATTTCCGCATTAGACGTTGTCGAGTGCGTGAAGTTCTACTCTGCTGCAATGGCGCACCTTTAGTCATGGCGCATAGCGTGATTCCCACCTTAAGTTCTAGCGGCAGCAACCATCGTATTTTGCGCCTAGGTAAAAAACCTTTGGGTGCAGTGCTATTTGCTAAAGAACATCAGCATTGCAAGCCAAAGCCCCCACGTGACATTGCCCGTTTAGATAAACAGAGCGCCTTATGGAAAAAGTGCTTTAAGAATTACACGAAATTGAGCTCACCCTTATGGGCGCGCCGGACCCTTTATCAATTAAAGGGACATCCCATCCTAGTCAATGAAATTTTCTTGCCAGAGCTACTGCGCTACCCTAAAGCTTAGAGCGTTAACCAAGCTAAGCTAGCTTTGACTAAAGACTCATCGCCAGGTTCTGTTGTAAATACTTCACCAAAACCAATCTCATCAGCAGCGTCAGCAATATTGTGATGCGGGCAAAGTGCGCTTGCATTACTTAAGTTCTGGGTAAATTGATCCTGAATCACGCTACCCAAATATCGTACCGCTTCGGATGACGTTAATAGCCAAAGAGTTTTAGAAAAATCTAGTTTATGAATGGCGTCCCATGCAGGGTTATCAATATCTAAGGGCACGCGGGTATAGCTTGAAATTTCATCGACCTGTGCGCCTGCATTTTTTAAGGTATCGGCCATCCAATCACGCCCTCCCTCGCCCTTAAAGATAATTACCCTCTTACCCTGCCAATTGGACTCCAGGCTTTGTAGCTCCTGCCATAAACCCTCGGAGTCCCATCGCCTCTTATCCTGGGGCATTACGATAGGTGTGGGATTTACCTCCATTCCGACGCCATGATGCTGCAGAGCTAATTTACTACTTCCTCCCATCACGCCAATGGGAATAATTCTTTTTGAAAAATCTTGCCAATTACGCTCCAATAAGCGCATCACACATTCAATGGCATTAGGACTAACAAAGATGGCAAGGTCTGCGTTCTGCAAGAGACTTGCTATATGGACTGCTAAAGCCTCATCAGTCTTTGGCACGATAGTTAATAAAGGCAAAGATAAAATTTCAGGCAAGCTACGCTTAGCAACACCACTAAGCTCAATACTACTGGTTAACACTTCCATCATTTGGCGTGCCTGGCCACTGGGCCGTGTAACAATGATTGTCTTGGCGCTCATGGCTCTAAGCTAATGTCAATCTTATTTTGAAATTTGCGGAATGAGATCAGCTGCACCTTGTGCTAGTAAATCCTGTGCAACAGCAAGGCCCAAGGCTTCAGCATCCTCAACCGACTGAACAACTGCATTGCCATTCGCCAAGCATATTGACTTGCCATCAGTACTAGCAACAAAAGATCGAATTTGCATCTGATTCTTATCCCACACCGCATGTGCAGCTAATGGTACTTCACAAGAACCCCCTAACTGACGTGACACCATACGCTCAGCTGAAACTGCTAACAAGGTTGGTATGTCATTTAAGGGCGCAAGCCAGCGCTTGATGTTGGGATGCTTACTGAGGGTCTCAATGCCTAAAGCGCCCTGTCCTGCTGCAGGAGTGTAAGGATCATAGGGTAGAAACGCTTTAATACGATTCTCTAGACCGAGACGTTTTAATCCAGCAGCTGCCAAAATAATTGCTTGGTACTCACCACGATCCAGTTTGCCCATGCGGGTATCTAAATTACCCCGCAAAGGCTGGATTTCTAGATGGGGAAACTTTGCTCGCAGAACAGATTCTCGACGTAAGCTCGAAGTACCCACAATGGCGCCTTTGGGTAGATCTTCAAGACTTGCATAGTCATTGGAAACAAAAGCATCGCGCGCGTCTTCTCTAGTCATCACACAGGCCAGATCAAATCCATCGGGCATTACCATCGGGACATCTTTGAGGGAGTGCACCGCTAAATCAGCACGCCCATCTTCCAGCGCTGCTTCTAGCTCTTTTACAAATAAACCCTTACCACCCACTTTTGAGAGGGCTCGGTCTAAAATTTGGTCGCCACGGGTGGTCATTCCCAAAATCTGAATTTCGCACTCTGGATAGAGCTTTTTAAGGCAATCCCGCAGGTGTTCTGCCTGCCACATGGCCAGACGACTCTCACGGGAGGCAATGACTAAGCGCTCTGGGGAGCCTAGGGCTGAAGCTGAGGGGGAAGAATTTAAGGTTTGGGACATAACATTTAAAATAATAAAAGACCTACACCAATATACTGTGTTTATGAGCTCATCTAAAAATTCCTTAGCCAACAAAGCCCAAGCTTGGTCAGCCCGTTTTACCGAACCGGTGGACGAACTTGTACAACGTTATACAGCCTCCATTGGCTTTGATCAACGATTTGCCTTGGTCGATATTACTGGATCCCTAGCCCATGCAGAAATGCTGGCAAGCCAAAAAATTATCAGCGCACAGGATTTGGCTGATATTCAACAAGGGATGGCTCAAATTAAAAGTGAAATTGAGACCGGCAAATTTAACTGGCAATTAGCTTTAGAAGATGTTCACTTAAATATTGAAGCGCGACTGACTGAGTTAGTCGGTGATGCTGGCAAACGCTTACATACCGGTCGTTCACGTAATGATCAAGTGGCAACCGACTTACGTCTATGGTTGCGTGGCAGCGTTGATGATATTCAGATTATCCTGAAAAGTGTCCGCACCGCTCTTTTAGATTTAGCAGAAAAGCATGCCGCTACCATCATGCCTGGCCATACTCACTTACAAATTGCTCAGCCGATTACCTTTGGCCATCATTTAATGGCCTATTACGAAATGTTTAGTCGTGATGCCAGTCGCCTTACAGATTTGCGCGCACGCTTTAATCGTTTACCCCTCGGTGCTGCAGCTTTGGCTGGAACTACTTATCCAATTGACCGTGAACAAGTAGCCCGTATTTTAGGCTTTGATGGCATTTGCAATAATTCTGTCGACGCAGTATCTGATCGGGACTTTGCCATTGAGTTCTGCGCCTTTGCTGCTATCTTGATGATGCACGTTTCTCGTTTATCCGAAGAACTTATCCTTTGGCTGAGCCCACGCTTTGGCTTTATAGATCTGCCTGATCGTTTTTGCACTGGCAGTTCGATCATGCCGCAGAAAAAGAATCCAGATGTACCAGAATTAGCTCGCGGCAAAACGGGCCGTGTCTACGGCGATTTAATTGCTTTGCTCACCCTCATGAAGGGTCAACCACTTGCCTATAACAAAGATAATCAAGAAGACAAAGAGCCTTTATTTGATGCGGTAGATACCGTACAAGATACTTTGTGTATCTTTGCAGACATGATTCCGCATATTGAAGTTAAGGCAGAAGTGATGAAGGCGGCAGCTGAGGAAGGTTTTGCTACTGCTACTGACTTGGCGGATTATTTAGTGAAAAAAGGTTTAGCTTTTAGAGATGCCCACGAAGCAGTTGCTCATGCAGTAAAGGCTTGTGTTGGCAGAAACTGTATGCTCACCGATCTCAGTCTTGCTGAATTGCGCTTTGCCTGTGGCTTAGATACTCGCCCCGAACTGATGAGTGATGATGTATTTGCTTTATTGACAGTCGATGGATCAGTGCAATCTCGTCAGCATGCTGGCGGTACCGCACCATCACAGGTTCTTGCTGCTATTAAAAGAGGTCGCTCAGATCTCTAAAGTACATGGGGTTCTGGTCTAAGCTCTCGGCAGGCATCGATCGCATCAATCAGCTGCTGGGAAGCGCTGCCAGCATCATGATTTTATTGTCTTGCGTGGTTTCGGCAGCAAATGCCTTGCTTCGATATGGCCTGGATATTAGTAATAACTGGCCGCTAGAGCTTCAGTGGTATCTCTTTAGTGCAGCTGTTATGTTAGGCGCAGCATATACCCTCAAGCGTAATGAACATGTCCGAGTAGATTTAATTTACTCACAGCTTTCTGATCGTGGTCGTCTTTGGGTTGATTTATTTGGCTTGATTTTCTTCCTCATGCCTGCCTGTATTTTGTTTACTTGGCTCTCATGGACCTCCCTCTTTTATCCTTCTTGGTTAGTCATGGAGCATTCACTCAATGCTGGGGGAATGGTACGTTATCCCATTAAATTTGTAGTGCCCTTTGGTTTTTTTATGCTGAGCCTGCAAGGCCTCTCCGAAATCATCAAGCGCATCGGTGCTCTTAAGGGAGATATTGCATTGCCCCCTGAAGATCTCCATTACGAAAAACCTACCCAATGATTTCCTTAGAGTGGATGCCTCCCTTGATGTTTGGTGGCTTGGTCCTCTTTATGTTGATCGGCTTTCCAGTAGCATTTTCGTTAATGGCTGCGGGCTTGTTCTTCGCCGTGATCGCTATGAGCGAAGGTTTTTTTGGAATGTCTTTTTTGCAAGCCATTCCACAACGAATTTTTGGCAGCGTACTAGCTAATGATTTACTTTTAGCCATCCCCTTCTTTACCTTTATGGGGGCTATTCTCGAGCGCTGTGGCCTTGCAGAAGAAATGTTAGATTCTATGGGGCAACTCTTTGGGCGTATTCGAGGGGGGTTAGGCTACTCCGTCATCATCGTTGGGTTTATCTTGGGGGCTATTACGGGCACAGTAGCTGCTCAGGTGATCGCCATGGCCATGATCTCATTACCAGTAATGATGCGTTATGGCTATAACATGCGCTACGCTACGGGCGTATTAGCGGCCTCTGGCACGATTACACAATTAGTACCCCCTTCATTGGTACTAATCGTTTTGGCTGATCAACTCAAAACCCAAAGCGGTAGTGCAGATGTCGGCAGCATGTATCTAGGTGCTTGGGGGCCCTCTCTTCTACAGATTGCACTTTTTGCGCTCTACACTTTCTTTTTAAGTCGCTTGCGTCCAGATTATTTGCCAGCAGTTCCTGAAAGTGAACTCACCCTGAGAGGTTTGAAGCTTTGGAAAAAATGTCTCATGGGAATTATTCCCTCCGCAGTACTGATCTTCTTGGTCTTGGGAACCATTATGACTGGTATTGCCACCCCGACGGAGTCAGGAGCCATGGGTGCAATGGGTGCATTACTTTTAGCCTGGCTTCGAAGAGCAAGTATTGCCAATCTCAAGGGTCTAATTCAAGAAGCGTATCAAAACACCATGCGCATCACTACGATGGTTGTATTTATTCTCATCGGTTCTACTTGTTTTTCCGTCGTATTCCAGGGGGTAGATGGCGGCCACTGGGTTGAAGAACTCTTTTCCAATTTACCTGGTGGATGGATTGGATTTTTAATTGTTGTCAATCTCTTTATTTTTTTCTTAGCCTTTTTCTTAGACTTTTTTGAGATTGCTTTTATCGTAGTGCCCTTACTTGCTCCGGTAGCAGTGAAGCTTCTTTCACCTGTATTACTAGACTCTATGAATGGCAATCCTCAGGCGGCGGCTAGTGCAGCCCTAGTCTGGTTTGGCGTCATGCTATGTGTCAATATGCAAACGTCGTTTATGCATCCACCCTTTGGCTTCGCCCTGTTTTACCTGCGAGGGGTAGCTCCCAAGGAAGTAAAAAGCAGCGACATCTATTGGGGTGCATTACCTTGGGTCGGACTACAGCTAGTCATGGTCCTTGTGGTGATAGCCTTCCCTGCTCTGGTCACCACCCTGCTCGACAAGCCAGCGGCAATCATCCAAAGCCAAGAATTTAATTTCACCAACGCAGAAGAAAAAGCTTCAGAAACCTCCCAAGGAAAAGGGGATGAAGATGCTCCTGTGCAGTTCCAGTTAGATAAACCTCTTAAGTAGAGATTTACTTAATTTATCTTCTTGATTTCTTTAATGCGATTATCGTCATCAACCAAGATAACGTAGGGAACATGAGAAGACACTTCACTATCTGGTACGGCTGCGTAAGTACAAATAATTAAATGGTCCCCGAGATGGGCCTTTCTTGCAGCGGCGCCATTTAAAGAAATTTTTCCAGAACCACGGGGCTCCTTGATGATGTAGGTAGAGAATCGATTACCGTTATTGATATTGTAAAGTTCAATCTTTTCAAACTCACGCATATTGGCCGCATCTAAAAGATCTTCATCAATACCGCAAGAACCTTCGTAGTGAAGATCTGCTTCAGTAACAGTGGCACGATGAATCTTGGCCAGTAACATAATACGATTCATAAATCTCCCCTTAACCTACAATGTAATGTCTGGTTCTTGTCTGACGCAATCGACGTAGTATTGACTGTGTCCATCTATGTCTGCTTTCACAAGCCCATGAATATCAGTCTCAAAACCTGGGAACTTTTCATTAAAGTCCCGAGCAAAGTAGAGATAATCCACAATCCGCTTATTAAAGCGCTCGCCCGGAATCAACAAAGGAATTCCTGGTGGGTATGGCGTTACCAACATCGCCGTGACACGACCATCCAATTGATCTAAGGGAACGCGATCCACTTCTTTGTGCGCCATCTTAGCCCATGCCTCTGATGGCATCATTGCAGGCTCCATATCGGAGGTGTACATCTCCGTAGTCATACGAGCCACATTGCGGCCCTTATAAAACTCATGAATTTGCTGGCAAATATCCTTAAGACCAACGCGCTCGTAACGTGGGTGCTTAGCCACAAACTCTGGCAAGACTTTCCATAAAGGAGCATTCTTATCAAAGTGATCTTTAAATTGCTGCAACTCGGTCACTAAGGTATTCCAACGACCCTTAGTAATACCAATAGTGAACATAATGAAGAAGGAATACAAGCCGCACTTCTCCACGATCACACCATGCTCTGCCAAATACTTAGTCACAATGCTCGCTGGAATTCCCATTGAGCCAAAGTTACCTTCAATATCCAAACCTGGAGTAACAACCGTGGCCTTGATTGGGTCAAGCATATTGAAATCTTTTGCCAGCTTGCCAAAGTCATGCCAGGAAGCAGAAGGCTCTAAGATCCAATCTGAGCGCTCACCAATACCTTCTTCTGCTAAGTGATCTGGACCCCAAACCTTAAACCACCAATCGGCACCAAACTTATCATCGACTTCGCGCATCGCGCGGCGAAAGTCCATAGCCTCAGCAATGGATTCTTCTACCAGAGTTGTACCACCAGGAGATTCCATCATGGCAGCAGAGACGTCGCAAGAAGCAATAATCGCGTATTGTGGGCTAGTTGAGGTATGCATCAAATAAGCCTCATTGAAGCAATCTCGATCAAGCTTATGCTCATCAGCATCTTGAACCAAAACCTGAGATGCTTGAGAAAGACCAGCAAGTAACTTATGTGTTGACTGAGTCGCAAACATCAAACTCTTTTTAGTGCGCTTACGGTCAGCGCCAATGGCATGCATATCCTTATAAAAAGGATGGAATGCAGCATGGGGCAACCAAGCTTCATCAAAG
>Ga0194047_10001798_pt1 | contig 12750 bp, 11 predicted proteins | sample JunL225m_MetaG_2_FD_160070 | JGI IMG/M metagenome (GOLD analysis project Ga0194047, IMG submission 160070) | Anoxic zone freshwater microbial communities from boreal shield lake in IISD Experimental Lakes Area, Ontario, Canada - Jun2016-L221-5m | ecosystem: Environmental > Aquatic > Freshwater...
TTTGAATAATTATTGTTTAATTTGCAGGTAATTTAATCTTAGGTAATGACAACAAGAAACTTTTTTTCGGAAGTAATCAAACAAGGAATCCAGATTGGTGCTGTTGCTCCAAGTTCTAAATTCTTGGTTAAGAAAATGATTGATCCTATTGATTTCAGTAAGGTGAAGTGCATTGTCGAATTTGGTCCAGGTATAGGAACTATTACACATGAACTTCTCAATCGCATGCCTCAAGATGCAATTTTGATAGTGTTTGAGATTAATAAAGAATTCTGCGAAAAACTTAGGAATATTGATGACTCACGAATCAAGATAATTGGTGACAGTGCTGAAAATCTTGAAATGTATTTACAAAGCCAAAATATTAGCAAGGTTGATTATATTGTTTCTTCGCTTCCATTCACCCTTATACCAAATTTAGTAGTTCGTAAAATCTTGAAAATTGCAAAGAATGTACTTACCCCTAAAGGCGCTTTTATACAATATCAGTATTCATTGAACGCCTACACAAAACTGAGAAAAACTTTTAGAAGAGTGGATTTGAATTTTACTCCAATTAATCTCCCTCCAGCTTTTATTTTTACTTGTACTAACTAAACTTTCGTCTCATTTTTAATTATTAAAATTAATCTGAGTATTGTGATTTAAGATTCCTTGATATTAAATTGACAATAAAATCTGATATTTGTATCACATTTAAATTTCACGCATGAGAACTCGAATACCATCGAACATAAACAGTGGACATATTTTCAAAACATTTATAGTTTACTTCACTTTATTTTTTACTATTTCCACTACGTATGCCCAATTACCCAATACTGATATTTGGTTGTTAGATATTGAAAAAGCTCAAGATGGTATAGTACTCAGAAACCCTGTCAATATTACCACTCGTTCTGGATACGACAATCAGCCAGTTTTTTCTCCTGATGGAAAGTATCTTCTCTACACATCCATTAGAGAGGACAATCAAGCAGATATTTACAAGTTTGATTTAGTCTCTAAACAAACATCACGGCTTACATTCACTCCTACTAGCGAATATTCACCTGCATTTACACCAGATGGCAAAAGTATTTCAGTTGTAATGGTCGAGCCAGACAGTGTTCAGCGATTGTGGAAGTTCCCAATAAAAGGAGGGAAAGCAAATTTGGTACTTAATGATATTGATTCTATCGGATACTATTGTTGGATTTCTAAAGATAGCTTGGCATTAATTTTAATCACAGAACCTCCAACTTTGGAAGTCGTGAATGTGAATTCAGGAAAGTCTGTTGTTGTTAAAAACAATGTTGGTAGGTGTATGATTGAGAGAGATGGGCGACTTTACTACACCCAAAAGCAATCTGATGCGGGTATTTTATTATCAACTTTTCCTCGTAGAGCGAAGGATGGAGAAGAGAAAGTTCAAAAATTAAAAAGTGAAGACTTTACTTTTCTTAATGCTAAAGAACCTACTTTGCTTAATGGTGATAAATCTAAAATATTCACTTTATTCCTAAATCAAAGTGTTGAAAAATCGATTATAGACTTATCAGGAATAGGAATAAAAAACATTTCGAGAATTGCAATAAATCGCGAAGGCAACAAGTTGGCAATTGTTGCTGAATAAAACTTGATTATTTATCAAGTTTTATTATTCCCATAGACTCCAATTCTGTTAAGTAAACTCGTTTCCCATTATAGATAGCTGTTACAAAAGCATCTGGAAATCCACTAGTTCTTACCTTCTTTTTGAAATCAAGCGCTTCGTTCAGCGTTTTGTATGAACCAATAGTAACTCGAGTTAATCCATCATCAAGTAGTTTCTTTTCAACTTTTCCGAGTCCACTCAGCTTACCAATGTTGAATTTCTCAGGTGATTTCAATGCGCCAATTTGAATTTTAAACACAAGTCCTTCTTTGGATACATTGCCCAATTTGCTTGCTACTTTTGTTTCAATAGCTGTCGTTTTATCTATTTTAGCAGCAGAAACTGACTTGTCGTTTTTGCTCGAATTAGCGTCTTTCCCGTCAACGTTATTGTTAATCCCACCAGCATTAGCTATTACTTCACTCGCCAATGCAGTATCTATCTTAGTCACAAAGTTAATATTGATTACGGTTTCGGTGTAGGCCTTAATATTGGAAGCGTCAATGGTCTTTTCTTGATCAGGATAACCTTTCAATTTAAAAGTGAATTTATAATTGTTGCTAGGTACTACATTTACAAGATATTTACCAGATAATGAATTCGAATGGAAGCTTCCAAAGTTTTTGTTCTTATTGGTTATGTCAACCTGAAACGCAACTTCTTTCGGTTTATCATCAAGAGTTATCATTCCCTTAACAGTTTGAACAATTGGTTTTGCAACGTTTGTAGGCATTTCCACCGAGTATATATCTTGTTGACCAAACCCTCCTAATTTTGCAGACGAATAATAACCATGTTTCCCATCAGCTGATAGAACAAAAAATTTATCATCATCTGTAGTGTTTATAGGGTATCCAATATTTTCAGGTTTAGTCCACGAAGAATCAGAGGCATTAAAACGAGTAACAAAGATGTCGTTGTATCCCATACTTCTAATGCCCATTGTACTGTAGTAAAGCGTTTTTCCATCAGGATGAATAAACGGGGCATCATCATCGTAAGTGGTATTAATATCCAATCCTAAATTTTGAACATTACCCCAAGAGCCATCCGACAAAAGACTTGCTCTATAAAGGTCTCGTCCACCTAAGCCTCCTGGACGCTCACTGGAAAAGTATAATGTTTTTTCGTCAGCAGAAAGAGATGCACTTCCTTCCCATGAAATGGTATTCACATCACCTCTTAATTTTTCTGGAACTGACCAAACGTTTCCGCTTAAAACACTCATATAGATGTCTCCTCCATCAGTACCATCGTCTCTATAAACAAATAGTTTTTGTCCATCATTCGAAATACCAGCAGTTGCATCGTTCAAATTTGTATTGATGTTTTCTCCAATATTTTTCGGTTTACCCCATTTGCCATTTTCACCTGATGTAATAAAAATGTCTTCATTGTAACTTCCAAGCGTATCTGGCCGATTCATTTCATCCTGTTTTCCTCCAGTACTTTCTTCACCCACGTAGGTATACATCATCAATGATTCGTCAGATGAAATTACTGGTGAGTATTCTGAATTTGCTGTGTTTATTGTTTTTCCTGCATTTTCAATTTTTGCTGATAGTGGTGTAGTAACAATTGCTTTTCCATTGTTACAGAAATCTTGCAATAGTAGAGCATCTTTTTTCTCCATTACCGTAAGATTTTTCTGCTTTAAGTACAAGTCAATATTTGCCAATGCGTCATCAAATTTTCCACTATAATGCTGTGCTCTCGCTAAATCATAATTTATAGCATTTATTTTTTTACTTTTAGAATAAGCCTCCGTTAGATATTCTAACGATTTCTCATGCATGTCACTTCGATATAGACCACAAATTCCAACGGCATATCTTAGGTACAACTCTGTAGGATGGTTGGCAAGGATTTTTTCAAAAAATGATAAGGCCACCAAATAATTTTTTGATTCGAAAATAGCTTGTGCTTTCACTAAACTATCTTGTTCTGTTTGGCGCCACTTTCTTGTCTTCATAGTGCTTTGAGAGTAACCTTCAAACATCAAAAATGATAATAAAACTATCAGTAATATCTTTTTCATAACTTCCTATTTATTTTATGATAGCCAAAAATAAGTATTTTTACCCATATATGAACTTAAATGCTCCTCATTCGAAAAATATGTTCAGGGAAAATATTAAACTTGGACAAGTTGTTGACATTGTGCTGAAGAAAGATCAGCGAACAGGAAAACGCACCAGAGGTAAGGTACGAGCCATTTTAACGAGCGCCTCCTTTCATACGCGTGGAATAAAAGTGATGCTTGACAGTAGACAAATTGGACGGGTTCAAGAAATACTAGTGCAAGAACAAAATAGTTCAAACGATTGATAATGGAATTTATAGACGAAAGAATTGAAAATTATGCGCTCTTGCATTCGCAACAAGAGTCGACCATACTGAGAAAAATTAATAGAGAAACCAATGCAAAAGTATTGATGCCTCGTATGCTTTCTGGTCACATGCAAGGGAATGTTCTGAGCATGCTAAGCAAGATGATTCAACCAAAACAAATTTTGGAGATAGGTACTTACACAGGTTATTCTGCCATTTGCTTAGCACAAGGATTAATTGAGGGTGGCGAATTACACACCATTGATATAAATGAAGAGTTAGAAAAAATGGTGCGTGGATTTTTTAGCGAGGCAGGTTTCAATCAGAAAATTAACTATTACATTGGTAATGCCCTTGAAATAATACCTTCAATAAATAAAATATATGATATTGTATTTATAGATGCCGACAAAAAAAACTACGCGAATTATTATGATTTGGTTTTTGATAACGTGAAAAGTGGTGGTTATATAATTGCTGATAATGTTTTGTGGAGTGGTAAGGTAGTGGATTCGTTTGATAAAATGGATGCCGACACCAAAGCTATTGATGCGTTTAATAAGAAAGTAAATGACGATAGTCGCGTTGAAAACATGTTGCTTCCAATACGAGATGGATTAATGATTGCAAGAAAAAAGTAATTGTTCAAGATAATAATACAAAATTTAATAAACTATGATAATTGATTTAAGGAGTGATACTGTTACCAAGCCTTCCAAGGGAATGCTGGAAGCCATGTTTAGTGCCGAAGTTGGAGATGATGTTTTTAACGAAGAGCCTACTGTTAATAAGCTCGAAGAAAAAGTGGCTGCGCTTTTCGGAAAAGAGAAAGCCCTGTTTTGTCCATCTGGTACAATGACTAATCAAATTGCCATTAAAGTTCACACTCAGCCTGGAGATGAGGTATTGTGTGATACCACTGCGCATATTTATAATTACGAAGGTGGTGGAATATCCTTCAATTCAGGTGTTCAGGCAAAATTAATACCAGGTGAACGAGGACGAATATCTGCTCAACAAGTTCTCGAGAGTATTAATCCAACGTTTGATTGGTTAACAAAAACTAGTTTAGTATGTGTCGAGAATACCGCTAATCGTGCAGGAGGGAGTTATTACACACTCAACCAAATGAAACAACTGCATCAAGTTTGTAAACAGAATAAATTGGCTTATCATCTTGACGGAGCACGTGTTTTTAACGCTATCGTTGAGAACGATTATACTCCAATGGATCTTGGTAACCTCTTCGATTCTATTTCGGTTTGTTTATCCAAAGGGCTGGGAGCACCAGTAGGCTCTGTCTTGTTAGGTGACAAAGAATTTATTCGAAAAGCAAGAAGGGTGAGAAAAGTTTTCGGTGGAGGCATGCGTCAAGCTGGTTACTTGGCAGCAGCCGGAATCTATGCTTTAGATAACAAGATTAATAGATTGAAGGACGACCACAAAAGAGCAAAGCAATTAGCCGATACCATGAAAAGCCTTTCCTTTATTGATAATGTATTGCCAGTAGATACCAACATCATTATTTTTAATTTGAATGATAAATTAAAACCAGAAGACTTTGTAAAGAATTTAGCGAAGCATGACATCAAGGCAACTGCTTTTGGAAAACAAGCTATTCGTTTTGTAACACACTTAGATTTCACAGATGATATGTTGGATAGAACAGAAAAGGTATTGAAGAGTATGTAATATTACATCAATTCGCTAAGCACCATCCAACGAAAAGATTTATCATCCAATTCAGATTCTAATTTACCAATATCGCTAGCCCATTTAATCATGTCTTCATGATTAGAGCTACCTGCATTCAACAAGTCTGTTAGCTTTTTCTTTTCTTCTTCCAACGTAGCAATTTCTTTTTCCAATTGTTCGAACTCAAACTTCTCTTTAAAACTCGGTTTCTTTTTGTTAGCAGATACTTCAGGAATTTCCTCCTTAGGTTCTTCCGCTTTTGCGGGTGCAATTATTTTTGTCTCTTCCTTCTTTAGTTGTTTTTCCTCTTGTTCTTTTTTGTCTCTATATTCAGTATAGTTCCCAGGAAAGTCTCTTACCACTCCATTGCCTTCAAATACAAAAAGGTGATCTACCATCTTATCCATAAAATACCGGTCGTGAGTAACAATCAGCACGCAACCCTGAAATGTGGTTAAGAAATCTTCAAGCACAGCCAAGGTCAATATATCAAGGTCATTCGTAGGTTCATCAAGTATCAAAAAATTTGGATTCTTGATTAATACAGTCATCAGATACAACCTGCGTTTTTCGCCCCCACTTAATTTCGAAACGAAATTATATTGAACATCTGGATTGAATTGAAACTTTTGTAAAAGTTGAGATGCAGTGAGTTTACTACCATCTGCCAAAGGAATAAAATCAGCAATGTCCTTTACTACTTCTATCACCCTTTTATCTTCATTCAATATCAAACCATCTTGCGAGTAATAGCCAAACACAATGGTTTCACCTGTTTGAATTTTGCCAGCATCGGGTTGCTCCTTTCCCATAATCATATTCAGGAAGGTGGTCTTACCAACACCATTCTTCCCAATAATGCCAATCTTTTCACCTTTTTTGAAAGTATAGGAAAAGTTATTTAGTATTGGAGTAGAGCCATAAGCTTTTCTAAGTTTAATAAGCTCCAGTATCTTACCTCCCAAACGAGTCATTTTTACTGATAGTTCAAGCTTTTCTTCTACCTTTTTACTGAACGCTTTATCTTTTACTTCATAAAACGAATCCACACGATACTTAGCTTTTGTTCCTCTTGCGCGTGGCATTTTCCGAACCCATTCTAATTCTCTTCGGTATAGGTTTTTGGCCTTGTCTATTTCCGAATTTTCCATGTCTTCACGCTCAGCTTTCTTTTCTACAAAATATTGAAAGTTGCCACGGTAATGAAAGATTTTTCCGGCATCTATTTCAATAATCTCACTGCAAACACTGTCTAGGAAATACCTATCGTGAGACACTAGTAACAATGTTAAATCGCGAGTGATTAAATAATTTTCGAGCCATTCAATCATCTCCACATCCAAGTGATTGGTGGGCTCATCCAATATTAATAAGTCGGGCTCATCAATCAAAACCTTGGCGAGTGCTACCCGCTTTTTTTGTCCTCCCGAAAGTGTTCCAATGGTTTTATCTAGAAAAGCAATTTTGAGGCGTTGAAGCACTTCATGTATCTTAGCTTCTACACTCCAAGCTTCGAGTTTGTCCATCATGGCCGAACATTCCTCAAGTCGAACCGAAGTTCCTTCGTTATATTCTTTTTCAAAATCCAGAAGTGCTCGCTCATAATCACGAACAGCATTTAGTGAAGGATTATTGGTGTTGTATATGGCCTCAAGTACTGTGCTGTTCTCATCAAACAGAGGGTTTTGATCAAGATAAATAACGCTGATGTCCTTTCGAAAAGTAATATTTCCTTCATCTGGAATTTCTTTTCCCATAATTATTTTCAACAAGGTTGACTTCCCTGCTCCGTTTTTGGCAATAAGTCCGATGCGTTGACTCTTATTAAGACCGAAACTTATTTTGTCGAATAATAATTTTGGACCGTACGATTTAGAAATCGATTCTACTGATAGATAATTCAATTTAGTTCTCTGGGTTGTTAGGATTAAAAGAATGCAAATATAGCTTATTCCTTCAGCAATTGATATGCATTCCTTAGAAACGATGCATTAATGCCAAGAAGTAGGCTGCTTAAACAGACGAAATTATGATGTCGGTTGGTAAGTTTAGTAGTTAATCAAACTGTTAATATGCTCTGAGTATTGTGTTAATCGCTCGCGACCTTTCAGAAAATCTAATTCAACAACAAAAGCAAATCCAGCTACATTGCCACCTTGCATGTTTACAAGCTTAGCAGCAGCTTCGGCAGTGCCTCCAGTAGCTAACAAATCATCATGAATGATTACGTTCCAGCCTGGCTGAATTTCGTTTACCTGCATTTCCACTTTTGCACTACCATATTCCAATTCGTATTCATACGAAATGGTTTTGAATGGGAGTTTCCCTGCTTTACGAACAAGTATGAATGGGATGTTTAATTTATTTGCCAAAGCAAACCCAAATAAAAACCCGCGGCTCTCCACACCAATGATAGCATTTATTTTGCGCTCATCAAGGTCTTTAGCAAATGCGGAAACAATTTCATTGCACAATTGCTGATTGTGAAACAATGGTGTGATGTCTTTGAATAATATTCCTGGTTTAGGGAAATCAGCCACATCGCGAATGGTGTCTTTTATTTTACGTTTAAGCATTTAGTCAAGTTTTAAATAAGGTACAATTTTACGGTAAGTTTCGTCATCTACCAAATCTGTTTTCTTTATATCTTCAATAGTTGTGAACTTTCCATGTTTAGAGCGGTAATTGATGATACCATTCACCATATTCCATGTGAGATAGGGATGTTTCAGTTCCTTGGCAGTGCAGCTATTAATAGCAATTTTTTTGATGGTTTTTGCATCCACAGTTACTTGTTTTTCTACCCCATCATACTTCTCTTGATCAAATTTCCATAGCTCCATCAACTGTTCTTTACGGCAGTATCCGCCAAGTTCATTTCTATGTTCTATTATTTTTTTAGCATAGAATGCTTTAATTCCTCTAATTTTTGTTAGGGCAAGCGAGTCGGCCGAATTCAATTCCACCAAAACCAATTCTCTTTTTGGAGGAATATATTTTGCCGTGTCTTTCACGAAACGTTTGGTTGCAAGGGTGTCTGGTTTCTTCTCGGGTATTGCTATGTAGGGCTCAAGACTTTTGTACATTTCATCCGATATGCAATACATTTTTTTTACATCGGCTTTGGTTCTAAACTTTCCTCCTTTTCCTTGGTAATTGTTGAGCATCTTTATTTGCTTCTCCGAAAATCCCAAACGCTTCCATTCCTTGTCGGGCAATTGGTTGGGGTTAAACATAAAGCGTTCGCCTTTTATCCCTAAAGGTTTTTCCTCTTTTGTATGAAAATAGTTTTGCCTTTTCGATTGATTGTAATCATCAATAGAATCGGTTTCTTGTCGAATAGAATCGTTGAAACTTTTTATTCTTTTTTCGAATGAAGTGAAATCAATTTTCTCGGGAGGAGGATAAAAGAGGTAGGAATAATTCAAATAAAGAATGAGGATAATAACAATACCAAGGAGTATAATTATACCTCTCTTTTCGCCTCGATGGAAGCTTAGGAAATCGCGAATAAACTGTTTCATCTTTTACTCTTTTGAAACCAAGCACACGATGAGCTAGCTTGGTGTTGATTTATATTATGCCATTTTTTTCTTTGTCATATAGTAAGCTGGAATACCCAGCAAAACAATTAATAATCCTAACCCTGTGTTCTTGGTATCGTATATCAGCAAGTCGACACAAATAGCTGTCGTTACAATGATGTAGATGGCTGGCACCACAGGATACCCAAAAGCCTTATAAGGTCTTTCGGTGTTTGGTTCTTTTTTTCGTAATATAAATATGCCCGCTATTGTCAAGATATAAAACAAAAGAGAAGCAAATGTGGCATAGGTCAATAAATCGCTGTACTTGCCCGAAAGGCAAAGTACACTTGCCCAAATGCATTGCAACCACAACGCTTTTGCAGGTACTTGTTTTGTGTTCAATGTTTCGGCACGTTTAAAGAACAAACCATCTTTTGCCATTGCATAAAACAATCGTGCTCCCGAAAGAACAATGCCATTGTTGCAACCAAAAGTAGAAACCATGATTAACGCTGCCATGATATAAACTGCCGAATTGCCGAAAATAACGGATGCTGCGGCAGCACCCACTCGGTCGTTGTTCGGGAACATAACGCCTTGACCAATAACATCGCTTGCTGCTGGATTTCCATGCAAAGGCAATAAAGAAAGATAAGCAATGTTTGCAAGAATGTAAATGATAGTAACGATAAGTGTTCCAAGAAATAAACTTCGAGGAATATTTTTCTTTGGGTCTTTTATTTCGCCTGCTATAAAGGTAACATTGTTCCATGCATCACTCGAGAAAAGTGAATTGATAATGGTTGCTCCCATGGCTCCTGCCAAAGCGAATCCTGTGAGTGGTATCACCGTTATCACTCCATTATTAATGGTTGTTTTGCTAGCCGACCACATGTCTTTAAAGTTTTCTATCAATGTATTTCCTTTTAGACCAATGGCAATGCCCAAGATGATTAATGCAAAGAGGGCAAACAATTTGGCAGAGGTGAATATAAGTTGAATGGTTTTTCCATTTTGTACGCCTCGGCTATTGAAAAAAGTGAGAACAACAATGCTAACAATAGCCAATAGTTGAGCGAATGTAATTTGCAAGAACGAGCCCAATGCAATGCATACGGTGTTCAATTCGGGAAAAAACACCGAAGTGTATTTTGCAAACGCCACAGCCACAGCGGCTATTACTCCTGTTTGAATTACGGTGAACACAGTCCAACCATAAAGAAAAGAAATCATTCTTCCGTATGCTCGTTGAATGTAAACGTATTGTCCTCCTGCATTGGGCATCATGCCAGCTAACTCACCATAACTTAGCGCAGCTGTTACGGTTATCAATCCAGTGATGAGCCACAATACCAACAACCAGCCCGAAGCCCCAATATCGCGAGCCATAAAGGTGGTGACAATAAATATACCTGAACCTATCATGGAACCCGAAACTATACTAGTGGCATCTACTAATCCAAGCGAACGTTTTAATTCTTGCGACATCTATCTTTATTTGTTGAACTAAAAAGGACGGGAAAATTCCGTCCTTTTTAGTGTTTATTACATTATTAAATTCATGTTCTTTTATAACCCTGTTTTATTTTTCCTCATCCTACTTAGTATAAATATGCCTAGGTGAAGCAGAGCAAATATCAAAAAGAAATAAGGACGCGATGGCACAGGAGTATTGTTTTGATTTGCCATAAACTCCACATGCTTGAAATAATAATCCAATACCGTTAAAATAAGCAAAAACAATGCACACATGATGCCTGCTACCGATGCCGAGTTTTGTCCTCTGAACTTATGATGCGCTTCTTCTCCGTTATTGAATATACTATTTTTCAAGCCGAACAATAAATACACATCAAGCCCAATCAACATCCATATAAGTGCCGACTGTTGTGTAAATCGGTCGAGCGAAATAATCATCAACGTACATACTCCCATTCCTAATATCGGAACCAGAGGAACCAAAGGAGTGCGGAAAGGGCGTTCGGCTTTTGGGTCGCTTCTACGCAATATCCATATACCGGCACACACTAAAACGAATGCTAGTAAAGTGCCTATTGACGTTAAGTCGCCAGCTATGCTGCCCGGTATAAAACCTCCGAATATCCCCACAAATGCAAATAACATAAGATTCGATTTATAGGGTGTACGAAACTTTGGATGAAGATGCGAGAATACTTTTGGTAATAAACCATCGTTCGACATCGAAAAGAAAACCCTGCTTTGACCCATCAACATCACCAGTATAACCGATGAAAACCCTGCAAGGATAGCCACCGTAACTGCCGTTGCCAACCATCCGTAGCCATGCATGTAGGTTGATATAGCGTAAGCCACCGATGCTTCTTTCCCTTTTGTTGGGTCGCCAAACTCTTGCCAGTTGGCCACTCCAGTAAGCACATGCGAGAACACAATGTATAAAAACGTACACACCACCAATGAACCCAAGATACCTATTGGCATATCGCGTTTTGGGTTTTTAGCTTCTTGCGCAGCTGTCGACACCGCATCAAAACCAATGAAAGCAAAAAATACAATGCCCGCACCTTTCAGCACACCTGCCCATCCCCAAGTGAAGAATCCGGTATGGCCTGCCACTCCTTCGGGTATTAAGTAAGGCGTATGGTTTTCGGGTTTTATGAACTGCCAACCTAGTACTATAAATATAAGTACAATCGAAACTTTTAGAAAAACAATGATAGCATTCACTGCAGCCGATTCTTGCGTTCCTTTAATCAATAATAAGGTAAGCAAAAGTAATATGAAGAGAGCCGGAAGGTTCACAAACCCATGCACTCCACTAACGCTTACTTCGAAAGGCGAATGACACCATTCAAACGGAATAGCACCTCCCAACAATTTATTCAAGTATTCACTCCAAGCTATCGACACCGTGGCTGCTCCCAAGGCATATTCCAATATCAATGCCCAACCAATTATCCAAGCTATCAACTCGCCCATGGTGGCATAAGCATACGTGTAGGCACTACCCGCAATGGGTATCATCGATGCAAATTCGGCATAACATAGTCCGGCAAAAGCACATCCAATGGCGGCTACCACAAACGAAAGCGTTACAGCCGGACCAGCAGCTTCGGCCGAGGCTGCTGCTGTTCGCACAAACAATCCTGCTCCTATAATGGCTCCAATACCAAGTGCTATCAACGACCACATTCCTAGGGTGCGTTTCAACCCTCCATCTGTTTCTGCCGAATGAGCAAGTAGCGATTCCAACGATTTTTTTCTAAATATTGACATAGGCTTTAAATAAGGTTGTTTTAATTATGAGTTTCAAATATAGATAAGTTTTGATTATATCATCTATAATTTTTTAAATAACAAATGCAGTATAGGTTTTTTATAGGTGGTAAATTCCATGCCCATCGCATATCTTAAATCTCACCTTTCAAATCTAATTAGGGTAGAAGGGAGATATGAGGTACTGTCTTAAAAAACAAATTATTTCGAATATTTTTTTACTTTTGTTTTTACGGAAAGAGGACCTCATGCGATTCGTTGCACCGATGTTCATCTTGTGTAGTGCTGCTTTAATGCAGCACTACT
>Ga0194047_10001802_pt1 | contig 12729 bp, 13 predicted proteins | sample JunL225m_MetaG_2_FD_160070 | JGI IMG/M metagenome (GOLD analysis project Ga0194047, IMG submission 160070) | Anoxic zone freshwater microbial communities from boreal shield lake in IISD Experimental Lakes Area, Ontario, Canada - Jun2016-L221-5m | ecosystem: Environmental > Aquatic > Freshwater...
CCTACTAATGAGTAACACCAAAGAATAAATGAGATTCTTATTTCTTCTTTTTCGCAGCGTTGCGCTTTGCAGCAGCTTTGATCAAGGCCTTGAATGCTGTTGCTTTAATCTTTTCACCTTCAGAAATGTCAATCGCGCGACGAACATTTCCTTCGAGACTCGAATTAAATAGACCAGAAGGGTCATCAAGCTCGGCACCATTTGCGAAAGTTAGTTTCACAACGCTCTTATACGTTTCACCAGTACAGATCATTCCGTCGCTGTACCATACCGGTACTCCACGCCACTTCCAGTCTTCGGTGACTTCTGGCAGGGCTTGCTTTATAAGTTCACGAACTCGAGCAAGGGTTTCACCACGCCAATCCCCTAATTCCTTGATTCGACCATCAATCAGTTTTGATGCAGAGATTTCTTTCTTTGGAGTGGCGTTAGACATCTACTAATTCTACAGAAGGTGTTGTTATCTATGGAATAAGTCTGGGGAATGTATTGACGGGTGTTCCTGCACCGTCACCATCTCTTTTGAGGCGAATCACTTGGTCAGCTAAGTCAGGACGTGTCCACATCATGTAACCCTTGTCATCTAAATACCTAGTTATCTCAATACCAGGAATACCAACTGGGCGAAGAATGAATTTCTTATCTTCGAAGTGTGCAGTGACATGGATTGGAGTCGTGTAATCGAATGCCGATACATCGTGGACGCCGTTTTCTTCAGTGCCGTCAGCCCTAGCGTCAGCGATAGTGCCACCACCCATGTCAATAATGCGATTCCCGCATTGCTCAATTCGCTCAACATAGGCATAAAAGCGATCGCTATTGTCTACGAGCTCACCACCGCGCCACACCTGCACAACTCGCCACAGTCCGCGTAGATCTGGAGCGTCATCTGAAAGCGCTCCGCCACAGCCACCAAGAACTAACTCAGGAAAGTTTTCGCGAAAGCCACCTTCTGGTGTGTGGGCGACTGGAACTTCTGTGGTGCACATGACTAGTTACTTCCGGGCCACATTGGATCACTTATTTCGAAACCAGAGTCATTTCCCCACTGATTTCGGTAGGAAACCTCATGCGCAGGACGACGCTTCGCAACACCCCACGCACCCTTCGGGTATCCCATGGTGATCATTGCGGCCATTTGCCAGTTTTCATCCGTCGGGACACCGAGGATTTCGTAGGTTTCAGCGGGATGAAAGAAATTAAGAGCTGCAGTCGGTGCACTTCCCACACCATGTGCACGTGCCGCCAGTTGTGCGTTCCATAGTGCTGGCCAAATTGAACCGCCAGAAGTATCTCCTCGTATAAAGCCAAAGAGAAGAAGTGGAATACTTTCAAAATTGTCTGCAGCCCACTGCACGGAGCTCACCATCTTCATCATTGTCTTGCTCGCCGGAGCTTCAGGGTCCGCAAGTGCCGCTTGGTAGCGGTCTGCGTAGGCCGTTGCCCAGAGTTGACGAACACAGTCTTGGTATAACGGCGCAATTTTTTTGATGACTGCTGGATCGTCAACTAATAGAAAACGCCAACCCTGGCCGTTCCCTCCAGATGGTGCGCGCACCGCGGCATCAAGTATTTGAGCTTGAACTTCCATAGGAACTGGTTCCGGCTTAACGCGTCTCATTGCTCGAGTCGTATACAGCGCTTCAAATACATCCATAGACACTTCCTTTAATTGAAAAGGCAAAAGTACTCCCGAGCAACAGTTAAGCATGAGAAGATGGATTAATGAGTGCGCTTATTGCAGGATTCTTAACCGGGCTGTCGCTCATTGTCGCCATTGGCGCTCAGAATGCCTACGTGCTTCGCATGGGGCTAAGCAAACACCACGTGGCAGTCGTTGTAGGTATTTGTACCGTCTCTGACATCACGCTCATTCTCTTAGGAATTGGAGGAATTGGCGGCATAGTAAAAAGCGCTCCGAGCTCACTGCAGATTCTTAGATGGGTTGGAGTTGTGTATCTCTCTTACTTTGCAGTTCGATCATTTATGAAGGCAATGAAGCCTGGATCGCTCTCACCATCAGACGCAGATAAGCCATCATTGCGAGTTGCGGTAGCAACAACACTCGCATTTACGTTTCTCAATCCCCACGTCTACATCGATACGGTCTTGCTGATTGGCTCACTTGGCAATCAGTATGGTCACTCACGGTGGATTTTTGCGACTGGTGCAGGAATCAGTTCAGTACTGTGGTTTTCGTCGCTCGGCTTTGGTGCACGCTACGCATCACGTTTTATGGCAAAGCCAATTACGTGGCGAATGCTTGACAGCGCAATCGGCGTTGTGATGGTGCTCATTGCGCTGAAGCTGGCAATCACACCAATTGCAAATTAGCTAACGCTGTATGAAGTCATGGAGAGTGATCCCATGACGCATCCCTCAGCGAAAACATTCACATCGCTTCCAGTTGAGCCAGCAATTCCCGCAATGTAAGCCAGCGGCAAAAAGTGCTCTGAGGTTGGAACTGCGAGGCGAAAGTCATCGTGATCGTTGAGTTCAGCGAGAGTAAGTGGATTGGTCTTCATAATTGAACGTGCATCATCATCAAAGCGGTGCGCCCAGTCAAACCCCTCGTTGGTCGCCCCCCAGTTCATTGCTCCGAGATTGTGCACCACGTTGCCACTGGCAACAATCAAAATCTCTTCATCCATGAGTGGAGCGAGCTTGGCGCCTAAATCCATGTGATACGAAATTGGCTTGCTCGCATCAATAGAGAGCTGAACTACAGGAACATCGGCTTCTGGGAACATGTGCGCGAGTACTGACCATGTACCGTGGTCAATCCCCCACGTCTCATCGTCGAGCCCTACCCACGTGGGTTCAGCCAAAGTCGCAAGCTGGCGAGCAACATCAGGAGAACCGGGTGCATCGTATTGAAAGTCGAAGAGTTCTTGTGGGAAACCATAGAAGTCATGGATGACTCGTGGCTTCGCCATTGAAGTTACCGCAGAGGCGTTAATGAACCAGTGGGCTGAAACTGCGACTATTGCGCGCGGCTTTGGGATTGAGCTCGCGAACTCAGACCAAGCATTAGTGAAACGATTCGTTTCTAGCGTGTTCATTGGACTTCCGTGGCCAATAAATACTGCGGGCATCTTTGCCATACGAATCCTTCATTCCAGAGACTCCAATGTACCTGCTTTACAAATAAAAACGCCCGCTCTCTGGATTCCTCCAAAGAGCGGGCGTTTAAGTTCTATTAGAGGTTTTGTTCAAACTCCATGAGTACCGCGTGACGGTCCTCTTTTGTGGGAGGTATGAAGTAAGCACTTCCCTTAATCCAGTAGTACGCCATTGGAATAATTCCGAGCGCAACAGCACCAAGTCCAACAACCTTCGTGGTGGTGTTCAAGTTTGGAAGTGCCTTCGAAAAGATGAAGATCATAAAGCTCGCGCCAAGAAGTGGCCACAGACCCATAAAGATGAAGTTACCTACCGACTTAAAGAGTTGACGACGGTAGAGGACAACCACTGAAAGTCCAGCGAGTCCGTAGTAAATACAAATCTGAAGGCCGATTGCGTTGTAACCGTCATACAAGATGTTGGAAATTGATCCGACGTATGTACTTCCTACGAAGAGAAGAATCGACAGGGCTGCTGCTACAAAAGTTGCAACAAGAGGCGTCTTTCGAACCGAGTGAGTGCGTCCAAGGGCTGATGGCAGCGTGTGGTCACGACCCATAGTGAAGAATGTACGAGTTACTTGAATCAAAGTGGTTTCGAGCGTGGCAACTGTTGAGAGAAGCACCGCAAGAACTATTAGTTTTCCACCGGTTCCTGGCCACACCGCCTGTCCCAGCACCGAAAGAATGTTCGCAGCGTTGTCCGGGTTGTTCATTTCACTACTTGTGAGAACCATGTTTGATCCAATTGTGAATAATTCAAACAACATGAACACAATTAGTCCACCAAGTAGTCCACCGAGACCCGAGGTCTTTCTTGGATTCTTAGTTTCTTCACCAAGGTTTGCAGTTACATCCCAGCCCCAGTAATAAAAGGTCGCAAGCAGGGCGCCCGAAGTGAATGTCTGCATGTCTGGGAAAACTGACGGAGATAGCCAGTGCCATGAGAACGGTGTTGCGTGGTGAGCGTGAAAAATTGCGAGAAGTGCAAAGAGGATCAAAATTACGACCTCAATGCACGACATGATGATCTGCACAGTCACGGTAACGGTCACTCCAGCAGCAACAGCTCCAACCATAAGTAGGAAAAAGAAAGAACCAAAAATCGTTACTAACGTTTTGTTCGAAGAAGCCGAGTGCGAGAACAAGTCCAGAATTGTTGATCCAGCAGGAAATGTCGCCACAACCATAAAGATCAGAGCAGAAACAATCAATGACCATCCAGCAAGGAATCCGAAGGCTGGGTGAAGCGCACGGCGAACCCATGAATATGTTGCACCAGCGTGACTATCTGACTTAGAGAGATAGTTGAAGGCGAACATGATGCCGAACATAAAGATTCCGCAGTAAAGAAGTGCGGCGGGACCACCGAATCCAACGGCGGCAAACAAAGCGGTAGTTGTTGCAGCGATTGAATACGCTGGCGCGGAGCCTGCGACCGCCATAACGACCGAGTCAAAAAGACCTAGAACTCCTGATCTGAGTTGATTCTCGTCAGAATCTGTTCCAAGCGTTGTTGGGGCGTCGGACATGACTACCTCTTTCTTGTTGTGGTTATCACCTTCAATAGATAAAACTTCAGCAAAAAACTAACACGGAGAACCCTTCAACGAGGGGGTTTTTCAATGCAAATGTGAAGATGTTGAAAATTGGCTGTGTTGAGCCTAATTATGAGGTGACATAAGTAAAGTTGGTCTATCTTGTTGAGCCAACAAGTCCTTACTGAAAGTCACTGTGTGAACACTCTTAAGCGATTTGATCTCGATGGGATGAAGCAAATTCCTGATTTAGAGCTGAACAAACGCTGGAAGAATTTCTTTGTCGAGATTCGCTCACACTCCAGCACTCCCTTCGAACGTGCGATGCATCGCCTTTTTGGATCGGAAGATACTCTTCGCTACAAGATTGCTCAAGTGCCGGGCAGGCAAGTTCTTAAGTTGGCACGCGCACTTCGTGGGCCAAAGAAAGTAGGGACCGAACCAACAGCTCTCACCGCATTCCCTATTGGCTACTCCCCCTCAACAACAAATTTTGATGAAATTGATGTAACAGACACGTTCAGACTGAAAGATGTTGAAGTCTTCGCATTCAATGAGGCTGAAGCTTCAAGCGCTCAGACAATAGAAGCACTCAACGAAAAGATTGCCAAGTCGCAAGCCACATGGCTCTTCATAGTTGATTCATCAATCAATGAAGCCGCAAGGACATTCACGCTTTCTCGGCTTTTGAAAAATGCTGACAGTGTCAGTGACGTTGTCTTTTCAGATGAGACGAGCATCAACCCACTCTTTCCAATTCTGAAACCAAATACCGTCGGACCGCACACGCTTCTCAGCTACAACGTGGTTGGTCGACCAGCCTTGCTTAGCATTGCCAAGCTTCGTATGAACGGGGGATTTTCCACAACTGCTGGCTGGGCATTTGAACACGATTTTTATTTACGCCTCAGCGAACAGCGCGGAATCTTTCAGCACGTTCCAATTATTTTGCCCGCAGGACGAACGCAGATCAGCCTGAATGCTGAGCATCTGAACAATGACACTTGCGCTGTTGTAAATGCAGCACTCACCAGAAGAAAATGGAGTGGCGAGGTTTCACAAGGCGCATTACCTGGACTTGTGCAGTGGAAGCTATCTCCGCCATCACCTCAACCATCTATTGAGATAGTTATTCCAACCAGGGATCGGCTTGAGCTGGTGCTGCAGTGCATTGGTGCAGTTGAAGAGAAGACCACGTACACCAATTACAGCATCACGATTCTTGACAATGATTCAAAGGACCCCGAGACGCTCGCCTATTTTGAGTCAACCAACCACAAAGTGGTCGCGTGTCCTGGCCCATTCAATTACGCGAAAATCATCAATCGTGGAATCAAGCAGTCGACAGCTGACTTCATAGTCACATTAAATAACGACACAATTCTCCAAACACCCGACTGGTTAGAGCGAATGGTGGGACTTGCCTCTCTGCCCGACGTTGGCATTGTTGGATCAAAGCAGATTGAAAGTAGTGGACACTCCGAGCACGAGAGTGTCGTCATAACGCCATACCCACAACATTTACGTTCTGATGGCAATTATCCCTACCGCGACCATTTCATTCTGGCCACAAAAGATGTCGCCGCGGTCACTGGAGCCGTACAGATGTTCCGCCGTAATTTCTGGGAATCAATTGGCGGGATGGATGAAGAACTCACTGTTGTAATGAACGACATCGACGTATGTCTTCGAGCGCAGTTAGAGGGGCGCAACGTGGTCTACACCCCTGACGTGGTTCACACGCACAACGCTGGGTCTTCTCGTGGAAAACTCGATCCAAAGACTGACCGGAACCGTTTCTTGCGCCGCTGGGACATTTTTGGATCATTCCAAGATCCTTACTTTCCACCACAACTCAAATTGTTTGGTGAGACCTTTTATTACATAGCCCCACAAGACTCTTCAACTAATTGATGACTTGTAGCCTTGGGGTTGTGAATTCACAGCTCCGTCTGGCATTGAAATGGGTTGCTGGATTTTCTCTGCTCCTTTCAGTTGCAATCGTTTCGCCCACCAGCACTGGGGCAGCTACAAATGATTCGAAGCCTTCAATTGGAGCCGCATTTACAACTCAAATGAATGATGTGTGGAATGCCATCTCCGTAAATTCACAAGAGCAAGCACTCAAGAACTTCTTTCCTGGTTCTGCCTACGTTCAAATGAAGCAAGGGGTGCTGGCAAATCCGTCGGCTGATTTCTCATCAAGACTTCTGGCTTTTTTCAAACTCGATTTGGCTGCCTACCACCAGCTCATCGTGAGCGGTGGACCGAGCAAATTCACTGGAGTTCGAGTGAATCCTGCGCAGATCTCATGGATCTCAGTGGGCGTTTGTGAGAACAAGATTGGTTACTGGCATCTCGGACCAGTGAGAGTTGTCTACGAGCAGGCTGGCGTAGTGAAATCATTCGCAATTGCTTCTTTGATCTCATGGAATGGTGTTTGGAAAATCATTCATCTTGGACCAAATCCCAGAGCAAAGAACATCGGCACTGTTGCTTCACCAGCGCTAGGACCAGGGATACCCGGTCCAGGTGGCGGTTGCTAGTTAAGCAACGAAGACTTGATTTCGCCGTTCGGGCTAATCACTACTGCTCTGTCACCAAAATCTTGAGCTGAAAGATTGTTCACAAACGTTGCTGCTCTGTGAGACGGGTCAATGCTTGGCGTTCCTGCTGCATCAAGGAGCACTGAATGGAATGTTCCATTTACAAATGAACCGGAAGCGTTTAACGTAACTTTCAAAATTGCACTGAGAGCAAGGTTTCCACTCGTCGCAAAATTATGAAAGTTTGCAAAATCACCAAGACTGTAATTAATTAAATGCCCGTGATACGCCTCCATCCCACGAAGTACGTGAGGACCACTGGCAATAACCAGGTCAGCACCATTGTCAATTGCGGCGTGAGCGAAGAGGTAAGGGTTCCCACGATTTTCTCCGAAGAATGACTCACTCGCCTTTGTCACGTGCGATGCGGCGCTCCCCTCTGCGCCGGCGTGCATGTAGACCACCACAATGTTTGCTTGACGTTTTGCCTTTGTAATTAATTGCTTCGCTGCAGACAGGTTAAGAAGGCTATTGGTGTTGTAATACGGTGCGAATGCCACAAAGGCCACCGAAATACCGCCCTGCTTAACGACTGCAATTTGCCCAGGTAGACCCGCTTGAGCAATTCCAGCATCCGCCAATGCCTTTGAAGTATCAATCCGGCCCTGGGACCCGAAGTCATTGCTGTGATTATTAGCGCTATTTAAAACATTGAAGCCGGCAGTTGCGAAGGCGTTAGCGAACGATGGCGGATTTCTAAACGCGTAGCAATTAGTAGAACTAGCACCACATTTTGACATTCTCTGTGTGGTTAATGTTCCCTCAAGATTTCCAAATTCAATCTGAGCTTTTAGTGCAGATAAAACGTTTGAAAAAATTGAATCTGGATTACTTGGAAGTTGTGGTGTGGATCCAAGCTCCATGTCACCAGTGGCAGAAATAGTTACCGTGGACGTCGCCACCGTTGTTGGAACGGTAGTTGTCGTGGGTGCAACATGATTTTTAGTTAAGACAAATGTTGTCCCAGCAACAGCCAACACAATCAGAGCGACGAAAAACGAAATCAATAACTTCTTGCTTCGCTTTTTCTTATGACGTCCCTTTACCACGGCTGTGGCTCACCGGCACTCTTTGATGCAAACACTGCGAAGAAATCTTTCGTACTCGAGTAGAGAAATCTGGTTGAAATTTGATTTGAGTTCGGGACAAATAGTGACGGCCCTTTCGCGCCACGATCCGCGTACGTTACAAATATTGGCCATGCAGGATTTATGTCGAGTTGCATCGCTCTAACCACATGTAACTTGCTCATCAGCAATGCCAAGCTATGAGCAGTCTGAGAAGGAGCTGCTGCGTAAATAAGGTTGCCTTGCGCATCAATTCCTAATGCAGTTCTCCAAACGGCTGGCACACCATGAAGCGTGAGTCCCCACTGTGCATTGTCGGAGCTGCTCTGCGTTGGTACTGAATTATTTACCAGTAGCGGAAGATTTTGTCGTGCCATAAGAACATTTGCGCCTGGGCTTTTGCCGCCATCCCACGCCTTGATGTCAACTGATCCATCTTTGTACTGAATAAGAGTCGCGGAACCTTTCACCATTGGAAAGTAGAGAGTGTGATGAGTGAAAAAGCCAGCGGCGGCATCAGACTCATAGAAGCCTGAATTGAAGGTGGCAAGCAGTCGAGACCTTGCGGTGAGAGGAACCATTTGTGGCCCCCGTGGAAGTGTCGATGGCCCTGGTCCCTTATATCCGGGATAGAGCGCAACGTTGGTAGTTGACGTATTGATCCAGGCTGCGTAGGCAGTCACAGTTGGCTCTGCACTATTTGGTGTGAATACTGTTGTCATCACTGAAGGTGTTTTGCCCGTCCATGGTTCTGGGTTTTTCCAAGTACTACACGCAGTTGCTGAGCAGGCAGACGCAGGACTTGGCAAGGTCGTAGTCGTGGCCACATCAGCTTTTGGATTCTCAGAAGCGGAGGAATGGCGAGGTAGAGCGACGTAGCCCCCAGCAGCTAGTGCGGCTAAGGCAATCAAAATCAACAGAATTTTACGCACACGCCTCAATTAACGATTTATCTAATCTTAAGGACTAACTCGTGAATTTACGGGAATTCTGACAGGTTGCTGTTCGGCGCTCGTTTTTCTGAAACACTGTCAAGATGACACAACGCTACGGAGTAACAATCCCATTTGACGGCGTCACTCTTCCTGAACACAAAGAGTGGTTCCACATGCTCGCAGACATTGGTTACACCGATGTCTGGACTGCAGAAGTTGACGGCACCGACGGTTTCACACCACTCACCCTCGCGGCAGCGTGGGAGTCACGACTCAACCTCGGAGTAGCTGTGCTTCCGGCCTATACGCGTGGTGCTGGACTACTCGCAATGAGTATTGCGTCACTCGCTGAAGCTTCTGGTGGTCGCTTCACGGTAGGACTCGGATCTTCGTCAATGCCTGTAGTGCAGCGATGGAACGGCATTGAGTTCGACAAGCCGTATTCACGTACTCGTGATGTGCTTGATTTCTTAAAGCGCGCCCTTGACGGTGAAAAGATTGACCACGTCTATGACACATTCGAAATTCATGGTTTCAAGATTGCCCGTCCAATTACTCACCGCCCACCAATTCTTTTAGGTGCACTTCGTCCACGTATGTTGAAGCTTGCTGGCAGTGAAGCAGACGGTGCAATTCTTAACTGGCTGTCTGCAGAAGACGTGAAGAAGTGTGTCGCCGAAGTTGGTCCTGGAAAAACTATCGCCGCACGACTCTTTGTTATTCCTACAGAGGACGCCGACACTGCTCGTTTCATTGCTCGCCGAATGATCTCTTCGTATCTCACCGTTTCCACGTACGCAGAATTTCACAAATGGCTTGGTCGTGAAGAAATCTTGAAGCCAATGTGGGATGCCTGGGCTGCAGGCGACCGCAAACTAGCGAACGAACTAATTCCTGACTCAGTATGTGACGAGCTGATTATCCATGGCTCGTACGACAAGTGTCGTGAACACATTCAACAGTTCATTGACAATGGCATCCAGATTCCTACCTTGGCAATAGTTCCTGTTGGCGTCGATGTTAAAGACGCCGTCAAGGGACTAGCTCCTCGTTAAGACGCAGCAACGCCTAACTGCTTAAGCAAGTCTGCGTACTTCACTTGAGCTGCAGCAGCTCTCGTCGGTACGTGATCTGTCGGAATCTCAGAAGCGGTGTATTCCTTTAGAACGTGACGAGCAACAGTCTGCTTGTGCACTTCGTCTGGGCCGTCATAAATTCGTGCAGCACGTGCAGCACGGTACATACCTTCAATAGGCATGTCTGATGAGTAGCCAAGTGAACCATAAGTCTGAAGTGCTCGGTCAACAACATTGTGTAGAACCGTTGCACCGTAGTACTTGATCATTGCGATCTCGTCACGTGACTGGGACGCTCCAACTTGGTCCATCTTCCAGGCTGCGTGAAGTGTCATTAGTCGAGCGGCGTGCATTTCAGCCTTCGAGTCTGCAATCCAGTTCTGCACTGTTTGCTTATCAGCAAGGAGCGATCCGTGGGTGAAGCGGCTAAGCGCGCGCTCACACATCATGTCAAAGGCGCGCTGTGACTGACCGAGCCAGCGCATGCAGTGGTGAATACGGCCTGGCCCAAGGCGAGTCTGTGCGAGCAAGAATCCAGATCCTTCTGGACCAACGAGGTGGTCAGCAGGAATGCGAACATCCTCGTAAAGAATCTCTGCGTGGTTTCCGAATCGTCCGTAGGTAACTTCTGGGTCGTCCATTGATCCAACATCGCGAAGAATTGTTAGTCCCGGTGTGTCCACTGGAACAACAAACATTGAAGATCCTTGGTATGGATGAACGTCAGGGTTAGTGACGGCCATAAGAATCAGAATGTTGGCAACAGAACCATTCGTGGTGTACCACTTGCGACCATTGATGACCCACTCTTCGCCGTCTTTCTCAGCGCGAGTAACAAGTAGTCGTGGGTCAGAGCCTGCGGTGTTTGGCTCGGTCATTGAAAAGCCCGAACGAATTTCACCATTGAGGAGTGGGTTTAACCAACGCTCACGAATGTCTTCGCGACCAGTCATCTCCATTGCCGCAGCAAGTAGTTCAGCGTTTCCACTGTCTGGAGCATTGTTTCCAAATACGACAGGACCGTATGGCGACTGTCCAAGAATTTCGTGCATGAGTCCGAGCTCTAATTGACCGAATCCCATTCCCCCGAGTGCTGGTGGAAGGTGTGCTGCCCATAGGCCACGCTTCTTAACTTCGTCCTGCAGAGGCTTGATGACGTGCATCAACTGCTCGCGATTTATTTTTAGCGTCTCAATCGGAAAAATTTCTTCCTTTACAAACGTGCGCATCCACGCAAGCTTTTCCTCGAACGCTGGATCTGTCTGAAAGTCCCAAGCCATTGGGGCTCCTTTCCTCAATGGCCACTCTAGAGGCCAGCAAAACCCCCTGGGTTGTCGGGTCGAATCTTTCTCTAGACTGAAGACAAGAACGGAGTGTCGTGGCTAAAAAGAACAAGAAATCAAAGGTTGTAAAAATCGGCGTTGTGGACACCATGTTCGCCAGATACAACATGGGTGGCGCTGCTATTGCTGAGCTCAGCGAGTGCCCTGGGTACAACGAGACGTTCAAAATCATTGCCAAAACTGTCCCTGGATTCAAGGACTTGGCCGTTGCCGCGAAGAACTTGATCGAACAAGAAGGTTGCTCAATCGTTGTCGCGCTTGGAATGCCTGGCAGCGCAGCTATTGACAAGCAATGTGCTCACGAAGCAGCTCTCGGGATCATGCAGGCACAATTACTTACGTCTACTCCGATTCTCGAAGTATTCGTCCACGAAGATGAGGCCAGTGACCCAGCGATTCTGGCTTCAGTATTTGAGAACCGTTCTCGCAGCCACGCACGCAACGCCTACTGGATGCTCTTTGATCCAGAACAGCTCCGCCAGCGCGCTGGTCAGGGTATTCGCCAAGGTTTTGAAGACGCTGGCCCCCTCAAACTTTCGTAGCCACACCCACCCCTTCGCATTAAGTATGCTCCTACGAGTTACCAATTAGTAACTCTTTAGGAGGAGCCCCCATGCCAGAAGCCGTAATCGTCGCCACCGGTCGTACCCCAATTGGTCGAGCCTTTAAAGGTTCACTCGTTGACATGCGTCCAGATGACCTCACCGCACTAGTTGTGCGCGAAGTGCTTAAGAAAGTTCCACAACTCGACCCCAATACTGTTGAAGACCTCATCCTTGGTTGCGGACAGCCAGCTGGTGAAGCAGGTTTCAACATTGCACGTGTTTCTGCCATTCTCGCCGGACTCGACAACGTTCCTGGAGTAACTGTTAACCGTTACTGCTCTTCATCACTTCAGACCATTCGTATGGCTGCACACGCAATTCGCTCTGGCGAAGGTGACGTATTCATCGCTGCCGGTGTCGAAACTGTTTCACGTTTCGGCTCAGGCACATCAGACAGTGGTAAGGCTATGAACCCTGTGTTCGCAGACGCCCTTGCT
>Ga0194047_10001803_pt1 | contig 12728 bp, 8 predicted proteins | sample JunL225m_MetaG_2_FD_160070 | JGI IMG/M metagenome (GOLD analysis project Ga0194047, IMG submission 160070) | Anoxic zone freshwater microbial communities from boreal shield lake in IISD Experimental Lakes Area, Ontario, Canada - Jun2016-L221-5m | ecosystem: Environmental > Aquatic > Freshwater >...
AAGGGATATTAGGAGGCTAATACCAAAGGCTCTGTTAATAATCGCTATCATGAATGTCTCTAAAACGAATGATTGAATATAGCATGCAGGGCACTGAGATGAATCCAAATAATTTGAGCGTTGAAAGCATTGATGACAAGCAATTTCATCAGTTGGGGGCTCATTTATTGCAGTCTATTGAAATGGCGCTGGAAGCGGCGGATGAAAAGCTCGACCTAGATTTGGATATAGAGCGCCAAGGGGGCAATGTCATCAATATTCACTTTCGAGACAAAAGTGTGATTGTTGTTAATACACAGCCCCCTTTGCATGAGATTTGGGTTGCTGCTAAATCCGGTGGTTATCACTACCGCTGGGCTGGATCTCTGGCTGAACCCTTGTGGTTAGACACTAAAACAGGTCGTGAGCTATTAAGCGATCTATCTCAGTTTTCTAGCGCTCAAGCTGGACAAGCCATCAATATTGCGTTGAAAAAAGATTAGTACAGTTTTAAGCGGCGCCCGTAGCCACTAAAGTTTCAATGACCTGTCCATCTGGCACGCTCTTAATTTGCGCTCTACCGATCTTCTCCAAAATCACATAGCGAATTTGCCCACCCTCAGTTTTTTTATCAACCTGCATGAGTTCCATATAGCGCTCTGCCCCAAATTTTGGGGGTACTATAGGCAAGTTCATAGACTGAATAATGTTGCATAGGCGTTGTACATCTGCTTGACTGATGTGATTAAGTTGGTGCGATAAATGAGCGCCCATCACCATGCCGCATCCCACTGCTTCCCCGTGGAGCCATTCGCCATATCCCATGCCTGCTTCAATAGCATGACCAAAGGTATGGCCAAAATTTAGAGTTGCACGAATACCGCCTTCTCGTTCGTCGGCCGAAACCACAGCCGATTTAATTTCACAAGAACGAAGAACAGCATGAGCCATCGCATTGGTATCGCATGCTAACAAAGCTGAAGCATTCGCCTCAATCCAATCTAAAAATACTGCATCAGCAATAGCACCATGCTTAACTACTTCAGCTAGGCCAGCCGAGAGTTCACGAGGCGGTAATGTCTTTAAGGTATTTAAATCTGCAACTACTGCAACGGGCTGATGAAAAGCCCCAATCATATTTTTCCCGAGTGGATGATTAATGCCAGTTTTTCCGCCTACCGAGGAATCTACCTGCGCCAACAAGGTTGTAGGCACTTGAATAAAGCGCACGCCCCGCATAAAGCTTGCCGCTGCAAAGCCAGTCATGTCACCGATCACACCACCACCTAATGCTACCAACATGGTTTGGCGATCAGCACCAAACTTTAATAGATCATCAAAAATCAGCTGCAGATTTTTCCAATCCTTATAAGATTCTCCATCTGGCAAGACAATCGTTCTGACAGCTTTCCCAAAACTTGCTAAGGTTTTGCTCAGGCGTTCCGCATATAGAGGAGCCACAGTCGTATTAGTAACAATATAAATAGAGGTAGCTTTTTCACATGCGCTAAATAAAGCAGGCTGATCAATTAGATCGGCCCCAATATAAATGGGATAACTGCGACTACCAAGATCAACTTCAAGTGTTTTCATCATAGTATTTAGTTGGAAAGTTCAAGCTGCATGATTAAGGTATTGACCAATTGGTTTACGCTGGGCTTTCCAGTTTCAATGATATGGTCAGCGATTTCACGATAGAGAGGATCGCGAATCGCATATAAATTTTCTAGAATTTTTTTTGGGTCACCACTTTTTAGCAGGGGACGACCTTCGCCCCCTTTAGTGCGATGCCATAACTCAACAGGGTTGGCATGAAGGTAAATGACAGTGCCACGTTCACTCAGTGCTTGGCGATTTTCTGGTAGCAAAACCGCGCCCCCACCAGTTGCCAATATCAGGTCATGTTCAGCAGTAGCTTCGCGAATGGTTTGTGCTTCACGTTTGCGAAACCCGTCTTCTCCTTCCATTTCGAAGATGACAGGAATCTTAACTCCACAGCGTTCTTCAATGACGTGATCCGCATCTAAAAATCGGCGTCCTAATTTTTTTGCTAAAACTTTTCCAACGGTCGACTTTCCGGCGCCCATAAGGCCAATCAGGAAGATATTGTTGGTTGAAGAGTTCACCCTTCGATTTTATTAGTGTTTGTCGAGAACCGTGGGCGTTAAGAACACTAGTAGCTCAGTTTTATCTTGTAATTTGGATTTATGGCGAAATAAGTGTCCAATAATAGGAATATCCCCCAAGAGGGGAACCTTCACCTCATCCTCACGTTCAGTGGTTTGAAAAATTCCCCCAATAATGGCAGTTCCTCCATTTTCAACAGTGACCTCCGAACTGAGACTTTTCGTATCAATTGCATAGCCTTGTTCAGTTTTCATGCCAATAGTGTCTTTATTGATTCCAACCAACATAGAAATTTTTCCATCTGGATGAATCTTGGGAAGTACCTCTAGGCGTAAATTCGCTTTTCTAAACTGGAGTTTGCTGCCGCTTTGCGAAGTAGTTTGATATGGGAGCTCAGTTCCTTGTTCAATAGTCGCCTTTACCTGATCCCCAGTCATGATGCGTGGATTAGACAAAATTTTGGCTTGCCCCTCCGACTCTAGTGCGGAGAGCTCTATTTGTAAAAGGCGCTGGGCGTTTTTGGAAACGAGTGTTGCAGCCATAGCTGCAGGATTAAAGCCATTGAGACCAGCAATGCCTAAATCTTGGCTAACTAAAATATTTTGATCTGCAATCCCACCCAAGGTATTGGCTTGAGAACCTAGCTTCACCCCAAGTTCCCGCGCAAAGCGTTCATCAGCTTCAACAATACGCGCTTCAATCAAAATTTGTCTTGGACTGTTGATGTGATCACCCCCAAATGGAAGGGCCGCATCCTCACGGCGAAACTTTTGAAAGGTCTGGATTTCCGCATGGGGTCCAATCCAGTAAATATCACCATGACGAACTATCCGCAAACCCCTGCTGGCCAATATGGAGTGCAGTGCAGTTTGCCAGGGAGTGTTATTGAGATTGACAGTGATTTTTCCTTTAATGGAATCACTTAGCAAAAAATTACTTTCACCAAGCTTTGCCAAAATTTGCAAAAGTTCCGTAACTTCAATGTCTGAAAAATGAAGGCTAATGGGCTGTTGAGGGAAGTTCTGACTGGGCATATTTCCTTGACTTGGCCCTGCCAAAAAAGCGATGCAAATAAGCGCTATCTGGATGAGGTAGAAGGAGCTTTTTTTGGCTTTGATCATTCGCTTTTCATTGGATGAAGAAGAATAGATTTACCTTGTGGATGGGTAAAGGTTGCCCCCTCTGTTTCGATATGGGTAAGGCGCCATTCACCCAAGACCAAAGCGCCTTTTGAAAACATTTTCTGGGACTTACCTTGTTGAAAAAAGGCCTGTTGGGTATCCCCCATTTGGCTGTTCCCCAAATAACGCCAACTGCGTATCTCCTTCTCATTGGGAAATGGTTTTGGCTTTAATAAAGCCTGATGATTGGACTTCTTTTCCTTTAATGAGTGAATACTTACTTCTAACAAGTCTATTTCATCATATAGAGAATTAAAATCTTCATCAATTTCCTTGCGAATTAAGGCCAAGTCTTTTTGGAGTTTTAATATCTGGATATAAGAGTCCTCAAGCTGTGTATCTGAGCTGCTTTTAGCGCTGTCGTAAGCTAAAAATAAACCAAAAATTAAGCCTACAAAACACAGCGCTACAGCTAAGAAAGCCCCTATTTTTTTGACTTGATTGATGAGCTCAGGCTGACTTAAGGGCTCGAGAAAAGAGGGGGATTTTGCGGGATTAAGGGCTCCAGGAATGCTACCTTTTGTGGCGCTCGGCTTGCGTATTCCATGCGGGTCTGGGATGGCAGGATCATCACCAAGATCGCTCAAAATAGCGTCGAAAGATTGAGGGGAAATATGGCGTGATGGCATGGCAATATTCTTTATTTCTTGGAATACAAAAACCATCGGCCAGAACTGAAATTGACATCAGAATCTGCCCTTTAGGGATCTGCCAAATAAGGATTTTGGAGCTTTTAGACAAATTACTTAAGCGCCCTATAATTTGCTTATATGGCTCTACCCCCCAAAGACAAGCCGCCGATCAACCAGCGATCTTCCCGTCAGCCTGACAGACGTCCTCGGCAATATGGGGCACAAGCCTACCCTCAAAAGTCATCTAGCAATCCATTGGTCAAAGCCCTGCTTATTATTGGTGTGGTCTTTGCCGTAGTTGTTGCTTTGTTGATGGGCTATGCATTTTTAATAGCCAAGCCCAATTTACCCAAAATTTCCGCTTTGACGGAGTACAACCCAAAAACGCCCTTGCGGATTTATACGGCTGATAAGGTCTTGATTGGTGAGTTTGGCGAAGAGCGCCGCAAGGTAATTCCTTTAAATGAGATCCCGCAAAGTATGCGTAATGCAGTACTCGCTATTGAGGATGATCGTTTTTATTCTCATGGTGGGGTTGATTACGTTGGCATCTTAAGAGCGACCGTAACCAATCTTCGTGGGAATCTCTCTCAGGGCGCCTCGACTATCACGATGCAAGTAGCGCGAAATTTTTTCCTTAGCAATGAAAAAACATTTAGTCGCAAAATTTATGAAGTCCTGTTGTCTTGGGAAATTGAATCTCAACTGACTAAAGACAAGATTCTAGAAATCTATATGAATCAGATTTTCCTGGGCCAACGTGCTTATGGATTTTCTAGTGCCGCACAGATTTACTTTGGCAAAGAGCTAAAAGACATCACCATTGCAGAATCTGCCATGTTGGCTGGTTTACCCAAAGCACCTTCAGCCTATAACCCCGTTACCAATTTCCGTCGTGCCAAGATTCGTCAGGAATATATTTTGCAGCGCATGCGTGATTTGTCCTATATCTCTCAAGAGGATTATCAAAAAGCAATGGCTGAGGAATTGCGTATTCGGGGCCTAGGTAATGAATTTAGTGTGCGAGCAGACTTTCCTGCTGAGATGGTGCGGCAACTGCTCTTTGCGCAGTATGGCGAAGCAATCTACTCCCAAGGTATTGATGTTTATACAACGATCTTGAAGGCTGACCAGGCAGCAGCTTATAAAGCAGTACGTCGCGGGATCTTTGAGTATGACTTGCGTCATGCCTATCGTGGACCTGAGGGATTCATCACACTTCCGGAAGACCCAGTAAAACGTCAGCGTGCGATTGATGAAGCACTCTTGGCTTATCCCCAATTAGATGATTTGCAGTCAGGAGTTGTACTTGAGGTCAAACCAAAAGAAATGCAGGTGATGATTTCAACTGGTGACGTGATTGCTATTAAAGGGGAGGGCCTGAAGTTGGCAACAGCATCTCTCACAGATAGCGCTCAACCTAAAAAGCGTTTACGTCCAGGCGCGATTGTGAGATTGTTGTCAGATGGAGGAGTGTGGAAGTTAGCGCAGTTACCGCAAGTAGAAGCAGCTTTTGTTTCTATGAACGCAGAAACAGGCGCAATCCTTTCTTTGGTTGGTGGTTTTGATTTCCGTCGTAATCAATTTAATCACGTAACCCAAGCCCTACGTCAGCCAGGCTCCTCATTCAAGCCGTTTATTTATGCTGCCGCAATTGAAAAAGGTTTTTCTCCAAGCACTATCGTCAACGATGCCCCCTTGTCGATCGGCAGTATGGAGACTGGGAGTCAGGTGTGGGAGCCAAAGAATTACGATGGCAAATATGACGGCATGATGCGCTTACGTAATGCCTTAGCAAAATCTAAAAATTTAGTTTCAGTTCGTATCATTCGGGCCATAGGCCCATCTTATGCGCAGGAATATATTCAGCGTTTTGGCTTCGAGCCAGAGAAGCATCCACCCTATCTAACAATGGCATTGGGTGCGGGATCTGTGACTCCTTTACAAATGGCATCAGCCTATAGCGTCTTTGCAAATGGTGGCTATCGTGTCGATCCCTTTCTGATTGATAAGATGATTGACTCTAAAGGAGTTGTTTTATTCGAAGCAAAGCCTACACATGCTCGTGAGGATGCAACGAGAGTTTTAGATGCGCGTACTGCTTTTGTGATGGATAGCATGCTCCAAGAAGTTACAAAGACAGGCACTGCAGCATCAGCTCGTGCAAAGTTGGGTCGTAACGACATTGCTGGAAAAACTGGTACCACCAATGACTCACACGATGCTTGGTTTGCAGGCTACAACCCCAAAGTTGTCGCAGTAGCGTGGATTGGTTTTGATAAGCCAGCGAGTTTGGGTGATCGTGAGACTGGTGGTGGCTTGGCTTTACCAATGTGGATTTCTTATATGGGTACAGCCTTAAGGGACGTGCCTCAAGATTCCCGTGAGGTACCTAGTGGAGTAACACAGGTTGACGGTGATTGGTTTATCCCTGAGTTCTCCAATGCTGGCGGCGTTCGCGAACTGCAATAGTGTATTGACATCATGGCTCGGCAAGCACGCACAGTCATACCAGGTCAAGTCATGCATGTCATGGTGCGCGGCAATAACCGAGAAGCTCTATTTTTTAGCGATGAAGATCGTCGTATTTATTTAGAATGGTTGCGAGAAGCGGCTAAGCAGTTTGCTTGCTCGGTGCACGCTTTTGCATTAATGCCCAATCATGTGCATTTGTTATTAACTCCGCAGAAAGAATACTCGCTCGCAAAAACCATGCAGTCTTTAGGTAGGCGTTATGCGCAGTATTTCAATCAACAACACAAACGATCTGGAACCATTTGGGAAGGACGCTATCGCTCCTCCTTAATTGACCCTGATTATTTTTTGCGTTGCCAGCGTTATATTGAATTAAATCCTATAAGGGCTGGCTATGAGTCGAGTCCGCAAGAGTCAAGCTGGACTAGTTTTGCTAGCCATATCGGTAGAAATTCTGAACCTTGGCTAGTTGACCATGAGAACTTTTGGCGATTAGGTAATACACCTTTTGAAAGACAAATAGGTTGGGCAAACTTTGTAAAAGAGGGTGCACCCCATTGGGAAGACAGACAAATCACAGAATCTTTAATACGTTCTAAGCCTTGGGTGAGTGACATTTACGCCAAAAAGATCTTTAAAGATAGCCCAGAAATTACCCAGATTCGTCACCGGGGCCGTCCAAGAAAAATAAATACTTTAAATTCAGTAGCTTAGGGCTCTTATAAATTGGCTTGAGTTTTCATGGTGAACCTCATTTTTTCGAGTCTGTCCCTTTTTAAGTAATTCATTCTGGTGCTAACTATAAATAAATGGGACAGACTCATTTTATTTCTATTGCATCGGTATGGGTATTCACCTATATTTGATCCTCCAAAAGTAATCAGGCCTTTGTCGCCACTCGGAAATACTATGACTACACAATTGACTCCAGATCTTCGCCCAATCGCTCAAGGTCTATATGACCCACGTAATGAGCATGATGCCTGTGGCGTAGGATTTGTCGCACATATTAAAGGCAAAAAATCGCATGAGATTGTTGCCCAAGGCTTACAAATTCTTGAAAACCTAGATCATCGCGGAGCTGTTGGTGCAGATCCCTTGATGGGCGATGGCGCCGGAATCTTAATTCAGCTTCCTGACACTCTCTATCGTGAAGAGATGGCTAAGCAAGGAATCACTTTGCCACCTTTGGGTGAGTACGGTGTCGGCATGATTTTCTTGCCTAAGGAACATGCATCACGTTTGGCTTGTGAACAAGAACTCGAGCGCACAGTTCGCTTAGAAGGCCAGGTTGTATTAGGTTGGAGAGATGTACCCGTGGATGTGAAGCTACCGATGTCTCCAACAGTACAAATGACTGAGCCATTTATACGTCAAATATTTATTGGTCGTGGTCGTGACATTATGACCACTGATGCACTTGAGCGTAAGTTGTATGTCATTCGTAAAACAGCAAGTCATGCGATTCAAGATTTACATTTAAAGCATAGCAAGGAATATTTTGTTGCATCAATGTCGGCACGTACGATTGTTTACAAAGGTTTGCTCTTAGCAAATCAGGTTGGTGCTTATTACCAGGATTTGCAAGATCCACGTACTGTATCGGCCCTAGCGCTGGTCCATCAACGCTTCTCGACCAATACCTTCCCTGCATGGGAATTAGCACATCCTTATCGGATGATTGCGCATAACGGTGAGATCAATACAGTTAAAGGTAACGTCAATTGGGTCAATGCACGTGAAGGTGCAATTAGCTCCCCGGTATTGGGCGATGATTTAAAAAAATTATGGCCATTAATTTATCCCGGCCAGTCAGACACTGCATGTTTTGATAACTGTCTAGAGTTATTGGTGATGTCTGGTTATCCCTTGGCTCAAGCAATGATGATGATGATTCCAGAGGCATGGGAACAGCATACCTTGATGGATGATAACCGTCGTGCTTTTTATGAATATCATGCTGCCATGATGGAGCCATGGGATGGTCCTGCTGCAATGGCATTTACCGATGGTCGTCAAATTGGTGCAACTTTGGATCGCAATGGTTTGCGTCCTGCACGCTATTACGTGACTGATGATGATCTAGTCATTATGGGTTCTGAGGCTGGTGTATTGCCTATTCCTGAGAGCAAGATTGTTCAAAAATGGCGCTTACAACCAGGCAAGATGTTCATGATTGATATGGAGCAAGGTCGCATCATTGATGACGTTGAGCTAAAGAATGCTGTATCAAATGCGAAGCCTTACAAGAGCTGGATTGATGCAGTTCGTGTGAAATTAGATGAAGTTGATGCAAGCAAGGCTGACTTGATAGATGAAAAAATGACTATCCGCCCAGCGGCTAAATTACTCGATCGCCAGCAGGCATTTGGTTATACCCAAGAGGATATTAAATACCTGATGGCCCCAATGGCCATGAATGGTGAAGAAGCAATTGGTTCTATGGGTAACGATAGTCCCTTGGCCGTTCTCTCTAATAAAAATAAACCGCTATACAACTACTTCAAGCAATTATTTGCGCAGGTGACTAACCCTCCGATTGATTCTATACGGGAAAACATGGTGATGTCATTAGTGTCTTTTATTGGGCCAAAGCCTAACTTATTGGATACCAACAACATCAATCCACCAATGCGTTTGGAAGTAAGTCAGCCAATTCTGGATTTTGATGACATTACTAAGATCCGTCATATTGGTCATTACACCAACGGTAAATTCCGCTCTTATGAGTTAGATATTTGTTACCCAGCTTCTTGGGGGAAAGCCGGCATTGAGGCACGCTTAGCTTCTTTGTGTGCAGAAGCTGCTGACGCTGTTCGCTCTGGTTACAACATCTTGATCGTGAGTGATCGTCAGGTTGATGAAAAGCATGTGGCTATTCCTGCTTTACTGGCAACCTCAGCAATTCATCAGCATTTAGTACAAAAAGGATTGCGTACAAGCGTTGGTTTGGTAGTGGAAACCGGTAGTGCTCGCGAGACCCATCACTTTGCACTCTTAGCAGGATATGGCGCAGAGGCAATTCATCCATACTTGGCGATGGAAACATTAGCTGAGATGGCTAGAGGATTGTCAGGCGATCTATCTGGTGAAAAGGCTGTGAAGAACTTTGTTAAAGCTGTTGGCAAGGGCTTACAAAAAGTGATGTCTAAGATGGGTATCTCCACTTATATGTCCTATACCGGCTCACAGATATTTGAAGCCATTGGTTTGAATCATGATTTGATTGATCAGTATTTCAAGGGAACTCCATCAAATGTGGGTGGCATTGGTGTCTTTGAAGTGGCTGAAGAAGCATTACGTATGCATAGCGCAGCATTTGGTAATGACCCAGTCTTAACCAATATGCTCGATGCTGGTGGTGAGTATGCGTTCCGCATTCGTGGTGAAAACCATATGTGGACTCCTGACACTATTGCAAAATTGCAGCACTCTACTCGTATTGGAGCGGATAAGGGTTATCAGACTTATAAAGAGTACGCCAATATCATTAATGACCAAACCAAACGTCAAATGACTTTACGTGGTTTGTTTGAGTTCAAGATTGATCCAGCCAAAGCGATTCCATTGGATGAAGTAGAGTCAGCCAAGGAAATCGTAAAGCGTTTTGCTACAGGCGCAATGTCTTTGGGTTCAATTTCTACTGAAGCGCATGCAACACTTGCCATTGCGATGAACCGCATCGGTGGTAAATCAAATACAGGTGAGGGTGGCGAAGATCCAAATCGCTACATCAATGAGCTCAAGGGCATTCCAATCAAGAAGGGTGAAACCTTAGCCAGCGTTTTGGGTAGTGATGTAGTGGAAGCTAATATTCCATTAATTGATGGTGATTCATTGCGCTCCAAAATTAAACAAGTAGCCTCTGGTCGCTTTGGCGTAACCACTGAGTACTTGCGTTCTGCTGATCAGATTCAGATCAAAATGGCGCAAGGTGCCAAGCCAGGTGAGGGGGGTCAATTGCCAGGCGGTAAGGTTTCTGACTATATTGGTAAGTTGCGCTTTTCAGTTCCAGGGGTAGGTCTCATATCCCCTCCCCCCCATCATGATATTTACTCGATTGAAGATATTGCTCAGTTGATTCATGACCTAAAGAACGTCAATCCAAAGGCTGATGTATCTGTGAAGCTAGTATCAGAGGTGGGTGTTGGTACGGTAGCCGCTGGTGTCGCTAAGGCCAAAGCAGATCACGTTGTGATTGCTGGGCATGACGGCGGTACTGGTGCATCACCACTATCTTCGATTAAACATGCTGGTTCACCATGGGAGTTAGGTTTAGCTGAAACTCAGCAGACATTGGTTCTCAATGGTTTACGTAGCCGTATTCGTGTTCAGGCTGATGGTCAAATGAAGACAGGCCGCGACGTGGTTATTGGTGCATTGTTGGGCGCGGATGAGTTTGGTTTTGCAACGGCCCCATTAGTCGTTGAGGGTTGCATCATGATGCGTAAGTGTCATTTGAATACGTGCCCTGTTGGAGTTGCTACACAAGATCCAGAGTTGCGTAAGAAGTTTTCTGGAAAGCCAGAGCACGTGGTTAATTTCTTCTTCTTTGTTGCAGAAGAGGCTCGTGAAATCATGGCGCAATTGGGTATTCGCAAGTTTGACGACTTAATTGGACGCGTTGATTTCTTAGATACCCGTAAAGGTATTGATAACTGGAAAGTACATGGCTTAGATTTCAGTAAGATCTTTGCTGCTCCTCAAGTAGCAAGCGATGTGCCGCGTTATCAAGTACTCACACAAGATCATGGTCTAGCAAGCGCGCTCGACAATATCTTGATCGAGAAGAGTGAGCCTGCTATTGAGCGTGGCGAGAAAGTATCTTTCATCGTTCCCGTGAAAAACGTGAACCGTACTGTAGGTGCAATGCTTTCTGGAGAAGTAGCTCAGCGTTATGGTCATGCAGGCTTGCCTGATGACACGATCCATATTCAATTAAATGGCACTGCAGGCCAGAGCTTTGCAGCTTTCTTGGCTCATGGCATCACTCTGGACTTGGTGGGTGATGGTAACGACTATGTTGGTAAAGGCTTGTCAGGTGGACGAGTAATTGTGCGTGCCCCCCATGAGTTCCGTGGGGATACTGCCAAGAACATCATTGTTGGTAATACCGTTTTGTATGGTGCTATTGCTGGTGAAGCCTTCTTTAACGGCGTTGCAGGCGAGCGTTTTGCAGTTCGCAACTCTGGCGCTACTACTGTTGTCGAAGGTACTGGTGACCATGGCTGCGAATATATGACTGGTGGAACAGTGGTGGTCCTAGGAGCAACGGGCCGTAACTTTGCAGCAGGCATGAGTGGCGGTATTGCTTATGTTTATGACGAGGACGGCATTTTTGAGAAGCGTTGTAATACCAGCATGGCTACTTTAGAAAAAGTTCTACCTTCAGCAGAGCAAATTTCCAAGATGCCTAAGTCCCAATGGCACGCACCTGTTGATGTCAAAGACGGTGGCGAACGTTTGACAGATGAACAAATTCTGAAAGCGCTGATTGAGCGCCATTTTCGACATACCGGTTCAGAACGCGCAAAAGCACTTTTAGCTGATTGGGAAAATTCACGCGGTCGTTTTATCAAAGTTCTTCCAACTGAGTACAAGCGTGCTTTAGGTGAGTTGTGGGAAAAGGATCAAAATAAAACGGTTGTAGCTTAATTAATACGGCGAGTAAGAAAAGATACTGAGGATTAAATATGGGTAAGGTCACTGGGTTTATGGAGTTTGAGCGTGTCGATGAAACATACGAAGCGCCCGCTAAACGTCTGCATCATTACAAGGAATTTATTGTTGCTTTGACAGATGAAGAGGCAAAAGTGCAAGGTGCACGTTGTATGGACTGCGGTATTCCGTTTTGCAATAGCGGTTGCCCAGTCAATAACATCATTCCAGATTTCAATGATTTGGTTTTCCATAATGACTGGAAAAATGCCTTAGATGTTTTGCAATCTACCAATAACTTCCCCGAGTTCACTGGCCGTATTTGCCCAGCGCCTTGCGAGGCAGCTTGTACCTTGGGAATTAATCGTGCGCCGGTTGGTATCAAGTCTATTGAACACGCGATTATTGATAAGGGCTGGGAAAGTGGTTGGGTTAAGCCGCAACCTTCTAAAACCAAGACTGGTAAAAAAATAGCGATAGTTGGCGCTGGCCCTGCAGGTATGGCTGCCGCTCAGCAGCTCGCACGTGTAGGTCACGATGTCACTGTATATGAAAAAAATGATCGCGTTGGCGGCCTACTGCGCTACGGTATCCCTGATTTCAAAATGGAAAAGTGGCTCATCGATCGCCGCGTTGAGCAGATGCAAGCTGAAGGCGTTAAATTTGAAACAGGCGT
>Ga0194047_10001804_pt1 | contig 12728 bp, 11 predicted proteins | sample JunL225m_MetaG_2_FD_160070 | JGI IMG/M metagenome (GOLD analysis project Ga0194047, IMG submission 160070) | Anoxic zone freshwater microbial communities from boreal shield lake in IISD Experimental Lakes Area, Ontario, Canada - Jun2016-L221-5m | ecosystem: Environmental > Aquatic > Freshwater...
ATGGGATACAAACAGGGCGGCGCGGCGGGTTATGGATTACGCCGCATGCTGGTGGATCAGGCCGGCCAAGCGAAGGGCGTGTTGGCGCATGGTGAGCAAAAGAGCATCCAAACCGACCGCGTCGTGCTCATTCCGGGTCCAGATGACGAGCAGGCGGACATCCGCTGGATCTATCACGCATTCGTGACCGAGGGCCGGGCGGAGATCGAAATCGCCGCAATACTCAATGCGCGCGGCGTGTGCACCGACTTGTGCCGGCAGTGGACACGGGCGACTGTCCATCAGGTGCTCACCAATGAGAAATATATCGGGAACAACGTCTATGGCCGCACGTCCTTCAAACTGAAGCGTCGCCACGTTCAGAATCCGCCAGATCTGTGGGTGCGCGCGGACGGCGCCTGGGCGGGCGTGGTGGATTCGGGCGTTTTCCAGGCAGCACAGGGAATTATCCTCGCACGCAGCCGACGCTTCACCGACGCGGAAATGCTCGCGGCACTCAAGTGCATCCTTGAACTCCATGGAAAAATCACGGGGACGATGATCGATGATGCGGATGATCTGCCCTCCAGCGCCGCGTTCCGGCATCGTTTCGGCACGCTTGTCAGCGCCTATGCCATGGTCGGTTACACTCCGCCCGCTGACCTTGGTTTCATTGAAATCAACCGTTGGATGCGCAACACCCATCCGGAACTCATGGGATCAGTGGCCGAGAGTTTGCGCGGCGTGGGGGCTGGGGTGGAAATGGGGGAGAGTCGCAACCTGTTACACGTCAATGGCGAGATTCGTGTGTCCGTCTCACTCTGCCGCCACTGGAACACCGGGGCGGGCGCGTCACGCTGGGTCATCATGATGGATTCGGCGGGGCGGCCCGACATCACCATCGCGGCCAGACTCGCATCGGCCAATAACGGAATCCGCGATTACTACCTGCTGCCATCCATTGATGTGGCAGCCGGGAAACTACGGCTCGCCGAAGCCAACGGCGTCTGTCTCGACGGTTACCGGTTCGACGATCTCAGCCACTTCTTTCACCTCGCCCAACGGACGCGCGTCGGAAGTGATTCATAACAAAACAACGAAGCCATGGAAAACGAAGTTATCTTCATCCCGATTGATCGCATACGCATCGTCAACCCGCGCTGCCGGGATCGCCGGAAATTCGAGAAAATCGTAGAAAGCATCCGCAACCTCGGACTCAAGAAGCCCATACAGGTCAGCCTGAGACCAGGAACCTCGCCCGACGGGCTGCCCCTATACGATCTCGTGTGTGGTCAGGGGCGGATTGAGGCATTTCAGGCTCTCGGCTTCCTGGAAATAGCCGCCGTGCTGGTCGAGGCGTCGAAAGAGGACCTTATGATCATGAGCCTGGTCGAAAATATGGCGCGCAGGTATCCCGCTCCCGGCGACCTCATTGTAGAAATCGACCGGCTCAAACAGGCGGGTTACAATAATGCAGCCATTGGCAGAAAACTGGATCTCTCCGACCCGATGGTCAGTGGATTGCTATCTTTGCGCAATGCCGGCGAGGAACGACTCCTTGCCGCGGCCGTCAAAGGGTCCATTCCATTGGGAGTGGCCATTGACATTTCCAGGACCAAAAGTCCCGAGGCTCAACGCGAGTTGCTGCGGGCCTATGAGGGCGGAAAACTCAACCAGGCGGCCATCAGAGTCGTGCGGCGGCTGCTCACGCAGCGCAGCTCGATAGGCAAAGGTCTGCATTCCAAGGACCTTGAGCCGAAGAAACAGTGGGCGACATCAGACAGTCTGGTGAATGCCTTCAAAAAGGAAAGCCAGCGGCAGAAGGCGCTGATCCGCAAAGCCAAAATCTGCGATGCCCACCTCACATTCATTATGACCGCATTCCGCCAACTTGCCAATGATGAGGATTTCACCAATCTGCTGCGAGCCGAGAGACTGGACACCATGCCGACCTTTCTGGCGGATGAAATCGGACTGGAAAGGAGCGTGGCATGAGCAATCCAATCATCGGCTTTGAGAAAATGCGCATTATTCTGCCGCTCGACCGAATCCTTCCCATACGCATCATCAAGGATCCCGACAACATGGCCCGCTATCAGAGCATTGTCTCGTCCATCCGGGAAATTGGCGTGGTTGAACCCCTGATGGTCTATCCCCAGAAAGGGAACGAAGGCTTCTACCTTTTGATGGACGGACATTATCGGCTCCATGCCTTGCGGAAGTTGGGCATTACCGAGGTCGAGTGTCTTATATCCCTCGAAGACGAGAGTTTCACGTACAACGCCCGCGTCAGCCGTCTCCCCCCGATCCAGGAGCACAGCATGATTGCCAAAGCCGTGAATAATGGGGTTTCGCTGGAACGGCTTGCATCCGCCCTGCACAAGAACGTGAGCGACATCAGGGAGTGGCTCAACATGCTCAAAGGAATCAGCCCCAAAACCGTGGAGTTGCTCAAGGACAAGCAAATCTGCCCGGGCACGCTAAAAATCATGCGCAAGGTGATATCCATGCGCCAGATTGAAATTGCCGAACTGATGATCAGCGCGAACAATTTCACCAAGGGTTACGCCGAAGCTCTTCTGCTAGGCACGCCCAAGGATATGCTCGTCGATCCCGGTGCCGTCAATGTGCGGAAACGAATTTCACGCGAGGACCTGGCACGAATGGAATTCGAAATGGCGAATCTCGAACGCGACTCCAAAGCCAGCGAGGCGAACTATGGGGGCAACATGCTCAACCTGACGATGCTTCAGGGATACGTCCGCAAGCTACTCGCTAACCCCAAGGTCACGCGATTCCTCGGCACCCGCCATGCTGAAATGCTCACCGAATTCGAACGCATCGCGGCGACGGAGGGGGTGTAGCCTCCGGCGCTAGAAGTGACGGATGTTCATTGAAGCTGATGCGGTGTCTTTTGACAACCTGACATTCTATTTGCGGGACGCCTCGTGGAAATTCGCAAAGTAAAAATCCATCTCTCTGAAGCGCTCTTCATGCCCAGGAATTTGGCGCAGAGCCCAACAGAGCAGTGACCGGAATGGGATATCCAGATGGTGCCACTCCTGACCCATTTCCTTTTCCTGCTGCCACTCCCTGTGCAGACGGGCGTAAACTACTTCAGACAGGTTTTGCCATTCTTCAAAGGGGTTCTCTTCACGGTCAACAGGCGTGGGGTAATAAATCTCCCATTCCCCTCGTTTCCGGGTCCGCCACTGCACATGGGTTTCACCGAACTCGAAGTAATGTTCAACCGCCTCCAAATCACTCGCTCCAAATCCATAACTATCCGAACAAGCGAAAATGACTCCCCGTGGCCTCGCTTGCAGAAGCCATTTTTGCTGATCGTGCGAAAGAGGCAGCACCGCGTGATGAAGATAGTCCGCCAACCAATGGACATACTCATTGTGCTCATCAGCGGAAGTGATTCCATCCCTCAATCGCGGAACCGTGAAATCACAAAAAAACCGGGGTGGTAGGTCACTGAGCATAAACCATTCATTGAAGGTTGGAGTTCGCACCCTGTCGTCGTGAAGGGTTTCGAAGGGGGCGCGTAGGTGGATGGGATTTCATGGCTGCTTATTCTTTCGTCCCGGCGATGGCAATTTCTTCAATTCCTTCACCGCCGCCTCAAAGTCCTTCTCCACCTGCGACGGCAGTGCCATTTGTGCGCTGTGGAACTTTTCGAACTCCAGTTCCGCTTTCTGCACCGCTTGCTCGTGAGAAATCTTTCCGGCGTGCTGGAGAAGATCCCGCCCGCCCAGACGCAGGAAATCATCAAGCTTAGCCAGCCAGTCCCGCATATACATCGGCTGGCGATTCAATGCCTGCACTTCCGCCAATTCCAGATACGCCACGACGATCCGGTTCAGCGCATTGAGTTCCTCCGGGGAAAGGTAGTTTTTGGCGATGATCGCCTCTGCTTTGCTGGGTTTCGCACCCACCCAGTTCGTCATCCCAACCTGCGGTTTCGCGCTGTCCACCCGCGCATGGATGACCTCGGCCGCTGTCTGGCCGTGCGCCGCCCAGTGCATCTTGTTTTGCACCGAGGCAAAAAACTGGCGGGACGTCTCAACGCCCGGGTCGTAGTCGATGCTCGTCGCGTAAATTTCCAGCACCTTGCGCCAAAACTCCTTTTCCGATGACCGGATGTCGCGGATGCGTGCCAGCAACTCCTCGAAGTAGTTCCCGCCGCCGCGTTGTTTGAGCCGCTCGTCGTCCATCGCAAACCCCTTCACGATGTATTCCCGCAACCGCTGGGTGGCCCAGATGCGGAACTGCGTGCCGCGCTGCGATTTCACCCGGTAGCCGACGGAGATGATGACATCGAGGTTGTAATGCGCCGTCGCGTAGTTTTTGCCGTCGGCGGCAGTTATCCGGAATTTCCGGACAACTGAATCCGGCATCAGCTCGCCCTCTTCGAAGATGTTCTGGATGTGCTCATTAATCGTGCGCACGTCTTTCTGAAACAACTCCGCCATCAGCTTCTGGGTGAGCCAGACGGATTCTGCCTCCAGGCGTACCTGCAACCGGATGTTGCCATCGTCCGATTGGTAAAAAAGGAATTCGCCGCCGGGCATGGAGGGTGGAATAAGATCGCTCATAATTGAATGTTCGTGGGCCGTGAGGGGGCGCGGGTGATATCGGGTTGTATGGTGGATGCCGCAAGGTCGGTGGCCAGCGAGCTGCCGTCCGTGACGTGAGGCAGATAGCGGTCTTTCGCAAACCCGAGCACGAAGCGATTTCGGACAGAGCAGGATTCCTTGGACTGGCGCGATGGGTTGCCGTAGGCGAAAGGCGAGAGGACCAGCAGGCGGTTTTCCTCCATCGGCTGACGGAAGGTGGCGTCCATGGTTTTCGGAATATCGCGAGCGGGCACCCAGATGAGATTCGCGCTGCACCGGGCGAGGATGGCTAGCACCTCCAGTTCCAGCGGAGTGTGGAATCCTGAAATGATGGTGGCACCTGCATCACACTGCCGACGTGCCCACTCACGGGCCTCGACCACTTTGGTTGCGGGGCATGGTGTGGAGCAAAGGAAAGCGGTCGCCGGGCATTCGATCAGCCGGAGATTGCCGGTGGCATGGAGTGTGGCCGGTGGCCGTCCGCTGAATGCGTCCCAGCGACCGAGCCGTACCGGCGGCTTTTGGCCGAGGAATGTCTGGATCACCTCGCCGCGATGGACCCAGAAGATGCCGGGCCGGATAAAATCCCGTGCCAAACGCTCGATTGTCGTGAGATTTGCGATGATGGCGAAACTGCTGAGCGGTTCGGTGACACCAGGCAGTACCACCTCCGCCGGATAATGTGGCCAGCCCTTGATCCGCAGCGCGTCGCCCAGAATCGATCCGGGCAGACCATGCTCGGCGCGGAGGTCCGGCGGATCTGCCACGGTCAGCACACCAAAAACCTCAGGCAATACCCCGCCGGGAAAATCGGCGTGGAGACGGAAGTTGGTGGCGGTCATGGCTTCTTGCCCTCGATGCGTTTGATTTCTCGGTCAAAATCCGACAGATACTCCGTGTCCTGCCGCTGGCGATAGACCACGTATTCGCCCTCGGCTTTAAGCTTCGCTTCCAGTGCGCTCACCTTGCCATTGTCCTGAAGGATCGGGTAGTTCGACAGCTCCAGAAAGCTGTGCAGGAAAACGATCCAATCCGCCATTTTCATCACGATGCCGCGCTCCGCCCGGTTTTCCGCAAGGTCCAGATAGGCGGAAACGATCCGGTTCAACTCTTTCACGTGCGCCTCGTTCAGGTAGTTTTTCGCCACGGCCACGTCCGACTTTAGGATTTTGCCGCCGGGCGCGTGTTTCCATGTCGTCAGGCCCATGTGGATCCGCGTGGCGTCGGCCGAATCGTAAATCAATTCCGCCGCCGTTTGTCCGGTGATCGCCCAGTGCAATTTGTTCTGCACGGTGGCGAAGAACTCCTTCGTCAGTGGCGCATCAGCACTGTAATCCACCGCTAGCGCGTAAATGTCCGTGATTTTCTGGTAAAACCGACGCTCGCTGGCCCGGATTTCCCGGATGCGCTCCATCAATTCGTCGAAGTAGTCCTTGCCGAGCACCCGCTTGCCCTGCTTCATCCGCTCGTCATCCATCACGAAGCCCTTGATGATGAACTCCCGCAGCGTGTTCGTTGCCCAAATCCGGAACTGCGTGGCCTGGTAGCTGTTCACCCGGTAGCCCACGGCGATGATGGCATCCAGATTGTAGACGCGGGTTTGGTAATTTTTCCCGTCGGCGGCAGTTGTTTCCAAAATGGAAATAGCTGAACCTTCGGCCAACTCGCCGGACTCGAAGATGTTTTTGAGGTGCTTGTTGATGGCCGGGACCTTGACGCCGAAAAGCTCCGCCAGTGCTTTCTGCGTCAACCAGACGGTCTCTTCCTTGAAAAAAACGTCCACCTTCACCGCCCCGTCCGGTGCTGTATAAAGGAGAAACTGGCTATTTTCGTTCATGGTTGAATTGGTTTTTGCTGGAATCGACTCCAATGACGCTCAAGTGCTTCCGTGTCTGGCTGATGTGTTATTTCCAGAGGGAGATTGATTTTAGAGCCATGGAATCCAGCGTATCCCGTTGCGGCTTGTGTGCCCGGGGCTACATGGATCACATGAGTATCGGGATGGATCGAAATCAGGTGACAGTCAAAAAGTGTATGCAAATCGCTTCTCAGCAACAGCCCATTTTGAACGTTGTCCGAAGCTGCCGCGAGGTAGGGATCGATGTGCGCACCTTCAAGCACCTGCGGAACAGAACACCCGCTGATGCAGCAGCAATTGTTATAGACGGCCTTCAGGTTCCGACGGAATGCCGCTTGCCCAGGACGATCTCTCATCATTTTTGCGGATTTTTCGGCGGCCTTTGATGGAGACATATAAGGCAGCGCGGGCGGAACGATAAACGTCGGTATTTTGAACGGACAATTTTTGAATGTCTCGGCGTGCTTCGGTTTCCATTCCACTGACAGGATTGCTGTCCGGTCCGTATCTTCGAATTGCAAACGGGCAACTCCGAGAAGCATCTCGTTCTTCGTGTTGAATGCATCGTATGGCAGATAATCCAGCTCGGCTTCCTGGCCACTAACGGTGATATCACATTTAGCCTCGTAATCCTTGCCACTGCGATGATGGCGAACCGTGTGAATGATTGCTTTCCTTGTTATTTCCTCAGCAAACAGTTCCAGTGGCAGAATGTCGATGTAGCCGCGCGATTCGCTGGCATCGTATTCAAGCCGTATCGCGCTCTCTGAGTTATGATTGAAAAGTGCTTCGTGCTTCGCCAGAATTTCCCACAGACCTACTCGCACACCCTCATGTCCTTCCTGATAGTATTCGATGTGTGCCCTCACGGAACGAATCGCGTTTCGGAGCATCGCATCACCCCGATCTCGGAGAATCCACGTCAGAAAGTCATCCGTGGCGGGGATGCTCTGGGCCCGCTTGTAAACTTCACCTCTTAGCATATAGGATACATTTCCTGCTAAGATGGATGCGCTGGCTTTTCTCATGCCTGTGCCTGCAAGAAGTTTCCTGACTTCGGTCATCCCGATCTCGCCATCGTGTCGCCGCAGGCCAGCCTTGTAGGCAGCTTCATATTGATCTTGTTCAATCATAATGCGTTACCTTCCGTTATTGAATGTGCCGTCAATTCGTCAACGTATGCTTCTACACCGTCAAAATCGAATGTCGGTTCGTGGCCGCTAAAAAACTGCCGATATCGCCAGACTGCATCATTATACGCCCTTTGCTGGTTCTCCTCGGATCCTCTTAATAGCACCACATGGATTTTGGCACTCTTGCGCACCATTCGGGAGAGCAGTTGCCTGAATTCAAAATCAGCGTGAGGAAGAGAATAGCCAATGAACACAATCTTGGTGGCCTCCATAAGTTCGACAGCCGCGTTCTGCCAAACCAATTTGATCTGAAAGTTTCTCAAATCCTTCAGAAAGGTAGGCATCACCAAAGCTGCCTGAAGTTTGATGTTTAAGTCACATGCCTTACAGTGCCGACAAGATATGGGAATCTCGAAATTATCCACGGCAGGCTTGTCACCGAATTTGGTGAACAGTCTCTGACAGTGTGGACACTGCAGCCAATTCAAAGAGCCATGAATCTTTAGCAACTTAACGTTGTAACCCTTCGATCCCAGCGCCCAAAGCCCTGACTTCACTCTTGGATCGTGTTTATCCACTGAGCTAATATAGCAGCAATAGTCGACCACCCCGATGCGGGCATATTTCTTTTCGAATTCGTCCGGGCCAAGCTTCTCGCGGTCCACTCGCTTTAGTTCATTGAAGATCGCATTGTCCAACACAACGTCCCAGTTCAGAGAGACAATCGAAAGATAATCGTGGATTCTGGCGCTTTCGCCATCATCATCCAAATCTGCTTTATCTCTCCGCTTCGAAGCAATTTCGACGATATGCTTTGCAAACTTATCGACGTATTCTTGTCCGCCTTGATGTGAACCAAATGAACTTCGAATAGCCACCGAAACCAGGTGATCGAGATCTCTTCGCAACTCCAACAAATCACTCACTCCCTTTTCCTTGAACGATATTCCATCAGCTAAGCATCGATCAATCGGCGTATACAAATCCTCAAGCGCCATCTGGTGGATCTCTTTGGAACTAACTACGTTTAAGACGCCTTTTAGAAACTGTTTAACGTTTTTTTGCCGTTTTGTGATGAGTAGGTTCAAGTTTTTTTTGAACATCATTTCGAGCAGTTTGGACTGGAGTGGTCCACCGGCATCAATCGAGAATCCAGCGCCAAGAACATACACTGTTTTTTGATGGGGTTCAGTATTAATACTCGCTACTGTATTCATCGTCATGATTGCGAAGTTAATTTAGATACAACGACTTCGAGGAAGTTTTTGGTGGTTGCGCGGGAGGCGGCGAGTTGGGTTTCCAACTGGTCCACCAAGGTCATTAGTTGATCCACTTTGGCCACGATTCGGTGTTGTTAAAACGATTTCGCATCCTCGATCATGTTCGCGATCTGTCTAATTCTGTTACGTCGTTCGCCCCAGGCTTGATCGAAGCCACTTAAATACTGCTGATAATCATTACGGTCATTTTCAACATACTTGAGTTCACGCAATATATCGAGCACGAAATCATTTGCATTATCATAGTCGAGCGAACCCGTTAATATTAACTGTATCCACCATTCCGCAGTTTTCATTCCCATGAGTTCTACTAGCTTTCTACAGAGAGAAGTGGGGCCGCCCTCGCCTTTCTGAAGTTGCACAAAAATAGTCGGAAGTGCCACTCGGACAAAACTGAGAAGTATTGTGCCTGCGCCGATCCCCCAATATAGCTTACCCTCGCGGCTTGGATCGACAGTGTACATTGAGTGACCCAAGATTCGGAATGCTTCTTGCACTTGGCGCGGACGCAGCTTCAACGCCATTGTCAGCTCTACAATCTTACGATCAACACCTTCGTTAATTTTGAGTAAACTTGAGCGTTTGCCCTCGATCACCAAATACTTCCCAATATACTTGCGAGCGAGTGTCATTTGCGCATTCTCCGTAGGCTCAGGAAGCTGGAATACACGGTGACAAAACTTTCGAAAGTACTCTTCGAACACCAGATCTTGACCAAAGAGCGCTTTTGCGGAATTGGCCAAATGTCCGTAATCAATCGCAAGAACAAAAACCATGCCACGGACATCAAAAACGTGTTTGATAGTTTCAAGGTAGCTCACCGCATAGTCGGGACGACAGCGATCAAGTTCATCGACAAAAACTAAGATCTTGGGCATTTCGCCACCAAAGGCCGCCGCAAGTTTCATTTTCAAGATCTTAAGAGATTCGGAGCGTTGGTGGTAAATCTCGATAATATCAGGCCTCACTGGCTTCCTCGATTTTTTCTTACCTTCTGCAAAATCTCCTGCCTTCACAGCGTCGATTCCTGTGAATTTAGCTGCAACTCCATTTCCCAGGCCCAAGGCGAACCAAGCCATGTCCTTAGCCGCTTCTTTCAGAGCGGATTTTTCAGCCTGGTTCTCATCACCGTTCCATTCGTCAAGGGCTTCGATCAGGTTTGCCAGGATAGCTAGCAAAGGATCGCCGCAGTAGTCGCTTTCCCACGCATTTAAGACCAATGGCATTGGAACGAATTTTCCCTGCTCCCGACGGGAGCGAAGATCGCTCTCCCACATCTTGAGGAATGTGGTCTTGCCTGCACCAAAACCTGCATTCAAACCTAACACTAAGCTTCCATCGACGTAATCGTGTTCGACGAGCAAAAAGTTCTCCATACGTTCGCAAAATGGCTTCAATCCAAGGCGATCTGTCGATTCGAAATTGAGTGTGAGATTTTGTGTCATCTATGTAAACTTTTGCCAGTTCAGCTATTTTTTCGCTTGGGGGTGGATTTCTGCAGCTGTATAGCTGCATCAGGGAGAATGTAGATTTGAGCAATAATGCTTTCAACGATATCCATGACCAGATTCAGTTCTCGCGCGGTTGGACAGTGTCCGCGGTGAGATGCGGCGTTGCCAGCATCCAGTGCGGCGTCCAAAAACGCCCGCTGTTTCTTGGAAATGAAGGACTCAATTTCCAGCGCATCAAGTTTCTGATTAAATCCTCCGCAATCTTTCACCGTATCCGTCATGGTCATATCCAATAAAGCCCGAGCACCCATTGCACCCAAGCGCCGACTGTTGGCGTGAAGCGCGGCATAGATCTCGATTAGAAGCGCGTCCATGTCCGGTGGCACTGTAGATGAAGCGTCATTTGCCCAATCAGGTTTTCTGCGGGAGATCGGAGGAGGGAAGTACTCGATTTCGACATCATCGTACGCCGTGGTTGAGACGGTCCGCTGCAATGAAATGAAATGACAGCCCAGGCACTCGATCATCCGGTGAGTCGTCGACCATGTTGCCTGCATTTCATCGTCATCTTCGTGCTTTGCCTGGACTCTCAAGACAGCATGGTCGGTCTTTCCAGCACATTGATTGCATGGTGCCAGGATGATTTTTATTTCACTTTGCATACTTCACGATGTAAGTTCGGCCACAACGGCTTCGAGGAGATTCTTTGCGGTGGCGCGGGAGGTGGCGAGCTGGGTTTCTAACTTGTCAACCAAGGCCATCAATTGATCTACTTTGGCCACGATCCGACGTTGTTCGGCGAGGGGGGGGATGGGGGCGGCGAACTTGCTGATGGAGGTCGCATTCACATTCGGGACTCCGATTGATCTTAGACTGAGTCCAAGCAGATCGCTACCGTGCGGTGAACAGAGGTAGAGGTAATAGAAGTCAGCCGTCACCTGGGGAGGAAATCGAAAGCGGATAAGGTAAGCACTAGGAATGGCAATATAGTCTCCTTTGAATACGGCCATCATTCCGATCGTGCCCGATCGGGTAACCAAAAGGTCGTTCGTCCGCACTGTGTAAAGAGCCAGCTTTTTTGGATCATCGACTTTAACATGAGGTGGGACGCGAAGAACAATTAGCCCATTGGCGGTCATATCCGTCGTTCGAATCGTCGGTATTCCGCCTTCTTTTACATACTCATCCTTCCCAAATCGGGGACCGTAAAACGAACTGTCGTAGACTTGCCCGAGGGGAGCAACTTTCCATGACGATGGCACGGAGTACGGAAGCGAAACTCCTTCAGCGTCCGAGGACATCGCGCGCTTCTCGTCCTTCTTCATACGACGTGCCAGCAACACGTTCAGCAATTCGTCGCCAGTTCCCTCGTTGGAGTCTTGATGAACGAGCTTGCCTTGAACAGCCATCGCAAGAATGGATTTACGGAGGTCGGCGGGAACAATGTCGTAGGACTTGTGGAAGAGGAGATTGAGGTTGGCCGGGGTGGGCGCGGCGGCAAAGCGGGCCAGCGAGGCGCGGGCGAGGTCGGCGTGTTTATTCTCGCGTTGCTGCTGCTGGGCCTCCAGGCGATCACACAAGGCCATCAACGCATCCACCTTGGCTACGATGCGCTTTTGCTCGGCGAGGGGTGGGAATGGAAATGGGGATGACTCATAGTAATCTCGGGGGACGCGCTTTTGGCCTGCGGACCCTGTCATTCGTGGCACACCGCGTGAGATGAAGCCACGCGTTTTCAAATAAATTAAAACAAAATCGGGTAAGATCGCATCTGTGGTGGGTCTAAACACATGCAACTCCGTCGTCCCAGCGCCTATTCCGTTAATCAGATTCCGCATCACCGCGGATTTGGCGTTCTCGAAACAAGGGGTGATCTTTGCCAAAACCACGTCGCCTTCTGCGAAATGAGTGAAGCCTTTCTTTACTTCGCTCCACATCTTCTCTTCCGAGAGCACCGGAACTCGATAGTCCGCTGAAATCATGGACATCGGGACGAACGATACATGAATACCGTCGGAGACATCGTTGCGAACTCTTGTGGTGCCAAGATCATCAAGACAAACCCAACGCCACGTTTCCGGCACATCGAACGGAGGATCTAATCCCGCGGGCTGGTCAAGCAGTCTCTGATCAAACTCGGTGATGAATTCAAGCCAGGCTTTGTCACGTTGATCCGATTCGCGTTGTTCACTGAGAGATCCTCTTACCGCGAGTTCCAGCACCACCTCCCGCATCTTCGCCACGGCGTTGGGTGCGTCGGCGAACAGGTCGAATTTTTCAAAGAAGGTTTGCAGGGTCATCGGTTGGGTCGCCCTTGCAGGGCTCGGAAGAATTGGGGGTGGCGTGACCCGGGGCGTTGCCCCGGGCTGGCATGGGACGCCCCGGTGGGGCTGAAGAGTGGAGGG
>Ga0194047_10001805_pt1 | contig 12718 bp, 9 predicted proteins | sample JunL225m_MetaG_2_FD_160070 | JGI IMG/M metagenome (GOLD analysis project Ga0194047, IMG submission 160070) | Anoxic zone freshwater microbial communities from boreal shield lake in IISD Experimental Lakes Area, Ontario, Canada - Jun2016-L221-5m | ecosystem: Environmental > Aquatic > Freshwater >...
ACATAGCCGCCAATTCTCCCGGACCGAGGTCTAATGAGAGCCATTCAGAGGGCTGTGCTTTTGGGTTTATGATCCTGATCCATGAAAAATCTGACAGGTTTGGAACATCATATCCACTCTTGTCGCCAACCATTAATTCAACCTTCACCGCTTCAGGAGTCCATATTTCTCCGAAAATTTCAGGAAGTCGATCAATCAGTCCGATACGATAAAGATAGAGTAAGGGGGATGTATTACTAATGGCTTGAAGCATGGTCGTGCTCTAAATCATCTAATTCGGAGTCTAGGGGAAAAACATTATAGCGGCTGAGACTGAGTAAAAATTCAACGCGGCTCATCCCGGCAAGCTCTGAAGCACGACCAGACGACAACCGCCCCATCTCAAACAGCTTAACTGCCGCAAGAACCATCAGTTCCCTCCCGAAAGCAAGTGCATCAGTCTTTTCTGCAAGCAGTATCTTTTCGGGAATATCAAGCGTAATGTGTTGAGCAGCCATGGTTCTCCTTTTTCTTTTCTTCAATTCGATTCCAGCCTTGCCTGGTACATGCAAGCATTGTTGTAACAACACACGAAACATATCAAAAATTCACTCCGGATCATAGTAACCCCGCCTCATCATGGAGATCAGAGCGCCGTGAAAGGGATTGTATGCGGTAAATGTCAACAAAAATGTCGCCAAAAAATAATTACTACTAATAATCAGGGGTTAAGATAACCGTTTGAAGTAGTGACCTTCTGCCAGATCACCGCGCCCATGTAGTCGAACCCGATGGTCTCGCAGAATTTGATGATCTCCGTCCGGATGGGAATGACCTTGTACCTGCCGTAGTAGACCGAGCGGGCAAACTGGTCGCCGATGTTGATGCAGAGACGGCAGCCGGGATGCAGCACCCTCTCGCATTCGTTCCAGACAAGGTTCAGGTTGTTGATGTAGCTTTCGTAACTCTCGTGAAAGCCGATCTGATTCCTTGTTTATTGAGGCTCGGCCCATTTTTCGCAGTCGCGCCAACTCATGATTGTGACACCGTTGCGCTCATAGGAATCATCACCTCCATAGATCAGCCAGGGTTGAAGTGCTTCCTCTGCGGCAAATCGTGCGGCTCTCTGGCCTGCGCGGATATAGTCACCGGTGATGGTCTGGCCTGATTTTATTTCAACCGGTTGCAGTTTTGTGCCACGTTCAAAAACAATATCCGCTTCAAGCCCATTATTGTCACGCCAGAAGTAGAGATCTGGAGGCTGCCCTCGGTTATAGCGGGATTTGAGAAACTCGCTGATAATGAATGATTCAAAAATTGCTCCTCTCATGGGATGTAGAGCAAGGTGTTCATGCGAACGGATACCAAGCAGCCAACAAGCGAGACCCTGATCCAAAAAATAGAGTTTTGGCGTTTTTATAAGTCGCTTTCCGAAGTTTCGAAAGTATGGCGGGAGCAGATGGACAATGTAGCTTGATTCCAGAACAGAGAGCCATGAACGGGCTGTTTTCTGGGAAACACCTGTTTCACCCGCCAGTGCATTAAGGTTTAGCAGTTGTCCGTTTCGACCTGCACAGAGACGCACAAAGCGCTGGAATACCGATAGATCATGAACTCGTAACACCTGCCGGATATCCCGCTCAATATAGGTGGCGATGTAACTTGCAAACCAGTCGGCAGGCGATATATCCCTCACATGAAGAGCAGGATAAGAACCCTTTATGATCAGCGTGTCGAGCGATAGTGACGATTGCGATGCTGCCGGAAGTTCTGAAATGGACAAGGGAAGCAAAGCAGTCATGCCAACACGACCGGCAAGAGACTGGCTGACTCCGGCGAGCAGTCCGAATTGCTGTGAACCGGTCAGAATGAATTTTCCGGGAATCGGCTCTTCATCAACCATGCCCTGAAGGTATGAAAAGAGATCCGGCCATCGTTGAGCTTCATCGAAGATGGCTCCATCACGAAACCGGTGAAGGAACCCTTTGGCATCTTCAAAGGCAAAGGCACGTTCTGCAGGGTCTTCAAGGGTTATGTATGGCTTATCGGCAAAAACGGCTTTTGCCAACGTTGTTTTTCCTGACTGCCGAGGCCCGGTTATTGCGATAACAGGAAATGTTTTGGCCAACCGCTGAAGGGTTGCTGTTAGTTTGCGATAGATCATAGGATATTATACAAATAAAGAATTGAAAGCGCAAATTGTATAACTTTTCGCTTCCCTAACGCCAAACTCCGGTTCCGCCCAAGCTTTTTCCCCTACTCCGAACCATCAGCCGAAGTGGATGTCACCTGCTACCTCTGCGGCGGCAAGGGGATGCAAAAAATCAGGCTTGCTCGAAATCCTGACTTCGCCAATTAGTGCGGAAACTCCGGATTCAAGAGATTGATGAGTTCGCTGTTGGCCAATTCGTGAGTATCCATGCGCAGGATGTGCACCTCCCCGGTGAGTTCATCACGGATATTGGCCTCATGAACCTGCCACAGCTCGTCCCGGATTTGTCGTAATGACCGCCCTGTTTTGATCTCCAGATACTTTCCCATCATCAAGGCCATGAAGCAAACGAGTATATGAGATCGGATTGCCTCCTGCGTGTGATGGAAAATGGGTCTGGCTTTCAGGTCTGACTTGCTTATCCGAAACGCCTGTTCTACATGCCAGAGGTCCCTGTAGTAAGCGACGATTTCAGCGCCGGGCATCTCTTTTTCCGTGATGTTGGTGACATAGCCTTTGATTCCCAGCAGCTTCTCTGCTTTTGCCTGCAGAGCCGTATCGAAGATGAACGGCTTGTCTTTCTCTTCAGACTTTTTCACGAACTTGGCCCTCCGACCAGGTTCGTTGCGTTCAAGGAGCTTGAGCGCCCGTTCCACTTGCTTGTCAAACTCGCGTTTGTCCTTCTTGTAGCGCGCTTCAGAGAATTCGCAGATGACGGAGACTTTCTTCTCAGCATAGGCATAGCTGAAGCGCCGTAATGCCTTGTCAGTGCGGGCCAGTTCTTTGTGGATCTGCTCAATGAAGCAAATCGAGGTGTTTGCCAACCGTGCACCTACGATGTAGCTATACTTTTCTTCTTCAAGTTTCTGCATGTTGTCTTTCGAGAGCATCGCCGCATCGGCTACAATGACCGGCTTGGTTTTTCCAACCCGCTCCTGGAAGCGGTGGACAACATCCAGCATCGTATGGCCTTCGAAAGTGTTGCCTTCAAATACCTCGTGCATCACCGGAAAGCCCGAACGGGTGGTGATGAGGCCAATGACGATTTGCGGCTGCTGGGGTTTGTTGTCCTTCGAGAATCCTGGTTTCTGAAAGTCGTATTCCTTGAAGGATTCGAAGTAGAGCGTGGTGACGTCGTACAACACCAGACAAAAGTTCTCTTTCAGATCATTTCGGGCTGTCTTGATGGCTGCCGTTTCGATTTCCTCCTGATACTCAAGAAGCCTCGACAGCATGCGATAGGCAGTTCGTTCGATGTAGGAGACGTTGAAATACCGTAGCAGCAACTCCAGGGTGCGCAGCTTTGAAGTCGGTTCAATGATGCGCATGAGAGCCAAATCCAGATACAGCTCTGGCAAGCCACCAAGGCCGCATTTTCGGGCACAGGCAAGCAAGACGTTTCGGGAAAACTGGTGCGTTACGCTGACAAGCTTGGCGTGGGATAGAGCCAGTTGCGGTGCGGGTATGGCTGGCGCCAATACCCCGGCAAACATGTTCGGTTGTCTGCGATGCGCTTCGGCATAGGATTCAGCCTCAGCCATCAAGAGATCGCATTCACGTTCACTGTGAGCGCTGCCTATGTGCTTGATGATGGCACGCTTCTTTTCCTCATTGCGGACAACCTGAACGGCGGTTGCCCCAGAGGCGGTTTTAACCTTTCGGATTGTCAAGTCCCCACGCATGGGGAAAAGATACAATTAGTGCGGATATTGATGAACCGAAAAATACTAACCCTCTTATAAATAAAGAGTTATTTTCTGGAGGGTACGGTTTAGATGCAATGTGGCGAAGTCAGGAAAAAATCAGGCTTGCTCGAAATCATGGGCTGCGGCATAGACCCCGAAGAGTGGTCAGGCTACGCCTTTGGTATGGGCGTTGACAGGACGGTGCTGCTGAGGTACAAGATTGATGATATTCGGTTGCTGTTTGAGAATGATTTGCGGATGTTGCGGCAGTTGGGGGCGTAGGGGGGGGGGCAAGATATGCCGCAGATTAGATGTTGCTGCAATATGATCAATCAACCATAGGAAGAGATAATACTGTCCGACTCGGCATTGTGCTTCCTGATATTGTTTTCAACAGATTTGCTTGATGAGTTTGCATAGCAGTAAGCACAGAGATGATGGCAGGTATCGTACCTACCGATGTCTTTGCTCACGATGCATCCGCACTCCTTACGCTGCCCCTTGTCCTTCAAATGCGACTGAGAACCGCCTGTAAAGAGGTCGAGCTGATCGGATTCGTATCCAAGGAAGCTCATTAGCTCAAGGTCGGTCTTAAAAAGCTTGATCATGAGATCGTCATCAATGCACCGATTGTGCCTGATGCCATATCTCGTCAGGTCCAGCAGCTCCGCGCACGTTGCAATCTCAAGTCCCCACTCCTTATTTAGCGCTACGAGGCGCTCGGCAAATGATGCCATCAGTTCCAGCGTAAACTCACGATACTCGTGCGGTTGTTTTGCAAGGTTGTTACGAACTTTCTTGTACAAGTTGATATCGGCAAAGCTGATGACAAGTTTCCGGGTAGATCCCTGAAGCATTATTGCAATTCTGTTGATTCGGCTAAGGAGATCATCAACCGTCAGCGCGTTAGACAGGATTAACGGATCGAACCGCCAGATTACTCGCTCCGGCCCCACCTTGTCCGCTAAGCGCTTGAAGACTTCGATGCGCTCAGCCAACGGTGGGACATTTTTCTCAATTCCTTCGGCATCGTAATCATTCACGGTAAACTGGAAATAGTAGTTGATGCCAGTATCATCAATCTCAGAAAGATAAGGCAAAAGTGACTTCGGGTTTTTGGACCAGAACACGATGACACGTGTACGCTCAAAGGAAACATATTGCACCTGGTTTGCATTGAACGGATTCGTCCAAAGCATGTAGCCTGCACGGAGACGATTGGAAAACCACTTCGAGAAGAACGCTGGGATATCCGTTGCGCGACTCGCGGAGACAATAACCGGACAGAATGCCTCAACAACACGTCTATCTGGCAGCATCAACTTTTTATTTTCCCATCCTCGGAATATCATTGGGCAACTTTTATTTAGCTGTACCTCTTCATGAGCAAGAGCCTAACATCGCTGAGCACAATTTCATGGAGATAGTTTTTCAAGACCTTACAAAATGCGTTGATTGCCTCGTCGTTGGTTCTCTGGCTTAATGGCTTGGTCCGAATCATCCCTTTTGCGTTCTCGTTCTCCCACCCGTAGTATTTGGAGTTCGGATTTTGCCAGTCGCACTGGAACCATTCGAGGTCATCCCTGACGCGTTTCTGCTCAAGGGATGGGACAACAGCTCGAAGGTTTTCCCACACCTGAGCATCCGTCCAAAATGTAGCTGTTTGCGGGCGCCCAAAGAGAGGCATGGAGACTGACCTATGTTCCGAGGACTTTGACTTCAAGGCATCCTCGAAGAAATCAACCACCGCCTTCTTCGTTGTACCTTTTGGCAGTTTCTTCCCGAGTTCTGAGGCATTGGTCTTCTTGGTCAGAAGCGTAATGAAGCCCTTGGAAAGACCGCCGTTTGCTAAAAGAAGCTCACGGAGCTTGGCATGCCAGGGAGTAGATCCCGGGAGTTTCTGCTGAAGCTGGTCGAGCAGGGACTGAACGACAAAGAATATGGAGGAATCTCCTGTCAAAGGCTTAACTTCAACTGGCAATGCCTTGGGAATGAGTGCTAGCTGGTGAAGATCATCAAACGGGATATTATGAACTACGCTGTGAGTATAAGCATGCATCTTTTTAGCATACTCGGCATCGCCATGCTGAAATGAAAGGTTGTAGAATGTTTTAGGGATCTTTGAGAATCCGAACATCGAGCCCCACAGTGCAAAAGCGATGCGAAAATCACCAATGCCGTGAAGGATAAGAAAGGCCTCCAGTTTCTCGAGATCGTCCCCTTTCAGGATGAACGCCGCGAATGACTTCATTGTAAGGCTGTCGGAATCGTTAAAGTTAAATTTGCTGCCGCTTTTGATGTTGTTCAGCAGGGCGTTAATATACGTCTTATAGGAACTACTCTCCCACTGCTCGCCGATCAACGCCCGGATGACCGTGCCACCTGCGAGGGCGACATCTAGACGATTCTCATCAAGCTGCCCGTAAAACTCACTAGTCAAGCAATAGCCGTTTACAAGGCGAAGTAACGATTCGGTGGAATGGTCGCCGGACTTGTTGCGGTCACGGAGTACAGCAATTTCTCCATGGTTGATTTCAATGCTGTCGCCTTGACTTGGATCAAAGCACTGGCTTCCAATTCCGTCCTCGGCAAAAAAACTCTCAAGTGTTATGCATGAAAAATCAACTTCTTGACATAAAGTTTTGGAGTAATTCCTTGTCGGATCGTTGAGCATTGCTGAAACTTTGTTCCGAATTGCTCGAAAGTCTGAACGATAGCGAGCTATCTCTGGGGTTATGGATTTATATGCCCCAATAATGTAGCCGCTGACAAAACCCTTCAATCTATTAATGCGATTGTCTGCCTCAGATGACTTCAAAGAAACTTCCGTCTTACTATCCAGGATACCTTCAAGAATCTTGTCTGACCATTTGAACGGATCACAATTCACAGGGTACTGAGTATGCATACAAGGACGATACAGTTCGACCAGCTTAGTTGTGAGGCTCGGTTCAGACTTGCTCAGCACAATCCGTTGCACATTCTGATCGGCGAAATACAGATCGGCTGACGAGGGCTCAAAGTAAATGGTTTCGTCATACGAATATATATTTACTTCCGAGTTTTTACCTTGCTGCTTAATCAGAGTTTTTGGTAGACAGGTGGTGCGCAGACGAATTACTAACGGGTAACTATCGTTGTAAGAATCATTTAGAGTGTAATCAGGATACCTATCGTAAAGAAGCAACACATTAGCAAACGGATTAGGCTCCACAGCTTCGAACTGGTTGTACCCGAACCGTCGTGCCAAATAAAATGTTGGAGGTGAGATAGAACCTGTTGACAGAATATTGTTAAAGTTCAGCGTAGTAGTTGGGAGATATAGGTATTCCATGATGGCGCCCTTTTTCAAAGTTCGATTTTGTCTGCCTCAAGTGTTGTCAAATATAAATTCTTTGGTATAACATCGAGGAAAAGCGAAAGCGCATTAGAATACATAATGAAGAGCAACCGATAAGTACGCGTTATTGCAACGTATAAAGAAGAACTCCCATTCTTACTTGGAAAATTGCATTCAGGAAGAAAAACTGCCTCAAACTGAAGCCCCTTCGAACTATGATAGGTCATAAGCTTCGGATTGTCGCTATCAAAATCGAGATCCATGCGGGAATTACTGTAGTTATCGCTATCCTTGTATCTTGCCTCGACAGAGTGGCCCTGATCTCGAAGGTAGTTATAAGCGCGTTGAACAATCGGATTTGTCGGAAATAGGAGTGCAGCATCAGTAATGCTGCGATTTTTTATCTGTTCCATCGCAACATCAAGTTGTTGCTCAAAAGAGCTGTATTGAAGAATTCGAGGCATTTCCGTTCCTTCTTTTTGGCATCGCAGCACAAGTTCCTCATCGTTACACAATGGAGCTGCGAAACGTGCGACCTTTCGTGGAAGCCGGTGATTAAAGGCAAGCTGCTCTGGCTGAATCTGCGCCTCAGCCGCAATCGCCAGAATGTCCTGCGTGTCCTTGAGTCCACGGTATATAGACTGAGCGCTATCACCCCAGAAAAAAAATGCACGATGGGCGGCAGACTTGAATTTGTCGATCTCCTCCCTCTCGAAATCCTGAATCTCGTCAACAATGATAAAATCAGCGGATGGGCAGCCCAGTTTCTTCCATTGATCATGATACATGAAGTTTTCGTCATCCAGACCGATGGCACGGATGCCATCTGACATATAGCGGTTCAGCACCTTGGTGAAGACAATGAACTTGTATGTAGTACCATCTTGGAGATCGTGAATCTGCTTTGCTTTCCACAATGCCAAGATAGACTTCCCACTGCCAGCACAACCCGAAACAACCATGGATCGATCGATACGTTTCTGGAGAAGTTGAACCTGAAAATTATCAAGTTCATCCTCGTTCACAAAGAATGTCTGCTTCGGCATGTCGGCTTATCTCCTCTTAAGATTGTCGTTTATTATGTGCTAATTCTATATCCGTCCAGTCGCTTACCACGACCATCCGAATATGTGCAAGTAGTACATCTGTCGTTTGCGACTCTGGTACTGATTACATATTCGGCATCCCTCTCAATGTTTTCGTAAAACGCAGAGGCTAAGGCCTTTCGCGCCAAAACTCGATATGCGACCCGACTGAGATCATTTCGACGCGCACGATGGGTGATGCTGAACTCTTTCTGTGTGAAACACTGCTCATCGCAACTTGTCTCGTAAAGATGGCATGGAACGGGGATAAGAGTCACAAAAGCGGGCTGCTCCCGCACAAATTGTGAACCTTGATTATTAAGGAACATCGGATAATAGTTATCGGCATGCTTAGGTTTCGTTGTGACATCAAGAAGGAGGAGGAGTCCTATTTTTGACAGAAGCGGTGTGTAGAAGGAAAGGAAACGATGATAAAATCCGTCGGACAGCCCGGCACCGGTGGATATGATCTCATTACCCATTTTGAAGGACGTGATGAAGTCATATGAATCACTCGTTGGAACAGGAAAATCATCAAGAGCGGTGAATCTCGCAACAGTGATATCAACATCCACGGCAAAGGTTGCATTCGCAGTGAAAGCATGCAGGATGGTTTTCAATGCATCGAGCGCAAGTTCATTCCCGTCGAACGCATGAATATGGACAGCGGAGAGATGTGGACAGTGCTTTGCAAGCACAGTGAGCAGACCAATTAAATTGCCTCCTGTCCCGCAGCCAAGATCCAAGATCCATGCATCAGTTTTAACGGCCCAAGCTGTGCTGTAAGCGCTTGTTGCAAACAAAGCATCCAGTATGCAAAAAGCTTCGGCATAACTGCGTGGAAAGTAGGTTCCTAAGTAAACCTTGATTTCGTCAGCATCAAGTTCCATGTTATGCTCAAACCTTTGCCAGTTTGGCTCATGCCGGGCTTCCATGATGTCGAATATGAGGTATTCCAGCCAGTTTGGCAAGACAGTGTTGGTTTTGAGCCACTGGACAGCTTGAAGAGAGTCATAGTTCGATGCGTGAACGATGGCATCTTGATGGGCAGTCTTTGAACCAATGATGGGCATTCCGTTGAGTGGATCACCATCGCCCCAGTAAAGGCAATGCGTTGTCTCGCTCTTACAGATTAGTACATTCTTTTTGAGAAATAAGGATAGCCCTCTTAATGCCTCGGGCATGAGTTCTCGCGCCTCGGAGAAATCAATGAACACCATATACTCGTGAGTGGCAGAAATCCCCACAGGGAAATCTGCATCGCCCTCATTGAACGCCGAGATAGAAACACGCGTCGAGTAGTCTGCACCAATAACGACTACGCAAACTTGTTTGACGTATTCCAAGAGTCTTTCTATAGCAATTTTAACCATTCGCGACTTGTAATCTAACAAGAAATAAAACGACTTTTATACCTACTGATTATATGGCAGATCTGGTTTTAACTGCCCATATTGGTAAGATCTGAATGCCTGATAATTTCTATACGCGTGATGGTTATGGAGTACATCAACCAGACGCTTACAGCATATCATTCTAAAAATCAAGAACATACTTCCTTTTAGTTTAGAGAACTATCACGAACATCCCAACAAATCCAAGGGAATGCGTATTTATGCGGCATTTTTTCTCCTATAGATTTAGAATACCTTTTTTCTGGAAATCCCTAACAGCAATGATGTAAAGGCGGCTCTTGCATTAATCAAAATAGGATCTATGCTGAAGTTTATCGTAACTAAATAGCTCTATCCTATCGTCTAATCAAAAAAACCGAAATTGTACGCCATTAGCGCATTTTATTATCCCGCGATAAAAAACCCCGCCGCAAGCAGCGGGGTATTTTGAAGACAAATCTATAATACTTTACGCCTCAAGAGGCGGGGAATATGACCCATAGAGATTCAAAGCCTGCTGAATTGGCTGAACCAAGGCATCTACGCTGTGATTGTTTCTCCGTATCCATACAGCGAAAAAAGCTCCTCGCACAATGATTTCAGAAACGAATCCAATTTTCATTCCAATCTGGCTAAAGAGTAAGTGGGGATCACGGTTAGTTGAGCGCACACTATTAATTGCATCACGTACTACTTGTTGAGCTTCAGGTGGACGCTGACAGGATACCGTCAAAACAGCTAAATCGTCATCAAGATGTTGGCAAACGTCGTCGACAATAGAAGACTCTGGTTGGCTACCAGGTAGTCTATAAACCCCTATATCATTATCTTCAACTTGCTCTGAGTCCCCGTCGATGTAACAAAATGAAATAGAACTTAGTGCAGGATTTTCCCGATGTCCCGTATGAATTCGCTTTGCATTTCCGTCACCAGAGACCGCATAAACTTCCAGTTGATCGAATGACTGACCGAGTTTTTCTCGCAGCACACAGTCAAGCCAATTCTTAGCGAAGTTATCCTCAACAAAAATAACAATTTTTGTATCTATTCTACCGGACACAGCACGGAGCGTCTCAACCGATAGCTTCCCTTGCTGAATTTGTCCATCTAAAGCTGCCCATATTGCTTGGGGAGGCAATGGATCAAGTGCGTAATCACTATGAGTTGTAAAAATAACTTGGCAATTGCGGCGTTGCGCTACGTCAACGAAATATTCAACAAGTCTCCTGATTGCAATAGGATGAAGTCCATTTTCAATTTCTTCAACAAGAATAAGGGCATTTTCTTCCGTCGTTTCAATTGCTGACACCATTCGAATAACAGAAGCCTCGCCCGCGCCAAAATGGAACTCCGAGTACTCTACAATCCCATCTCCACCGATATGGAAGCAATCGGTTGCTCCGATATTCGTAACGTGAAAAGCATCGACAGATTTGCCAAGAATTTTTTCAACTTGCTCAGCTACCGCTGGTCCTAATTCACGCTGCTGGCCAGAGTGCCGGTACGATGTTTTTGTAAGTTTCTTATACTTGGGTTTTTCTCCTGCGGGGACTGTCCGCTCAATACCAAAATAAAGGACAGTGCGTACAAGTACATCACTGCGCTTCCAGCGAGACTGACGAAACCTGCACCCCCGGCGCAGCTCACTGCGTTGATTGATAGTTTTGTCGATTGCTGAATATTCAATTGACCAGTCCGACATGCTATCATCCCCAATTGCGCTCTTGGGAAAAAACAAGCCAGGGCGAATTTGGCGATATGCGCAGGCTGCCGCACCCATTATCGTTGATTTCCCCCCACCATTTGGGCCAATCAATGCCGTCACTGGAAACTCAAAGGATACAGTCTGTCCACGAAAAGCTCTTACGTGATCTAATCGAGTGTTCAAAAGGTACTTGCCATAGTTTTGTCTTCTGACTTTATCGAGAAGAGCTGTTATCTGGGATTGACGTATCTCGCTGACGTATTCCATAATTATTCCTTTTTATCCGATCGAACATTCGGCATTGGATAGCCTGATCTACCTAATTGTTTAAAAAAAGAAAGTCCATCTCATAACTTTCATGAAAGCCGATCTGGTTCTCCGTCCCGTAGTCCTTGAGCTGCCAGTAGGATGGCGAGGTGACAACAAGGTGCACCGACCGGTCAGCGAGGAGGTTCATCTGTCGGCTGTCGCCGTGGATTATGGTGTAGTGGCTCTTCAAGGGGCTATTGGGTGTATGGGTTGTATTGTTGGTAGAGCAGTTTTGGATGCTTGAGTGAAGTATAGAGAATTTCTTTTGATTTACACTGATGGGGACTGGGCAAATAATGTCAGAAGCACTTTGGAAAAAGTGCGCTAAACTTACCGGATCTACCCCGGAATAAATATACTATAAGCGCAATAATTCACATAAAAGCGGAATTTAACACACTACGAAGTAGTTAATCATTAATTAATTTGGTACGTTTATCTTTACGACGACCGCATAAATTCACATAAACTGAGAATTCATGCAGACAAAATTGAAATTTGCAGAAACCGAACTCCCGGAAGGACGATCTCAACTGTCGCAGCTCATCCGTGAATCAGGTGACGTTATAAACATTGAGAACGCTGCCCGAATTCTGGGATTATCGAGAACAAACGCGTCAAAACGTCTTGCCCGATTGACAACACAAGGCTGGCTTCGGCGTGTCAGTCAGGGGACTTATCTGCCTGTTCCTCTTGACTCCCTTGCCAGCGAGCATGTTCTGGACGATCCATGGATTCTGGTGCCTCCACTTTATTCACCAGCCTATATTGGCGGACGAACAGCAACCGAGTACTGGGACTTGACAGAGCAATTGTTCAAGGATATTGTCGTCATTACCGCACGCCCTGTTCGTACCAGAAACCAGCAGCATCATGGTACCCACTTTACGGTGAAGCATATTCAGGAGAAGAAGATTTTCGGCCTCAAACCGGTATGGCGGCATCAGACAAAAGTCATGATATCCGATGTGCACCGCACAATCATCGATTTACTGGATGATCCTGCTCT
>Ga0194047_10001806_pt1 | contig 12718 bp, 14 predicted proteins | sample JunL225m_MetaG_2_FD_160070 | JGI IMG/M metagenome (GOLD analysis project Ga0194047, IMG submission 160070) | Anoxic zone freshwater microbial communities from boreal shield lake in IISD Experimental Lakes Area, Ontario, Canada - Jun2016-L221-5m | ecosystem: Environmental > Aquatic > Freshwater...
CGTGACACTCTACGATGCAACAAGTTTAGCCTTGAAAGCCACTATTTCCGATACCGTCACCTTAAGTGAGCTGGGATTCCCAGATATTATCGGAACATCGAAAGGCGCCCCGGTTGAGGGCGATTTCTCCAAGGATGGAAAGTTCTTGTATGTCACCAACTATTCCATGTACGGAGTTTCCTTTACCGCCGAAGGTCACGATGACTGCAAAGCCAATAACAAGTACGATCGCAGTTTCGTTTATAAAATAGATAGATCCAACAACCAGGTGGTTGGCGCTTTCAAGGTCGGAGTCGTACCAAAAGTTGTCAAGGTATCCCCCGATAACAAGTACCTACTGGTAACTAATTGGTGCAGCTACGACCTTACGGTAATACCTCTAGCCAATCCTACGAAAACTCGGACCATTAAAATCGGTGCCTACCCTCGAGGAATAGTCATCACGAAGGATTCGAAGATCGCTTACATTGCCCAAATGGGTGGGAGCGTAATTCACAAAATATCGTTGGTGAATTTCTTACATTCCACAATATCCATTGGATTGAACCCAAGAGCGATTGTTCTTTCACCTGATGAAGAAACGATCTATGCAACTCTCAATCTATCTGGTCGCGTAGTTGCCCTAAATCTCAAGAGCAAAAAAGTGGTTCACAGTATTATTACAGGCAAGGCCACGAGAAGTTTAGATATATCAACTGATGGAAGCGCCCTCTTCGTTGTAAATTTTGACAGCGATACCATTTCAAAAATTAGGACGAAAGATTTTGCCGTGGTGCAAAGCATGAAGGTCTGTGACCAACCTATTGGAGTCACCTTTGAACCGACCCAAGAGCGAACCTGGGTAGCCTGCTATTTGGGCTCGATTAAGGTCTTCGACAATAAATGAAGTGGTCCCGGCGACAACTGTGGCAGGATTGTAATCATGGCTGAACTGATCTACTACTGCGGAACTATGGATAGTGGTAAATCCACATTGGCCTTGCAAACCGCCCACAACCACCAAAGTCGTGGTCGAAAAGGGCTAATTTTCACCAATCGAGATCGCGCTGGGCGAGGTTTAATCTCCTCACGCCTGGGGTTACAGAGCCAGGCGATCGAAGTTGATTCCGAGTTAGATATCCATAAGTTCGTCGTTGAAAAACTTTCCAATGGCGAACGAATTGACTTTGTCATCTGCGATGAGGCCCAGTTCTATACCGCATTGCATATTGAAGAGTTAGCAAAGATCGTCGATGGCCTGAGCATCGACGTATTTGCCTTCGGAATTTTGACAGATTTCCGAACCGCTCTCTTCCCTGGATCTGCCAGGTTAGTCGAGCTAGCCGATCGGGTTCAGACCCTACAAGTGGAAGCTCTTTGTTGGTGTGGGGCGCGGGCAACCCATAATGCCCGAACCGCAGGCGGTGTCATGGTGACTGAAGGGGAACAGGTCGTAGTTGGAGATGTTTCTTCGGCTGCAGAAATTGGTTACGAAGTTCTGTGTCGCCGACATCATATGAGGCGTGTAACATCACGTGCATCACGCAGCGCTGGTTTAGAACCGCTTCCTTTTACTCAAGAGTAAGCGATTCATTAATTTTGCCGCATTAATTTTCATAGAAAAGATTGAGGTTATGATGAAGTCCAAGGGATACGCTGTACCTGTCGCCAAAGGCGCTTTAGCACCCTTTGAATTTGAGCGCCGAGATCTTCGGGCTAATGATGTTGCCTTGGATATTTCATATGCAGGTATCTGTCACTCTGATATTCACCAAGCACGAGAGGAATGGGGCCGGGCCAATTTCCCGATGGTTCCAGGGCATGAAATCGTAGGCACCGTTACAGCAGTCGGCTCTTCTGTAAATAAATTCTCTGTGGGAGATTTGATTGGCGTCGGAGTGTTCATAGATTCATGTCGAGAATGCGAACAATGCTTGGCAGGTTTGCAAAATTATTGTGCAAATGGCATGACCGGTACCTATAACGGATTTGAACGAGATGGGGTTTCGCCTACCTATGGTGGATATTCCAACAACTTCGTCATCGATGCGGATTACGCTGTAAAGGTTCCATCCAATTTGGATCAAACTGGCGTTGCGCCTTTGATGTGTGCTGGAATCACGCTCTATTCACCACTGAAGCATTGGAACGCGGGTCCTGGCAAGAAAGTCGGAATCATCGGCCTTGGCGGATTGGGCCATATGGGACTCAAGTTCGCCCATGCTCTTGGTGCCACAACCACCATCTTTTCTCACTCTCCAGAGAAAGAGGCGGATGCGCGCCAGATGGGTGCAGATCATTTTGTCTCGACCAAGAATCCCGAGTTTTACAATCACCTTGCTTCTGATTTTGATCTAATTCTGAATACCGTTTCTGCCGAGATCAACTTGGAGGACTATCTTCGACTTCTCAAAGTAGATGGAACTTTGGTGATGATTGGTTTGTCGGGGAAGCCTTATGCCATTGGCGCTGGAACTCTGATTGGCAAGCGAAGATCTTTGGCTGGTTCTATGATCGGCGGAATACCTGAACTCCAAGAGATGCTGGATTTTTGTGGAAAGCATCAAATAACCAGCGATGTTGAAGTTATTTCAGCTGATTACATCAATCAAGCCTACGAGCGCACCGTTGCCAGCGATGTGAAATATCGTTTTGTGATTGACGCAAGCACTTTCTAAACGAGCCTTCGTTAAATGAATTGATGAACGAGCAGTGCGATTACCGGTACAAATGCAAGTGCCGGTAGGAGATTTCCCACTGCTATGTTCTTAATTTTTAATAGTCGGAATGCTATTCCCAGCAACAGGACTCCTCCCGTTGCAGTGAGCGCCCTTACTTGATACACACTGAGAATATTTCCTAGAGATAGGCCAACTCCGGTCCAAGCTAACTGGTAAATCCCAACGGGAATCGCCGAGGCGGCAACACCCCATCCGAAAATGGAAGCAAATGCGATCGATGTGAAAAAGTCCAAGACGCTTTTGAGAACTAATTGTTGAATTCCGGTACCCATGCCATCGCTTATGCTTCCCAGAATTGCCAACGGGCCAATAGCGAAAATCAAAGAGGCGGCCATGAAACCCTCTAAAAATCTTCCTTTTCCAGACTTATTGAACGTCCGTTTTAAAAAGACTCCAGCGGATTCGAGCCTGGCTTCAAGATCCAACCATGATCCAGATATGGCACCGAGCAATAATGCGATAAGAATGGTGAGGACGGTCCACCCTTGTGGAACCGCCAAAACAAAATCAGTATTCCAGAGTGAGGCAAGCGCATCCGCCGCTGCGATGATCACAACGAAACCAAGAACATCCGTGATCAAATCCCTGGTTCGCTCTTTGAAGCGGTTTCCCATAAGAACTCCGCATGAAGTTCCCAAGCCGATCGCAACTATATTGATGAGAGAGCCCGTACCCGCAACCATTAGTTATTCCATCCTGTTCGGCTTTACTGGCCGAGCTTCTCTTCCCGCAATGGTTAGACTCTAACAGTGACGAAAAGCCTCTCTCGCGAATTTCTCATTCATATTCTCCGACCAGCAAAATCCATACCTCGTACCCCGTGGACTGCCGACAGTAAGTGGTCGCTCAACCCCCTTAGACTGGGAGTCCTATTTGTTGGCTTAACTGTTTTCGGCCTAGGCGATTCGTTGTTGATTCAATCTCACATTGGAAACGCACCCTGGTCAGTATTGGCCCAGGGAATTTCGAAACATACTCCCCTGTCTATCGGCTTATCAACATTTGTGATCAGTGGAGTCGTTCTACTACTGTGGATTCCGTTGAAGGAGAGACCAGGTTTTGGAACAATCGCGAATCTAGTGATTATCGCCGCCGCCATTCAGTTAGGTCTTTTCATCTTTCCGCCGCTGTCGCATTCACTCCTTGCTCAATTGCTCTATGTCCTAGTCGGCATCGTTCTAGTTGGTTTGGGAAGTTCTCTTTACATCACTTGTGGCTTAGGACCTGGTCCTCGAGATGGATTGATGACCGCCCTTCATAAACGAACCGGTATTCGAATAGGCAGAGTTCGTCTAGGAATTGAACTGTGCGCCCTTGGAGTCGGTGCACTCTTGGGTGGGCGTATCGGAGTCGGTACCGCGCTTTTTGCACTTCTTATAGGTAATTCTGTGGCGATATCGCTCAACCTGGTTCATCGGTTGGCCCCTCAACTTTAAGTTCTATCCCCACTCGATTTCGGTAAACCCACTTTTAAGTAATTTATTATTGATGGCCGAAAAGGGCTTACTTCCGAAAAATCCTCGATAGGCCGAAAGTGGACTTGGATGAGGGCTAAGTACCAATCGGTCATCGGAAAACATCAGCGAAAATTCCTGGGCATAGTTTCCCCATAGGACTCCTATTGCGCCATTTTTGGCTATTTCCCGAACTATAGAACTGGTAATTTCCTGCCAACCTAAATTCTTGTGAGCGTGAGATATTCCATTCTCAGTAGTGAGAACGTGGTTCAACAGGATAACTCTTTGGTTTGCCCAATCCGACAGATCCCCATTTGTGCGCAGTGGTGACCCCAGATCAGAAGAGAGTTCTTGAAAAATATTTCGCAATGATGCTGGGAGTTTTGACGTTTCACTATTGACTGAAAAAGCCAATCCGTTTGGAACTCCTTTGGTTGGGTATGGATCTTGCCCAAGAATGAGAACATGTGCCGAGGATATTTCTGAAGGGAGCGCTCTAAAAATATTCGAAATTGCAGGTTGAAAATTGCCGAAAACCATTAACTGCTTTTCAATGTAATTAATGTGTTCACGTTGTTGAACCAGTAACTCTTGCCAAAGTTCGGGAAGAGTTGCAAAAAGTGTATTCATTTTATTGAGCTCTTGCGAAGAACCGGCCAGCTTCTTGATGTACTTGAATGGGCAAGCCGTACGCCACTGAAAGATTTTGGTCGGTCACCACTTCCTGGATGGGACCTGAGGCAACTACCTTCCCTTCGTTCAGTAACAATGCATGTGTAGTGCCTAGGGGGATTTCTTCGATGTGATGGGTGATGATAATTGTGGCTGGCGCCTTTGGATCTGAAGCTAATAGGTCCAAACGCTTAAGTAGATCTTCTCGTCCACCTAAATCCAAGCCAGCTGCCGGCTCATCTAAAAGCATAATTTCCGGATCAGTCATCATCGCTCGTGCAATCAGAACGCGCTTCTTCTCACCTTCGCTCAGAGTGCCAAAGAGTCTGGACCCCAAAACCCGCACCCCTAAGGTTGTCAGTAGCGCTAGTGCTCGGGATTCGTCCCACAGGTCGTATTCCTCATTCCACCGTCCCAATTGCGCATATGCGGCAGTAAGGACCACGTCGGTCACAAGTTCATCCAACGGAATTAACTCATCTAAATTGTTGGTGACCAGTCCAATTCGGGGACGAAGCTCGAAGACATCACACTTGCCCAAGGTCTGATCCAAAATCTTCACTCGACCAAAGGTGGGGTGCATAAAAGTGGATATGAGGTGAAATAGCGTGGTTTTGCCGGCGCCATTTGGTCCCAGAACCACCCATCGCTCCCCTTCAACCACCGACCAAGACAATGGGCCAAGGATTGCCTTACCTTCGCGTAATACTTGTACATCATCGAGGGATATCACATGGTTCATAGGAGTGAAAGATACCCTTGCTTGAGGTAGAACGCGCTAACCTTCCGCGTGTGAGTATCCAAGAGTTAGATAAGTCTCAATTTACCGCGCTAATCCTGCTCACTGGAGTCGATGCCCCTGGCGTTACCCAAGCACTCTTCGATGAATTGTCTCCGTTCTCCATCACCGTGTTGGATATCGAGCAAGTAGTGAATCGGAATCGGTTAATTCTTACTGCACTTATTGCGCTGGATCCGGCACATGCCGACGCGATCGAAAGCGATCTTTTGTTGCTGGGCAAACGACTTGACTTGGATATAGCTATTGATTTCTCCGACGTAATTCTTGAAAGTGCGTCAAGTGCCCAACATCTCCATGTCGTGATGATGGCTGGAGCACTTAAGCCCAGCGCTGTATCTGCCGTATCTGGGGCCATTGCTGCCGCTGGCGGGAATATTGAGCGGATTCGACGAACTGCCGCTTTTCCATTGTATGCAATTGAATTTGATGTGACGATCTCTGTGCAAGCAAGTGATGCGGATTCGGTAGTTAATCTGCGCAAGAGTTTAGCTCTGGTTTCTCGAGAGAATGACGTCGATCTAGCGGTCGAATTAGGCGGGCTGACCAGACGTGCCAAACGGATAGTTCTTTTGGATATGGATTCAACCCTCATTCAACAGGAAGTTATCGACTTACTGGCAGAGAAGGCGGGAGTAGGCGACCAAGTCAAAGCAATCACCGAATCAGCGATGAAAGGTGAATTGGATTTTAAACAATCGTTGACGGCTAGGGTGGCGCTACTTTCCGGATTAAAATCCACGGTGCTCCAGGAAGTTGCCCGAGAGTTGCTGCTTTCTGCAGGAGCCAGAACGCTAATTCGTACACTCCACAAGTTAGGCCACAAAGTCGGAGTGGTCTCAGGTGGATTCATTAACGTCATCGAACCTCTATTGAAAGAGCTAAAGATCGACTTCTACTCCGCGAACGAGTTAGAAATTGTCGATGGAACTCTTACTGGAAAAGTAGTCGGTGGAATTATTGATCGAGCCGCTAAAGCAGAAGCGCTGCGAAACTTTGCAGCAGCAGAAGGAGTCTCACTTTCGCAAACCATCGCCATCGGCGACGGCGCAAACGACCTGGATATGATCGAACTAGCTGGCCTTGGAATTGCCTTCAACGCAAAGCCTGCGGTAAGAATGGCCGCCGACAGCTCCTTAACCTCGCCCTACTTGGACTCAGTCCTTTATTTAATGGGGATTACCCGAGAAGAAGTGGAATCTGCGGCTGATTAAAGTCTGCACGCGTGTATATCTGTTACCAGAATTCCACGGGCTCCAATGCTCCACAATTCATCCATAATCTGATTAATCTCTTTACGCTTGACCATGGCTCGCACCGCGCTCCAGCCCGATTTTTGAAGGGGGGAAATCGTAGGTGATTCAATTCCGGGTGTTACTGCGCACGCCTGTTCCAAGAGCTCAGTCCGAACGTCGTAATCGACCAGAACATATTGACGTGCAATCACAACGCCATTGAGTCTTCGAATCATGGTTTCCAAGGCAGTAGGTCGTTCTGCTCCAGTGCGCTCAATCACCACGGCTTCACTAGATAGCAGTGGTGCCCCAAATACTTTTAATCCCGCTTGACGCAAGGTTCCACCGGTAGAAACAACGTCGGCGATAACATCTGCAACTCCAAGGCGAATGGCACTTTCCACCGCGCCATCTAATCGAACGACCGATGCGGCAATAGAACGTTCATCCAAATATCGCTGGACTAAGCCTGGATACGCTGTGGCAATTCGGACCCCAGATAACTCCGCCTCCGATATCGCCATAGCTTCAGGTGCGGCGAAACGAAAGGTGCTGCGGCCAAAATCTAAGGAGAGAACTTCCACTGCTGTAGCCGCGCTATCGATTAATAGATCTCGTCCTGTAACGCCAGCATCTAGTTCACCGGAGCCGACATAAATTGCGATATCTCGGGGCCGGAGGTAATAGAACTCAACATCATTCTCTGGGTCGAAGAAAACCAGGTCGCGCGGGTCATTTCGTTGGCGATATCCAGCTTCTTTGAGCATAAGCGCCGATGAATCTGACAGAGATCCTTTGTTGGGGACTGCAAGTCGTAGCGTCACAATTCTCCTAAAAATCCATGGAACTAGAGCGATCGGTAGACATCATCTGGCGATATTCCTTTGGCAAGCATCAGAACTTGAAGGTGATAAATCAATTGGCTAATTTCTAGCGCCAGATCTGCCTTTTCCTGATACTCGGCGGCCATCCAAACTTCGGCCGCTTCTTCGACAATCTTCTTTCCAATGGCATGGACGCCAGCATCTAGTTCTTTCACCGTACCTGAACCCTCTGGGCGAGCTATTGAAATTCTTTCCAGCTCAACCCAGAGGGCATCAAATGACTTCATGGGCAGAGTTTACTCGACCTTACCCGAGCAATGCCGCGGCTTTACCTGAATCCTCTGATTTTTGAATCTTGAGCCAGTAAATAAAGCCCCAAATCACAAATGGCATATAAATGCCGTAGAGGATTCCAGTTGGATAGTTCCCGTGTGCGAAGGCAAAGGGAACGCCGACGATATCGACCGCCACCCAGACCAGCCAGAATTCCACGTAACCCCTGCTCATCGCGTAGGTTGCCAGTGCGGTCCCTGTAAAAATCCAGGTGTCCACGTATAACCATTGGCCGTAATAGCGCTCCCCTAAAACCTTGAAAAGTTGTAGAAAGAGGAAATAGCCAAAAATGACAACCGGAACAAGTATCGCTTTCTCTCGGGTTGTAGTCCATCTGGGCGAAACAGCGGGCTTACTGACTCCACTGCTTCGGTTCTTCGCCCAGAGAATCCAGCCATAGAAACTCACCAGCACCAATAAAAGGTTTCGTCCAGCTTGGCCGTAGAGCGCCGGATGATCTGCTGTTTTTCCAAAAGAGAAGAGCGCACCCGCGAAAACAGTAAATAGCAATGCATCTCCGAGAATTCCAATCGGCCAAGCGATGACCTTGCGACGCATTCCTAAGACTGCGCTGGCCAACCCCAATATTCCACCGATTATTTCGCGGATCGCTATCGACTTGCTGCCAAAGTGGATTTGGGCTTCAAAAAGCCATTTAAGAATTGACATGTATTCCATCCCCAATCGAAGTAAGTAAATAAATTCGATCCCAAGGGAAATAAACGGGATCGCCATGAGGCATCCCGCTTCGCTCCTTTATCCAGACTGTGACTGTCGGTTTTGGATTTACACCAAATCAACCGATTGATGGCTTCAATCGGGTCGCGGACTTTACCGCCGGTTCGGAATTACACCGACCCCCGGAACTAGCCCAGTCTTACAGATTCCAAGACTTTTTTCATATCTAAAATCATTTGAGCCGGAATTGGGGCCTTAAATACCGCGCTACCAGCTACGAAAGTGTCTGCGCCTGCGTTTGCTGCAGTTTCGATGGTCGCCAGCGATATTCCGCCATCCACTTGGATCCATGGCCGTGGTGCGGGCATCAGATCAATAATTGTTCTGGCACTGGAAACTTTTGGCATCATCTCCGTCATAAAGGATTGCCCGCCAAACCCAGGCTCAACTGTCATTATTAAGAGCATGTCGATTTTGGAAAGTAGGTGACTTACTTCGGTGAGCGGAGTTTTGGGTTTGATCGCTAACCCGACACGTGATCCGTTCTCCTGAATTCGCTCAATTACTAATTCGGCGCTTGCTGTAGCTTCCCAATGAAAGGTGACGCTAGCTGCGCCAGCTTGACAATACCGAGCGACGGTCAATTCTGGTTCGGAAATCATGAGGTGCACATCTACGGGCAAAGGCGAAAAACCAATTATTTCTTCGGATCTTTCGATATCGAAAGTTATATTGGGTACAAAATTATTGTCCATAATATCTAAGTGCAGATATTCGGAAACTGACGATACTTTCAGAATTTCACTTTCTAGATTGTTCAGGTCGGCATTGAGAATACTTGGACAAATACGCCACTCTTGCATATGCAAATCGTACGCTATGCATTCTTCTGAAAGAGGGCCAAAAACATCGCGTCTGAGTTGTGTCTATGCGTCCACAATTGCAAGGTGCCATTGGCATTCACCGAATCAGGGGGAAGATCATGGAAATCGGAGACGTTAAGAAGTGAAACATTCTTATTGCGATGGAGGGTATCTAAAACTTGTGCAAAAGTTTCCGCCAAATGTGGTGAACAAGTGGAGTATCCGACGATTCCACCAGGATTAGTCATCTGTATAGCCGAATCAATGAGATCTCGCTGAAGCGGAACGAGTTCCTTAAGATCGGTCAGAGATTTGCGCCAACGAGCTTCCGGGCGTCGACGCAGCGCCCCCAGTCCAGTGCAAGGAGCATCGACCAAGATCCGATCATACGTTTGCGGGAAAAGTTCAGGATTTCGACCGTCGAAGGTGGAAATAAATTGCCTGGGAATCACGCGGGCAACTAATTCCGCCCGATGCGGCGTAGGTTCGTTGGCGGTAAAGGAAAGAGATGAATCCTTGGCCATCAGCGAATTAAATAGAAAGGCAGATTTTCCACCTGGGCCAGCGCACAAATCCAACCAACTCTGGGCCGGGTTTTTGTCAATGGTGTCAAAGAATATTTCTGATACCAATTGCGAACCTAAGTCTTGAACACCTGCATCACGCTGGCGGATAGCCGGATAGTCCGATGGCTGGGTATTTGACTCAATTCCAAAACGGGTGAAATCTAGGACTTCTCCCCCAATGGCGAGCAATTCTTCTCGAGTTGATTTTCGGGGCCAGGCTACAAGATGCGGATGCGCTGCAACATTGTTAACCGCAAGTAACTCAATTACAGAATCCCAGGATTTGAGCACATCGTAATAACTGTTAATGATCCACTCCGGATGGGAGTATTGAATTGATAACTTGGTTACAAAATCATATTTAGTGTCATCTTCAAGCACCCCGAAAATATCGGAATCGGAACTGATGGCGCGAAGTAAGGCGTTGACATATGAAGCTTTAGATTCGCCAGCTACAAATCGTGCAACTTCAACAGTCTCCGAAACAGCGGCATGAGTAGGGACACGCATTTGGAAAATTTGGTGACAACCCATGCGTAAAAGATCAACGATCTTTGGATCCAACTCTTCAATCGGTCGATCAATTTTGGAACTTATGGCAAAATCATATTTGCCTTGCATACGCAGAGTTCCATAACTTAACTCAGTTGCAAAGGCGCGATCACGAAGTTCCAGATTAGATTCGGTAAGCAATTGCGGTAGGCGGATATTTGCAAAAGCGCCTGATCTATTAACTTCGGTTATCAAATCGTAGGCTAGTAACCGCGCATGATTGGGTCTGGGCTTTTTAAAATTTTTACTATCTGATGACATCAAGATTCTCTCCAGGGAGCAATCTCGCCCCTCTTAAGAAATCAACCGACTTCATGCGACGTTTGCCAGCTGGAGTTACCTCACTTATAGCGATAAAGCCATCTCCGGCTTTAACTACCAATCCACATTCTGACTCTTCGATCGCACCATTCTTGGTTGAACCCTTTATTGGACTAGTGAGGTTTAATCCATGCAAGCCGATTTTTTCGCCGCGAAAAGTTGACCAAATTCCAGGTTTATCCCCGATAGCGCGGTCTTGAAATAGAATTTGGGCGGTCGACAAATCCCATTGCACCTGTCCCATTTCTTTTGTGATTTTTGGGGCTAAAGTCGCCCCCGTTGCCGGTTGCGCTTTCGGTTTAATCCCCTTGGAAATCTCATCGACAACGCTCATGATGACCTCTCCTCCCAATATGCTCATTCTCTCTAGGAGTTCTGGGGTGCGCTCAAATTCCCGAATGGCAATTTTCTCTTGGAGGTATATCGGGCCAGTATCCATTCCTTTATCCAACTTAAAAATTGAAATACCAGTCTCTTCTTCCCCACTCAAAAGTGCCCATTGAACCGGAGCGGCTCCGCGCCATTTTGGTAGTAGTGAGAAATGCAGATTGAGCCAGCCAAACCTAGGTCCATGGAGAAGTTCGACAGGAATCAACTTCCCGTATGCCGCAGTAATCACCAACTGTGGTTGAGCCGTCAGTAAATGGCGGTTAAGTTCGGAATTATCTGCCGGTTTGGAAAGTGGCAGGTTGCGCGTTTCTGCCCATTGGGCTAATTCGTTTGCCGCTACTTTCAGACCTCGCCCACTCTTTTGATCGGGATTGGAAATAATAGACGCCAAATTGTGTTGCGAATTCAGAACCGCCTCAATAATGGGAACTGAGATAAGGGATGAGGATGCTACGGAAATTTGCATTGAAGACTAAATACTTAAACCGAAGGTGTTATGCGGAGATACTTTCAGCTGGAGTTCTTGGCCAGCCTCTTGCAAAGTTCCAAACCAGTCGGAATTGCGGATCTCTTTCATGGCTTTCTTGCGCTCCGACTTGCTCAATCGATCAATGAATACAATTCCATCTAGGTGGTCGGTCTCATGCTGTAGGCAACGGGCTAAAAGCTCGGTTCCATCTACGGTAATTGGATCGCCGTACATATTGAACCCTCTGGCAACTGCCCCATAGGCCCGCTTGGTTTCGTAGAGCAATCCAGGAAAGCTCAGACAACCTTCGTCGCCATCTTGTTCATCACTGGACAAGTCCAATGTTGGATTGATCAAATGGCCCACAACATCGTCAATGTCCCACACGAAGACCCGCAACGAAACTCCAATTTGTGGTGCAGCCAAACCAGCACCTGGAGCCTCATGCATTGTGTCGATCAAATCCTCAACCAAAATTCTCAATTCCTTGTCAAAAGTATCGACCGGAATAGCCGGAGTGGCCAAAACTGGGTCTCCGAAGAATCTAATTGGTTGTATCGCCATTAGTGAATTCTATCGGTATTCATGCAAGCCCTAAATCGAGTAGGGGTCCAACCGAACCTGGATTAACGATTGATTCTTCAGGGAGCGATATCTCTGAAAATCGAAAAGGAAAGTGGCCAATTCCTGCCCATTTTCCACGCGAGCGAGCAGAATCAACCTGGCGCGATCACCCGAGGTCGGAACTGGTCCAAGAAGTGAAAATTGATCACTTCGTGAAAATGCCTCGTAAATCTTATTCATCTGCGCATTTTCGCCTTCTACAGTGGCCACTCGAA
>Ga0194047_10001811_pt1 | contig 12696 bp, 9 predicted proteins | sample JunL225m_MetaG_2_FD_160070 | JGI IMG/M metagenome (GOLD analysis project Ga0194047, IMG submission 160070) | Anoxic zone freshwater microbial communities from boreal shield lake in IISD Experimental Lakes Area, Ontario, Canada - Jun2016-L221-5m | ecosystem: Environmental > Aquatic > Freshwater >...
ATTCCTGATGAATCTATTAAAACAATTAACATAACAACACCATTTATTGAATCACATTTTATTTTTTCTGTTATTTTAAAATTTTTTAAAATAAAATTTTTCATTTCATGATGCCCGCCTTTATATTGAGGATTTTGTATGAATGGTCTAAATCTTGTTGCTGTTGATGCTTCGTTTTGAGTTTGAGCTAATTTAAAAACAATAGGTATTGAAAATCTTATATTCATTGGTTTTCCATTTTGTTTTCCTGGAATCCAATTAGGCATCAATTTTACAACCCTGATTGCTTCTTGTTCTAATCCCCAACCCTTTTTTGTTAAAGCAATTATTTCTGAAAGTTTCCCTTGTTTACTAACAACAAACTGAACTTGAACTCTAGCTTCAATATTATTTTCGCATGCAAGTTCAGGATAGATAATATGATCTTTCAAAAATTTTATTCTCGCTGAATCACCTCCTGGAAATTGAGGCATCTCTTCAGCAAAAGTTACAACCTCATTTGAATCTTCGGCTCCTACATAACATTCATAAGGAAGAGAATTAGATATAACTTTTGTAGAAATAGAATCTTTCTGCGCTTTCAAAAAAGAAAAAGTTGATACAATAAAAAACGCAACGAGGAAGATTTTTTTCATCACTGAAATTTTTATGCAAGATAAAATTTCATTTAATAAATTTAGGACTATTTTCTCTGCGAACTTTGTGCATTCTTAGTGAACTCTGTGTGAAAATAAATCACACAAAGGACTCAAAGTTTTTTCACAAAGCGCACAAAGTTTATTAAAACTATTAAGCGCCTTTTCTTCTGGCCACTTCTTTTGAGATCAATCGCAACTCGCGACCTGCTTGTCCTTTAGCCGAAGTGTTTTCTTGTGCTCGTCTGAACAAATATGGCAATACTGCTTTAATTGGTCCGTATGGCAAATATTTTACTACATTATATTTATCATGTGCAAGATTGAAACTGATATGATCGCTCATTCCAAGTAATTGCGAAAAGAAAATGCGTTCATCATTTTTAGCGATACCTTTTTCAGCCATTAATTGTGCAAGCAAATAGCAACTTTCTTCGTTATGAGTTCCTGCACAAATATTTATTCTGTCGAGGTGTTCCATACAAAAACGAAGTCCATCATCATACGATTTATCTGAAGCTTCTTTGGTAGCACAAATCGGACTTTGGTAACCCATTTGCTCAGCACGTTCGCGTTCTTTTTCCATATAAGCACCACGCACCAATTTCTGCCCGATGATATAATTATTTGCTACGGCATGCTCATATAATTTTTTCAAATAATCCACTCTATCATGACGGTACATTTGTAAGGTATTATATACAATGCATTTTTCTTTATTGAATTTCATCATCATCTGAGTGATGATTTCATCAAGTGTTCCCTGAATCCATGTTTGCTCAGCATCGATAAAAATTCTTACATTATTTTCGTAAGCAGTTCTGCAAACTTTTTCAATTCTTGCAACTGTTCTATCGTATTCAGTTTGCTCAGCATCAGTAAGTTTTTCTTTTGCTTCAACTTTTGTAAGAAGTTCCAAACGAGCTAATCCTGTAGGTTTAAAAACGCAGAAAGGAATTAAACTTCTTTCGTTTTTCGACTTATGAATAGTTCTGATAACTTCATCCGCAGTTTCATCAAATTCCTCTTGTTTTGTTTTTCCTTCAATTGAATAATCGAGAATAGAACCAACGTCATAGGAATGCAATTGCTTCATTTTCCATTCGCATTCGTTCATGCTTTCGCCTCCACAAAATTGTCTGAATACAGTAGCTTTAATTAAACCTTTGATGGGCAATCCAATATCAAAACTAAATTTAACCAACCCAGGACCTAATTTCACAAGCCAGTTCATGCCAATGGCTTTAAACAACATATATGAAATTTTGAGCTCTTTATCGGTCATGTATTTAAAAGCTACTTCAGTATTTTGGAAATCTAAGGCTTTGCCGGGCGATGAAGTTGTGTTACTCATATGTTAAGAAATTATTTTTTTAGCATGAAAGATGCTATTTTGCGAGGGCAATTATAAGTTATTTTGAAAGAATACAACCTGAGAAAAGTCAGAATTTATACAGGCAATGATGTTTTAGAATTATTGTTAGAAAACCTCATTGAGAACTCCTATTCGCAAGTAATTATATTGGTGGACGAGAACACCGAAAAGCTATGCTTACCAATGCTCGACAAGTATCTTTTTAATACAAAAATCATCAAAATCAAGAGTGGTGAGCAGCAAAAAACATTAGAAATTGCACAATTTATTTGGAATGAATTAATGCGTTTTAATACATCCAAAAATTCGGTTCTGCTAAATTTAGGGGGAGGAGTAATTGGGGATATCGGGGGATTTTGTGCTGCAACTTTTAAGCGCGGATTGGATTTTATCAATATCCCAACAACTTTATTGGCAATGATTGATGCCAGTATTGGAGGAAAAACCGGCATCGATTTTAACGGAGTTAAAAACACAATAGGTATTATTACCGACCCAAAAGCAATATATATTTATCCCGATTTTTTAAATTCATTACCAAAGGAAGAGATGATAAACGGATTTGCTGAAGTAATTAAACATGCGTTGATAGTTGATGTAGATCTTTGGGAAAAACTTAAAAAAGTTGATGTATTTGAATCTCAAAAATTGAATTCGATTATTAACGACAATATCAAAATAAAAATAAAAATTGTTGCAAAAGATCCTTTCGAACAAAATGAAAGAAAGCTTTTAAACTTCGGTCACACCATCGGTCACGCTATCGAATCATATTCATTAAAACATGATCAAAAGCCATTAAAACATGGCGAGGCAATTGCAATTGGTATGATTTGCGAGGCATTTCTTTCTCGAGAGATGATTGATTTGTCGAATAAAGAACTTCGGTCATTGTCGGAATATATTTTGCGATTTTTTCCAAAGTATTCATTCAAATCAATTTTATCGCCTGACCTGATAGGATTCATGTATCACGATAAAAAAAATATCGGTGAAGAAATAAACTTCACCTTGCTAAAACGCATTGGAAAAGGATCGGTCAATCACGTTTGCACCGAACATCAAATTGCCCGAGCACTCAACTATTACGATAGTTTATGAGAACAGTTCGTGTTACACATCCAACAAAAAAAGTTGCCGCAACAATTCAATTGCCTTCATCAAAAAGTATCTCAAATCGGGTTTTAATTTTACAAGCAATCAGTGGAAATAACATTGCGCTAGAAAATATTTCAACTGCTGATGATACATTGATCATGCAAAGCGCATTGTTTCAAAAAACAGGAATCATTGATGTAAAAAATGCAGGAACATGTATGCGATTTCTTACCGCATATTTTGCATCTATAAATTGTGAAGTAGAGTTGCAATGTGATGAAAGAATGAAATTGCGACCCATCAAAATTTTAGTGGATGCCCTTCGTGATTTAGGGGCGGATATTTCTTATTTACAAGAAGAAGGTTTTCCTCCATTAAAAATAAAAGGCAAACAATTGGATGGTGGAAATATTAAAATGAATGCAAGTGTGAGCAGTCAATTTATTTCAGCATTGATGCTTGTTGCGCCAATATTTAAAAATGGTTTAGAAATAGAATTGACAGAAGAAATAAGTTCACGTTCGTATATCGAAATGACTGCAAATTTGATGACATCTTTAGGTTTCGATTGTACATTCATAAATAATAAAATAACTATAAACAATCAAACATACAAACAATCAAACAATCAAAATTTAACATATCAAATCGAACAAGATTGGAGTTCAGCAGCTTTCTGGTATGAAATAGTTGCACTCAGTGAAGATGCAGAAATATTATTAAAAGACCTTTCCTTAAAAAGTTTACAAGGCGATTGCATCATCAGCGAATACATGAAAGTTTTTGGTGTTGAAACCATTGAAACTGATGAAGGTATTTTGTTAAAAAAGATTAAATCATCAAATCATCAAATCATCAAATCATTCAATCTCCTCAATACGCTAGATCTTGCACCAACAATTGCAGTAACAGCCGCTGCAAAAAATATTGAAACCGAATTATCAGGATTGAAAAATTTGAAAATTAAAGAAAGCGATCGTTTGAAATCTCTCGAAACAGAATTAAAAAAATGTAACTTTAACATCGTAGCAAAAGATGATTCATTGTATATCAAACAAAACTCTATTAACTATCAACCATCAACTATCAGCCTGTTTCAAACATACAACGACCACCGACTTGCCATGTCGCTTGCACCATTAGCATTATTGTTCGATGATGTAATGATAGAAAATCCTGATGTGGTAGAAAAATCATATCCTCATTTTTGGGAGGATTTAAAATTGGCAGGATTTGAATTAGAATTTAATATCTAAAACTTTTTAAATTCGTAGGGTATAAAAAAAGCAATATGAAAACTAACAAGATGTTTTTAATTTTTTCGATGGCAACATCATTGCTATTATTCGGCTGTCCTTACGAATCAAAATTTCCACTTTCAAATTCTTCTGAATCAACTATTGACACTTTATTAATTGGCAGTTGGGATGAAATTTCAGCAAAAGATGAAGAGCCTGCAACAAGCATCGAGATCAATATTTTTAACGATCACGAATACTTATCACAAATGATGTCGAGAGACAAAGGCAGCTTAACCATTCAAGGTTTTAGGGCATTTGAAACAACTATCAATCATCAAAAAATATTGAATATTCAGGAAATTGGAAACAAGCCTAAATATAATTTTTATAAATATGTAGTTTCATCTGACACCTTAAAAATTGCATCCGTTTTAAAAGATTCAATAAAAATAGAATTTAAAAACAGCACAGAATTGAATACCTATTTCTCAAAAAACATGAACAGTCCAAAATTTTATGAAGATGTAAGGGTATTTATAAAAAGGAAAAGAAAATAAATGAAAAAAATATTTCTGAGTATCATTTTGCTTTCACAGCTTCCTGTTTTTTCACAAAACGGAAGTGTTTTTAATTATCGTTTCAAACCCAATCGTACTTATATACAAACTGTTGAACAAAGAGAAATTTCAGAAACAAAATATTCAGGCGACAGCTTATTCAGAATAAAGGTAAAGGAGAATAAATTAAAAGAGTTTGAATCAACAGAAAACCTTCAACATATCGAAACTGTAATAAAGACTGACGGTTTGGTTAACGATTCAAATTATAAAATAACCTTTGAGTTTACAAAACCGCTTTATAATAATACACCAATCGTACCATTGGGAACAAAACTTTTTGCTCATTGCAGCACGAGAAAATTTATGCCTACAATTGATTCGGTTTCCAATTTGGAAATAACAAAAGATAAAAGTAAACCCCTCATCGATTTAGCCAGATCAATAATTTTAAATATCGAGTTTCCTAAAAGAAGAATGACAAAAGGAGAAGTGTTTTTCAAAACCTATCCGATTACTTTTCCGGGAAAAGACAATGAATTAATTATTGTTTTAGTTGGTACAGGTTATAAATTATTAAAAATAGAAAAAGGAATTGCAACATTCGAAATTAAACAGATCTATAAAATAAATCCCGGTATCACTAAAATTAAACCTAGCATTTCGGGAGAAGGAAATGGGATTTTATTGTATGATATCAATGAAAATTTTTATACAAAATATGACCTCAATACCAAGTTTGTATTTTCAGTAAAAAAAGAAAATTATACTATACAAACTACCACCACCAGCAATTTAACACATACCGTAAAAATTGTTACAAAATAGAAAAAGAGAATTTTATAACTAATACTCGATAAATAAAAAACAACATGTCAGGGAATTCATTTGGAGAAATATTTAGAATCACAACATTTGGTGAAAGTCATGGGGAGGCTTTGGGAGTAATCATTGACGGATGTCCTTCATTATTGGAAATTGATACTGATTTTATATTGCAGGAACTTAGAAGAAGAAAACCAGGACAATCATCAATCACAACAGAAAGAAATGAAGATGAAACTTTTGAAATATTATCAGGTGTTTTTGAAGGAAAAACTACCGGTGCACCTATTGCAATAATTGTAAAAAACACAAATCAAAAACCGGAAGATTACGATGAGTTGAAAGACATTTTCCGACCATCGCATGCTGATTATACTTACGAAAAAAAATTCGGCATCCGCGATCATCGAGGAAGTGGAAGAGCATCTGCACGAGAAACAGTTGCACGAGTTTTAGCAGGAGCAATTGCAAAATTATTTTTACGTCAACATGATATTTCTATTCAGGCTTATGTTTCACAAATTGCAACTATAAAAGTGGAACAACATTATTCGGAACTTGATTTATCCTTAACAGAACAAAATATTGTGCGTTGCCCCGAACAATCAATTGCTAAAAAAATGATAGCGTTAATTGAAGAAACAAAACTGCAGGGTGACAGTATTGGTGGAGCTATAACTTGTGTGATTAAAGGCATTTCCGTTGGATTAGGAGAGCCCGTTTTTGATAAACTTCATGCAGATTTAGGAAAAGCAATTTTAAGTATTAATGCTTGCAAAGGTTTTGAAATCGGAAGTGGCTTTGATGGAATATTAATGAAAGGCAGTGAGCATAATGACTCGTTCACAGTTCACAGTTCACAGTCAACTGAGCGCCCTGATTTGATTACTACATCTAATCACAGCGGAGGCATTCAAGGAGGAATTTCAAATGGAATGGATATTTATTTTCGTTGCGCATTTAAACCTGTTTCCACCATTAAACTCGAACAACAAACGGTAAATAAAAATTTGCAAAATGTTCAAATAAAAGCTTCAGGCCGACACGATTCGTGTGTGCTTCCACGTGCTGTACCAATTGTTGAAGCAATGGCTGCATTAGTTTTAACCGACCACTTTTTAAGGAACAAAATCTATTCTCATGATTGATTGTTATCACTTTAAGTCCATTTTAATTGGGTGATTGCAACTAAAACACGTTAATTTGCCTCCTTATATAATACTCTTGGAAAGAAGCTATAGCCAAAAGCTAAAGGCCAATATTTAATAAATCAAAAATGTATAAATCATTATTAACGTTAACAATTTTTTTTGGGTCGATTTCCGTTTCAATATCACAAAATTTCACTCCTTGTTTAACAGATCAAATTCATCAACAGGCAATCCTCAAAAATCCTGAAATTATCCGGTATGAAAATGCTGCCAATAAATTAGCCAACGAGCAGACTAACACTATACCATTATTTAAAACAGGAGCTATCTATTTCATTCCTGTTGTGTTTCATATCATCCATCAAAGCGGTACTGAAAATATTTCTCAGGCACAAATCATGGATGAGCTAAGAATTTTAAATGAAGATTACAGGAAGTTGGGAAGAGATGCATCCGATAGTTTAAGCCAAAATCCATTAGCTGCTGATATGCAAATAGAATTCAGGCTTGCACAATATGATCCAAACGGAAAAAAAAGCGATGGTATTAATCGCATAGCAAGCACACTTACTGTAAATGCCGATAACAGTGTTAAATCTTTGAGTTATTGGGATAGCAATCGATACTTAAATATTTGGGTGGTGAATTCCATCAATAACACAGCAGCGGGTCAATTAGGAACTGTTTTAGGATATGCTCAATTTCCATGGGACAGAGTTTCATATCCCACAACTGATGGAATTATTGTAAGAGCTGATCAAATTGGTACAGTTGGAATTGGCCAAACTTCACAAGCCGGACGTACCTTAACACATGAAATTGGCCATTGGCTAGGATTGTATCACCCTTTTCAGGATGGTTGCGTTGGAGGAACATCTTCTAATTGCAGTACTCAAGGTGATAAAGTTTGCGATACACCTCCGGTTTTATCACCAAGTTTTGGTTGTCCCACCAATCAAAATTCTTGCAGTAACGATTCACCGGATTTACCCGATCTTGTAAAAGACTATATGGATTATGCTGATGGAACTTGTATGAACTTGTTTACTTACGGTCAGAAAAATAGAGTTTTTAGTATTAGTTTTACCGGCTCAGCAAGTAATTACAATAGAGTAACTGCAGCATCTGCAAACAATCTCGTTTCAGCAGGAATTGGAGCTACCGGAAATTATTTATCTGTAAGTGCGTCTACAAAAAAAGCGCCTTATACTTATGGTTTTGAAAGTTCAGGTTCACTTGCCACAGACGGATGGATTTTAAATAATTTTAACAATCCTACAAACGGATGGCAAATAAAATCAACAGCTTTCCAAAGCGGAAGCAGCTGTATCATGCTTCCAAATCTTACCAATGCAAGTAATACACGTGATGGTTTTCAATCACCAGAAATTGATCTTACAACAGTTGCCACACCTTTTTTAAACTTTTACTGTGCGTATGCTCAAACCAATCCCTCATCAAATGATATATTGAATGTTTATATTTCTGATACTTTTGGAATAGATGAAAAATTGCTTTGGACAAGCAATGGTGGAAGTTTGTCAAACGGTGCATTACAATATCCTTCAGCATACATTCCTAATTCATCACAATGGAAACCAATTACAATTAGCCTTTCTTCATATAAATATTTTACTCATGCCAGAGTGCGTTATGAATTTCAAAATCGCAGGGGAAATAATATTTACATCGATAATTTCAGTATATCAAATACTCCGTTATCAGGAATTGATGAAGCAAAAAAACTATTATACAAATTCAGTCTTTATCCTAATCCACTAAATTCAATGGCAACAATATCCTATGAATTACAGCAAAATGATAAGGTAAAAATATTGCTGTATGATATGATGGGCCGTGAAGTGATGATTATTGAAGATGCTCAGATGGAAAGTGGTTTACATACATTGACTATCAATAAAGGAAACCTTAATTCAGGAATGTATTTTATTCGTTTTGAATCCGGTGAAAACACCTTCAATCACAAGCTATTGATTAATTAAGAATTAAGCTGCAATTTTGAATATTCACCGCAGTAGTTATTATTGCAGTGAAATGATGTTGTAACATTCCAGAAAATATGGTTGTTACAACATTGTTATTTTAACGTGAAAAGAATTATGACGAAGAATTTAGTAATTGTTGAGTCGCCTGCAAAAGCAAAAACCATCGAGAAATTTCTCGGAAAAGATTTTACCGTAAAGTCTTGTTATGGACATATTCGTGATCTGGCCAAAGGAGATGAAGCAATCGATGTGAAAAATAATTTTAAACCTCACTACGAAGTTTCGCCCGATAAAAAAGCGATCGTAGCTGAACTGAAAAAATTATCGTCTCAAGCTGATATGATCTGGCTAGCATCCGATGAGGACCGTGAAGGAGAAGCAATTTCTTGGCATTTATCTGAAGTCTTAAATCTTGATGCTGCAAAAACAAAACGCATCGTTTTTCATGAAATTACAAAACCTGCTATTTTAAAAGCAATAGAAAATCCTCGTCAAATTGATAAAAATTTAGTAGACGCTCAACAGGCAAGAAGAGTTCTTGATAGGTTAGTTGGTTTCGAACTATCTCCAATTCTTTGGAGAAAAATTAAAGGAAATCTTTCTGCCGGGCGAGTTCAATCAGTAGCTGTTCGATTAATTGTTGAACGTGAACGTGAGGTCAATAATTTCAATTCAACATTTGCTTATAAAGTTACTGCACAATTTAATGTTGGCGGAAAAACAATGAATGCAGAATTGCCAAAACGATTTAGCAAAATTGAAGAAGCAGATGCCTTTTTAAATAAATGTAACGGTGCAACTTTTTCCATCAAAAATCTTGAAGTAAAACCTGCAAAAAAATCACCGGCACCACCATTTACAACTTCAACATTGCAACAGGAAGCGAGCAGAAAATTAAGTTTCTCGGTTTCGCAAACCATGATAGTTGCACAAAAATTATATGAAGCAGGACTCATCACATACATGAGAACTGATTCGGTAAATTTATCCGACCTTGCCTTAAATACTGCACGCACTCAAATCAATCATCAATTTGGAAGTGAGTTTGCTCAGACAAGAAAATATACTACAAAAAGTGCAAGTGCACAGGAAGCTCACGAGGCAATACGTCCAACATATTTTGAAAACACAAGTGTTAATATTGGAAGACAAGAAGACCGTTTGTATGAACTGATTTGGAAACGAGCAATCGCTTCACAAATGGCAGATGCACAAATTGAAAGAACAATTGCAAGCATAGGAATTTCAACAACTGGTGAAGAACTAACAGCAACCGGTGAAGTATTAAAATTTGAAGGCTTTTTAAAAGTATATCTCGAATCAAATGATGAAGAAGGAGATGATGAAAACTCATCGATGTTACCTCCTTTAAAAGTAGGCGAAGATCTTTCATTAAAACAGATGGAAGCGATACAACGATACAGCAAACCGGCACCAAGATATACTGAAGCAAGTTTGGTGAAGAAGCTTGAAGAACTTGGCATTGGCCGACCATCAACGTATGCTCCAACAATTTCAACAATCCAAAAAAGAGGATATGTTTTAAAAGAAGATCGCGAGCCTAAAGAAAGAAATATTCATATCATCACACTCACAAATAACAAAGTGAGTAAGGAAGAAAAAATGGAGAAATTCGGTTACGAAAAACAAAAATTATTTCCGAGTGATATCGGAATGATCGTGACAGATTTTTTGTCGAAACATTTTGAAGACATCATGAATTATCACTTCACTGCAAAAGTTGAAAAAGAATTTGATGAGATTGCAAATGGACAAATTCAGTGGAATAAAATGATTGAAAATTTTTACACGCCTTTTAGTGCTGATGTAAAAAAGACCAACGAAACTGCCGAACGTCAAAGTGGTGAGCGAATGTTAGGAGTGGATCCGGTGAGTGGAAAAAATATTTATGCTAAAGTAGGACGTTTTGGACCGTTTGTTCAGCTTGGTGAGAACAGCGATGACGAAACCCAAAAACCACAATACGGGAAATTATTGCAAGAGCAACGTGTTGATTCAATTACGATAGAAGAAGCAATTGAATTATTCAAACTTCCACGTTCTATTGGAGAATTTGAAGGCAAGGAAGTTTTGATAAATATAGGACGTTTTGGACCATACGTAAAATGGGGAGAAGAATTTATTTCTTTACCAAAAGGAATAGAGATTATGGAAGTAAGTTTGGAAAAAGCTATTGAAGTAATCAATGCTAAACAAACAGCTGAAGCTCCTGTTGGCATGTTTGATAACAAACCAATTACTAAAGGAAAAGGCCGTTTCGGACCATTTATTAAATGGGATAATATGTTCATTAATGTGCCACGTGCATACGACCTCGATACAATTACTCAATCACAGATGAATGAGCTAATTGAGAAAAAAATCGAAAAGGAAGCTAACCGTTTTATCCAACAATGGCCTGACGAAAAAATATCAATTGAAAATGGACGCTGGGGTGCATTTATTCGTTTGGGCAAAAACATGATAAAGATTGGCCGCAATAAAGAGGGTGAAAAATACTCAAACGAAGAACTTAGTAAAATATCAATTGATGAAGTAAAGAAATTAATTGAAATTGAAATGCCCGATGCTTTTAAAGCTAAGAAAGCTGCACCTAAAAAAGCAGCTGCAAAAAAAACTGCAGCGAAAAAAACTGCAGCAAAAAAAGTAAAAAAATAAATGCTCAATGAGAGGGAAGTCATATCGCTTATAGCTTTGCTTGATGACGAAGATTTAGAAGTTGCCGAGCATGTTGAGCAAAAATTACTTTCTCTTGGAACCGATGTAATTTCATTTTTAGAAAACGAATGGGGTGCAATTAAAAATATCGAGCAACAAAAAAAAGTTGAGAATATTATTCACCGCATACATTTCACAAATTTATTAAACGAATTGCGTGAATGGAGTCACGAACCAGAACCCGATTTACTTGAAGGAATTATACTAGTCTCAAAATATCGTTATCCTGATATTGACAAGCAAAAAATTTTAAATGAGATTGATAAAATCCGACTTGATATCTGGCTCGAATTACATTACGATCTTACAGCTTACGAAAAAATAAGAGTCCTTAACCATGTGTTCTATCAAATTCATGGATTTCAAGGAAACACCGATAATTATCACGACCCTTCAAACTCCTTTATCAATAACGCTCTCGAAAGCAAAAAAGGAAATCCTATTATGCTTGCGATCATTTATATGCTCGTTGCACAACGTTTACAAATTCCCATTTTTGGTGTCAATCTTCCTCAGCATTTTGTATTGGCATATAAGGAAGAAAACACCCAACATCTTACAACCGATCCTTTTAATACAAAGCCAAAACTCGATTACAGATTTGGAAAAGTTTTATTTTATATCAATGCATTTAATAAAGGTGCAGTTTTTTCAAAAGCCAATCTTGAACAGTTTTTAATTCAGATAAAAATTGAACCTAAATATGAATTTTTTGAAGCCTGTTCGAATACAGATATTGTAAAACGTGTTTTAAGAAATCTGGTAATTGCCTATAAACAAAACAACAAATTAAATAATGTGAGCGAAGTGCACGAAATGCTTGCTATTCTTGGCGAGCCGCTTCTTAATAAATTTGAAGACACTACACCCGAAAATGAAAACGAAGAAGAATTATAATCAAATAATCACTACTTTCGTTTCATCAAAAAAAGAAAATCATGGAAGTAAAAGATAGCAACGGAACATTATTAAATGAAGGCGATTCAGTACAGATAATTAAAGATCTGAAAGTAAAAGGTTCTTCTTCTGTATTAAAAAGAGGAACGCTTGTGAAGAATATCCGACTTAC
>Ga0194047_10001812_pt1 | contig 12694 bp, 8 predicted proteins | sample JunL225m_MetaG_2_FD_160070 | JGI IMG/M metagenome (GOLD analysis project Ga0194047, IMG submission 160070) | Anoxic zone freshwater microbial communities from boreal shield lake in IISD Experimental Lakes Area, Ontario, Canada - Jun2016-L221-5m | ecosystem: Environmental > Aquatic > Freshwater >...
CGGTGGTTGTTACCGCTGGCCCCACACGGGAAAAAATTGACGGTGTCCGGTTCATCTCCAACTACTCTTCTGGCAAGATGGGATTTGCCATTGCACGCGCAGCAGCAAAGCGCGGCGCCAGGGTCACCCTTATTACCGGACCGGTTCATCTTGAGACACCATTAGGGGTAGAACGTCTTGATGTTGAAAGCGCAGCAGAAATGTATACCGCAGCTCATCGCCTTTTTCAAAGTTCCAACGTTTTTGTTGGAGCTGCTGCTGTTTCCGATTACCGTCCGTTGGCGCCTTACGACGGAAAAATGAAAAAGAATGAAACGGAAATTGTCGTTACCCTTGTAAAAAATCCCGATATTCTTGCTGAATTCAGTATGCAAAAAGCTCCAGGACAGCTTGCCATAGGGTTTGCGCTTGAAACTGAAACTGGTCTGGATAATGCCCGAAAAAAACTGCTTGAAAAAAAACTTGATCTTATTGCATTCAATTTTTTTGATCGCAAAACCTCCGGCTTTGAAGTCGATACAAATATTCTTACTCTAATTAGAAGCGATGGTGTTACAACAGAACTTCCCCAACTGACAAAGGATGATGCCGCCGGAAAACTGCTTGATGCCATAGAAAAACTCTGCCGGGAAACTGGTATTAACCATTGAGAATGTAAGCGATTATTTCATGCGAGGTTTTTTATTCGGAGACAATGAACAAAGCCGACCTGCAGAAAAAGATTCCGTAACATCATCCGCAGATATGGCTCTGTTGTTTGAAACAGCAAAAGAGTGCCGCAAATGCATGCTTGCCGGAACCAGACTAAACTTTGTCTTCGGTGAAGGCAATCCGTTAGCAAACCTTGTCGTTATCGGGGAGGCTCCTGGAGCAGAAGAAGATGCTTCCGGCCGCCCTTTTGTAGGAAGGTCAGGCCAACTCCTTGATAAAATTCTCCAAGCTTCCGGATTTAGTCGTGAGGAGGTTTATATCTGTAATATCCTGAAATGCCGTCCACCCGGCAACAGGAACCCTCTCGACAATGAAATCAGTAGCTGTATGCCATGGCTGCTTCAGCAACTGCAGATTATCAATCCGAAGGTTATCCTTATGCTTGGTAAAGTTGCTGCCAATACCATTCTCGATAATACCCTTTCGCTGGGCAGCATGAGAGGAAAATTGATAAAATGGAAAGGATATGACTGTTTTATTACTTATCATCCCGCAGCCCTCCTGCGTAACCCCAATTGGAAAAGAGGATGCTGGGAAGATATCCAGGCAATGATGCGCCATTACACCACAATCTGCGGCAAGGAAACGCTTTAAATAGAGTAAACCGATGATCAAGAAAGCGCCTGTTGCCATAGATTTCAGCAAAGATATTGACTTCACTCAGGAAAGCCGCATTCCCCCTTATTCAACTGAAATTGAACAGGAGGTACTTGCCTGCATTCTGCTTGAAGATGACCCCATTGAACAGGTTATCCAGATCTTCGGCGATAACGGCGAAGAGGTCTTTTATGAAAGACGGCATCAGATTATTTTCAAGGCGATGATGCAACTTTACCATAAACGGCAGGCAATAGACATTATCACCGTCAGTGAAGAGCTACTGAAAATGAATGAGCTTGAACCCGTCGGCGGAAGACACTACCTGGCAGAGCTTTCGGGTAAAGTTATCAGCGCCGCCAATATTGAATACTATGCGCGCTTGGCCAAGGAAAAGTATCTTTACCGACGCATGATCTCAATATCGGCTAAAATATCCGGTGTGGCCTACAGTTCATCGATGGATATTTTCGATCTTGTTGAACATGCTTCCCAGCAGTTCTTCAATATTTCCCAGGCCGGTATTAAAAAGAAGGCTTCTTTAATAAAAGAACTTGTTAAAAACGGCATACGAATGCTTGAGAGCCTGAGGGCTTCACAATCATCCGTTACCGGCATAGGATCGGGATTCTCCGAACTGGATCAGCTTACTGCCGGATTTCAGCCTTCCGACATGATTATCATTGCAGCAAGGCCTTCAGCAGGAAAAACGGCATTAGCGCTTGCGGTTGCACGTAATGCCGCCGTTGACTTTGATACCCCGGTACTTTTCTTCAGCCTGGAAATGGCGGAGGTACAACTGGCCATAAGGCTGATGTGCGCCGAAGCTTATGTCGAGTCACAGCTTGTCAGAACTGGTCGTATCACGCCTGAAATGATGGGGAGGATTATCAACAGTATGGACAAGCTTAATGAAGCAAAGCTGTTTATTGACGATACACCGGGAATCTCCATTATGGAACTTGCCGCCAAAACCCGCCGGATGAAACAAGAGCACAATATCGGCATGATTGTGGTAGATTACCTGCAGTTGGTAACACCGGTCAGGGATGGCAGAACAAACAGGGAACAGGAGATCGCGCAGATATCCCGGTCACTGAAAGCTCTTGCCAAAGAGCTGAATATTCCGGTTATCGCCCTTGCACAGCTTAACCGCTCTGTCGAACAGCGCTCAGGCGACAGAAGACCCCAGCTCAGCGACCTCAGGGAGTCCGGTTCGATAGAACAGGACGCTGATGTGGTCATGTTTCTCTCAAGACCGGAAATGTACGGTAAAACAACCTTTGAAGATGGCTCATCAACAAAAGATATTGTTGAAATTGTGATCGGAAAACAGAGAAACGGCCCGATCGGAGATATCCGGTTGTTGTTCCTCAAAAATTATGGCCGCTTTCAGTCAACGGCCAACACCTATATTACTGCAGGAGAGGGTAAAGGAGCTTCCCAGGAACATTATCAACCCTCTTTGCCTGAGCAAGAACAAACGAATTCCAGCGCTTTCATCACTCAAGACGACGCACCTTTTTAAGAATTTATTATGCACGATAATAAACGGCAAACAAGCTCCAGAAGCAGGACAGAAAAACCGGTAGTTCCTCTCAAGGGAAAAGAAGCAACATACTCAGGAATCGGCGGCTCAAGAGGCATTACCATCGGAGAGTGCTATGCGTTCATTAAGGAGGAGAGTAAACATGAAATCAGGGAGCTGAATGAAAAAAACATCAATGAAGAAATTGAGAGATTTTTTGCCGCCTTGAACCGATCCGAACATGAGCTGAAGAAAATTGAGCAGCTCACCATCAGAAAACTTGGAAAGAGCTACTCCAATTTGTTTCAGGCTCAAATCATGATGCTGCGCGATCCAATACTGCTTGATACTATTTGCAATCGTATCCGATCGGAACGTAAAGGCGCACATCTCGTTATTGCTGAAGAGTTCGATCACTATTTTCAAAATTTTCAAAATTCCGACAACCGGATTTTTCAGGATCGGGCTGATGATTTTCACGATATCAAAAACCGGATTATCAGAAACCTGAATATCAGAAAACTTCACTCATGGATACCTGAAGGGGTCATTGTTGCGTCCGACAGCCTCTCTCCTGCGGATATTATCCTTTTAAGCCGCAGCAATGTCAAAGGTTTTGTCACTGACTCAGGCGGGAAAACCTCCCATATCTCCTTAATTTGCAAGTCGCTCAAGATTCCGATCGTTGTCGGGCTTGGGAATATCTCTGAAAAGGTCTCGACTGGCACGCCGATGATCATCGACGGAAATACAGGAACCGTCATTATACATCCTGAAGAAAAAACCGTCGAGCGATACCAGAAAATAAAAGAGGAGGTGCAAAAGAATGAGGAAAATACCTCATTAACGGCTGAACTACCCGCAACAACAAAATGCGGTGTAAGGATCACCTTTTATGCCAATATCGATTTCAAGGAAGAGGTGTCCACCATTAAAACTGCTGGAGCTGAGGGAGTAGGGCTCTTCAGAAGTGAAAACCTCTTCACTGAAGGCACAAATGTGCCGAGCGAGGCTGAACAGTACGCCTGTTACAAGGAAATGGCTGAAGCAATTGCGCCGATGCCTCTGGATATCCGCCTGTTTGATATCGGTGGCGACAAGCTGATCTATTCCCCGGTCAAGGAGCCAAATCCCAACCTGGGATGGAGGGGTATCAGGATACTGATGGATCTGCCAAAAATACTTGACGCACAGGTCAGGGCCGTCATCAGGGCCAATCAGCTTGGGAATGTAAATATCCTGATTCCCATGATCATGTCGCTCGAAGAGATTCGGTATGTCCGTGCATCTGTGGAGAAACACTACTCGGAGCTTGCGCCAGAAAGCGATGAGCAAGTTGAAAAGCCAAGGATCGGGGCAATGATAGAGATTCCGGCAGCAGTAGAACTGATTGATGAAATAACAAGATGCGCTAATTTTATCAGTATCGGAACCAATGATCTCACTCAGTACTCCCTGGCTGTCGACCGAAACAATGTCATTGTACAGGATCTCTTTGAAAAATTCCACCCGGCAATTATCCGGCAACTCCACCGGATTATAACAACTGCCAATAAAAATCACTGCAAAGTGATGATTTGCGGAGACATGGGCTCCGATCCTCTTGCCCTGCCCTTCCTGTTAGGATGCGGGCTCAGAAAATTCAGCGTTGTCGTCTCGGATATCCCGAACCTGAAATCACTGGTATCCCGCTACTCGCTTGCCGAAACAGAAGAACTTGCCCGAGAGTGCCTTTCACTTGATACGCCAGTCGCCATCAAATCCTGCCTGGAAGCATTCCTGTCAGGGACGAGAGTCCTCGACTTTACGCAATGAATGGAGATATTCTCCAATCATTTGTTGCTGTTTTGCCTGGAACAGTTGTGGTGCAACTGCTATTTTTTCAGCCTTCACATTAAGCCCGGAAGGGAGAGTTTTCTTCGTAACCAGCACAATAGCGTAGCCATCGGTTGTTTTAACAGGATTGGAAAGTTTTCCAGGAGCAAGACCAGACATAGCCTCAACAAGAGCACGATCAACACCATACCCGGGAATATAGCCGTCGCTCCACCGTATACTGTCTGCGGTAACAATGTGCATTCCAGCATTCGCAGACGCTATCTTTTCAAGAGTCAATCCGGAGCCCTTGACCATGACTGCAAGTTTTTTCTCCAGAGAGGCACCTTTCTTCTCCCGTACCAGTTTCGTTGTAATAATCGTTTTCAGTTCCTGATCAAGCATACGGTATCCAGTATCATTCTTGCTGGTCAACCGCATAACATAAAACCCTTTTTCTGTTTCAAGAACATCCGAAAGGTCTCCTTCCCCCGCCTTGAAAGCATAAGCTGTCACCTTCTCACTATAACCGATCTGTGGAATCATCATTCGCTTGATGAATTCGCCGGTCTTTTCGATCTGCCGCTTTTCACTTGCAGCACTCTTCTCAAAACCTTTCTCTTTGGCATTTTGCTGAAACGCCATAGCACGACGACGCTCACTATCCACAGTTTCAGTCGATGGGCGGATATTTCTGACAATTTCCGAACAGACAACGGCGTTTTGATCAAAGCCAGTCACCTTGATGATATGCAAACCAAACTGTGTCTGCACTGGACCGACAATCGAACCTGGACTGGCACTGAAAACTGCTGCAGAAAATGCCGGGAGCATTCGATCTTTGCTGAACCAGCCAATGTCACCCCCATTGACGGCACTGCCAGGATCGGTGGAATATTTTTTTGCAAGCACTTCAAAAGGAACACCTGCCTGAAGCTGTTTATAAATAAGCATCGAAAGTTCCCGTACCTTCTGCACTTCATCCATGCTTGCGGAATTAAAGCGCAAGAGGATATGCGATGCTCTGGCAACCGGCTGAGAAGACGACACCACCTTTTTGATCTTGACCAAGCGGTATTCCCCCCGATCCGCTACCGGTCCAACAATAGTTCCCGGTTTAAGATTCGACGGACTGAAAACAAGTGCTCCCGCCGCCGGGGAAAAATCCGCATGACTATAGGTGGCGTTGATACCTGCCGGACGGTCACTCTGCATTTTAACATAGTCGACCTCATTAACCGCACCGGAAAAATCGGCACGAATCGTTTCAAGTTCGGTTCGAACGGCAAGACTGTCTTTTGATGATGGCTTCAGTGGGAAAAATACAAAGTCGGCTTTTCTTGTAGGATACTCCTGCTTGAAAAGCTCTTTATGTGCATCATAATATTGTTTAATCTCATCGCCTTTTACCGGAAAACTACTATCAACACCAGCAAAACTTAACGGAACCGGAATAAAAGAGGCCGAAAAACGTGAAAACTTCCTGCTGACGATATCGCCAAGCTCCCTGTCGGTAATATGATCAAGGGTTTGAAGAGTCCTGACCAGCTTGTTTTCTTTAAGCTCCAGGCGAACATACTTTTCAATCTGAAGCCATAACTCCTTATTGTGTGGATCACGGCGGGCACTCTCCAGTTTTTTGCGATCAAGTACCCCTGTTGCTGGATCAGTAAAATACTGACGAACCACCATGGGTGGGGTCGGACTGTTAAGCGCCTCGACTACCTCCTGATCCTGAAGGGTAATACCCAATTTCTCAAACTGCTGCTCAAGCAGAGTCTGGTCAACAACAGCACTCCATGCCTTTTCCTGCAGCCCAAGTTCAATTTCTGATGTAACTTCGACTCCAGGATTACTCCGCCGTAAATTTTCCGTAACAGCCTTGTAAGCCTCATCATACTGGCTATAGGCAATAGGCTTTCCATTCACCGTGCCTGCCTGATTTTCTTTTTTACCAGTTTTTCCGGTAAAATTCATTCCCCATTCGAAGACAATCAGCGCAAGAAATGCTGCCAGAAGAGTGTAGAGTATAATATGTGTCTTATCCCGCAAGCTGGACATTACAGCCATGGCTTATTCCTTGAATTAAATGATGTTGTAAAAAAATTTGTCGCCCCAACCGTAAACAGCCTAACGGCACCCATCAACCCATCCCGGCATTCCGTCGCAACAGCGACAGGTTATGTAAAGACCAACTCGAGAAAATTTTTTCAGCTTTTTCCTGGAAGGAGATCGGCTAATATTGCATCAAAAACAACAAAAAACAATCTCCAGTGCATAGTTTACCATTTTTGGCAAGAAATCCCGCTCTGTCTTCTCTCTCCCTCCTGCTCCATATCCTCAATCTTCACTGAAACTTTTCCTCGCTTAATTGACGATCAAACTAACGACCAAGAATAGCGGCAACAAACTCCGCACGGTCAAACAACTGAAGGTCATCAATTTTTTCACCGACGCCGATATATTTGACAGGCAGCTTGAGCTCGCGTGAGATGGAAAGCACTATTCCACCCTTTGCCGTCCCGTCAAGCTTGGTAACCACCAGCCCTGTAACCTGAACAAACTTCGTGAATTCCCTGGCCTGCTGCACGGCATTCTGTCCGGTTGTACCATCAAGAACAAGCAATACCTCATGGGGAGCTTCAGGAATCCTCTTTTTAGCAACCCGCATGATCTTGGCAAGCTCCTCCATCAAGTGGCTCTTGTTATGCAGGCGACCGGCAGTATCAACCAGCACCACATCGGCATTTCTGGACACCGCAGCACTGACAGCATCATACACAACCGATGCGGGATCAGAACCCTGGGCCTGTCCGATCATGGGAACACCTGCCCTGTCGGCCCATATCTGGAGCTGTTCATACGCCGCCGCCCGGAACGTATCGGCTGCCGCGATGATGACTTTCTTGCCGGCTTTATCATAATTGCGGGCTAATTTGGCAACGCTGGTGGTTTTGCCTGCACCGTTCACACCGACAATCAAAATGACGTAGGGTTTCGCAGGAAGAGGTGCATCAAAGTCCAGAGGATGTTCCTCTCCGGTTTCCTGAAGCATGAGCTGAATCTCGCCCATCAACATGCTGTTCAGCTCCTCTTCAGAACGATAAGTCTCTTTTTTTGCGCGTTCGGTGATCGCTTCAACAATATCGAGTGTTGTCTCCACGCCGACATCGGCCGCCACAAGAATCGTTTCAAGTTCCTCAAGAAACTCTTCGTCTATCTCTGTTTTTCCTTTTGTAATAACGGAAAGCTTCTCCCGAAACGTATCACGGGTTTTTTCGAGCCCTTCCTTCAGTCTTGATAGTTTGAACTTGTCAAAAAAACCCATAAAAAGTGGATATTGCCTTCTGTTATAGAGTATTGTAATTTCTGCGGTGTAGAGTAACAATAAAGCGCCCCACACCATTATCCGTTTGAACTCCAATTTACGTAAAAAAATGCCATATAAAGCTATCTCGGGAATCGGGGAATTTGGACTTATCGAAAGAATTGCAGCTCTTGTGCAACCAACCCTCTCTGCTGTACCCAAACTGTTGACCGGAATCGGCGACGACTGCGCGGTCTTTCAACCTTCATCAGAACTGCTGCAAGTATCGACAACCGACATGCTGGCCGAGCTGGTGCACTTCGACCTCCTGACAACTCCACTCAAACATCTGGGAAGCAAGGCTATCAGCGTCAATGTCTCCGATATTTGCGCCATGAATGCCATCCCCCGCTATGCACTAATCGCACTTGCCATTCCTGCCTCTTTTTCAGTCGCCATGGTCGAAGAACTCTACACGGGCATGAGCCTTGCCGCAGAGCAATATGGGATAGCCATCGCAGGCGGTGATACCTCTTCATCACACTCCGGACTGGTTATTTCAGTCACGATGATCGGCGAAGCTTCACCTGAACAACTCACGTACAGAAGTGGCGCCAAACCGGGGGATTTGCTCTGTGTAACCGGGTCGCTTGGCGGCGCTGCGGCTGGATTGAAACTACTCACTCGCGAAAAAGAGATCATGCTGAACCATATCGAAAACAACGAGCCCTATACCACAAATGTTATGGCAGAGCTGAAGGAATACCGTGAAGCCATACAGCAGCAGTTGCTTCCCCTTGCCCGCATTGATATAGTCAGATACTTTCAGTCAAGGAATATCCGCCCATCATCGATGATCGACATTTCCGACGGTCTCAGCTCTGAACTCCAGCATATCTGCAACCAGTCAAAGACGGGCGCACTGATTCGGGAAAACAGCATTCCCATCGCTTCCAGCACACGAAGAATTGCCGATGAAATGCAGGATGACGCACTGACCTGGGCGTTGACGGGCGGTGAAGATTACCAGTTACTCTTTACAATTTCAAAGGAGGAGTACCGTAGCATTAAAAATAACAAGAAGATATCGGTTATCGGAGAAATTACTGACCCTGAGGCGGGAGTACATCTTGTTGATATCTATGGCATGAACATCGATCTTGCTTCAATCAGGGGATTCGCTCATTTCAGCTCGTAACCCCAATTCCTTTGATAAAAAACGAGGACAGCACAAGAACCATTTATTTTTTTGGGAAACACTCCGAAGATAGTAAATTGCTCGTCCTGTAACGCACGACCACAAGCCGAAGTGGCGGAATTGGTAGACGCCCGGGACTTAAAATCCCGTGTTCAGCAATGGACGTACGGGTTCGATTCCCGTCTTCGGCACTTATGGATACTCGTAATGTTATCGCGTGAACACAACCTCTTCTGAAATCCATCGTATCTACGTTTATTGGATATAATGCGTTGCGTAAACAGTATACTATTATTGAGAAATAAGGCAAGAGAACAGGTATGCCGATAATCAGTAGATTCCTTGGAATAATCATCGCCATGTACTGGGATGATCACTCACCGCCGCATTTTCATGCCAAATATTCTGGATACGAAATTACTGTTGAAATTCTTACCGGTATTGTTGAAGGTAAATTCCCGAAACGGGCTCTCCATCATATTCTCGAATGGTATGAGCTTCACCGGGATGAATTAATCGACAATTGGACTCGTTGTAAAAACAATGAAGAGCCCAATCAAATTGACCCACTGGAGTAATAACAATGTTTCTTCATGTATCGGATGCACGATATCTTGGCGACTACAAAATAAAAGTTGTCTTCAATAATGGCAGGGAAGGAATTGCTGATTTCACTGATGCGCTGAAAGGTACGGTATTCGAAGCATTAGCAGATACGTCGACATTCTCTTCCTTTATCGTGGATAAAGAGCTTGAAACTCTTGTTTGGCCTAATGGAGCTGATCTGGCACCTGAATACATTTACTATCAGGCATTTAAAGGTGATGCTGATTTGATGCCACAGTTCAGGAAATGGGGTTATATCACCTGATATGACCGGTCCAACAGCCTCTTTTCAACAAATAAACGCTTTTTCACCATGAGTTCCGAACTGACAAAGATCCTGTTAAACGAGGATGAAATGCCTCGGCAGTGGTACAACATTCAGGCTGACCTGCCTTCACCGATGCCGCCGCCATTGGGGCCTGACGGCAATCCTGTAGGGCCTGACGCTCTGGCAAAGGTATTTCCGATGAACCTTATTGAGCAGGAGATGAGTACCGAGCGGTGGATTGAAATTCCACAGGAGGTGCAGGCTATTCTGAAACTCTGGCGCCCATCTCCACTGTATCGGGCCCACCGACTTGAAGCTGCCCTGAAGACTCCGGCAAAAATCTTTTATAAGAATGAGGGTGTATCGCCAGCAGGAAGCCACAAACCAAATTCTGCGGTTCCCCAGGCATGGTACAACAAGCAGTTTGGCATAAAGCATCTCGTCACTGAAACCGGCGCAGGCCAGTGGGGAAGCGCCCTTGCGATGAGCTGCAAACTTGTCGGTATCGACTGTAAAGTCTTTATGGTGCGCATCAGCTTTGACCAGAAGCCATTCCGTAAAATCTTGATGAACACTTGGGGAGCAGAGTGCATTGCCAGTCCAAGCACACAAACCGAGACGGGACGACGGATTCTGGCGGAGACCCCGGATACGCCGGGCAGCCTTGCCATTGCCATCAGCGAAGCCATTGAACAGGCTGTCCAGCGAGATGATACACGCTACGCCCTTGGCAGTGTCTTAAACCATGTGATGCTGCATCAGACCATTATCGGCCTTGAAGCCCGTAAACAGCTCGAAAAGGTGAGCCTTTATCCTGATGTCGTTATCGGCTGCGCCGGTGGAGGTTCAAACTTTGCAGGCATCAGCTTCCCCTTCATCTGCGATAAAATCCATGGACGTGAGGTCCAGATTATTGCAACAGAGCCCGAAGCCTGCCCGACACTTACCAGAGGCCCTTATGTCTATGACAACGGAGATGTGGCAAAAATGACACCACTGCTGCCAATGTACAGCCTTGGCCACGGATTTATTCCACCAGCCATTCATGCCGGAGGCCTCCGCTATCATGGTATGGCACCGCTGGTAAGCCACGTGAAGCAACTTGGACTGATTGAGGCCACGGCTATTGGCCAGACGGAGTGCTATGAAGCCGCGCTGTTGTTTGCTCATACCGAAGGATTTATCCCGGCGCCTGAAACCTCTCATGCCATTGCACAGACCATCCGTGAAGCGAAAAAAGCAAAGGAGGAGGGAAAAGAGAAGGTCATTCTTATGAACTGGTCAGGCCATGGATTGATGGATCTTCAGGGTTACGATGCCTTTTTGTCCGGCAAAATCAGTGACTACCGACTACCGGAAGAGTTCCTGCAACGCTCACTTGCTGTACTGAAAGATCATCCGGTTCCACCGCAAGCGTAAAAGCAAACACCCCGTTACTCTTGATGCTTTGAAAAAAAGCACTGGGTAACGGGGTGTTTTTTTTCAGTATGCGAGTTCTCTTTCGCGCCATCCATGAAAAGCGATCACAGAAGCTTCCTGATCTCGTCGAACAGTTCCGACAGACCCACGACCGAGATACCTGGCGCTAATGCATACCCCTTCTCAAGAGGAGCCACGACAAAGGTGTGTAGAGGAGCAATGTCAACAATTGCCGACCGGTTCCCCTTTGTCAGCACCGGAGCGGCAGAGGCCTTGCACTCTATGGCAAAACGCTTGCCCGACTGTTCCAGGACGATATCCACTTCGGCTCCGTTGACAGTGCGATAATAATAAAGCCTGCAGCCCGGATACATTCCCTGAATATTGACCATCACCAGCGTTTCCCAAAGTGGACCAAATACCGGATGCCCGGCAATCCGGTTGAAATCAACAAGCCCAAGCAAAGCGGAGACAATACCGGTATCGGCCACATAAACCTTTGGCGATTTGACAACGCGTTTACCACTATTCGACATCAATGGCTGCAACAGGTGCACCATGAAGGTCTGTTGTAAAAGATCAAGATAATTCCTTACCGTGGTATGGCTTACTCCAAGAGAGCCGCCAATGGAGGAGAGATTTACCATCTGACCGTTATTGTGAGCGAGCATCTGCCAGAGACGACGCATCGTTGCCGGAGAAAACCCGCTCCATTGCAGCAGATCACGCTCAAGAAAGCTCGTGATAAAATCCTCCCGCCACATGTACGACACCTGAGCCTCTTCCTGAAGCAGGCTTTTCGGAAACCCTCCGCATGCAAGATACTCCTCGATTATCACCCGCTCTTTTACCTCTTCCCACAAAAACGGAGTCAACCGCTTGTAAGTGATTCGTCCGGCAAGCGACTCGGAACTCTGCATCAGCAGATCACGTGAAGCCGATCCGAGAATCAGAAAATGACCATTACCACCCCATTCGTCCACCAGACTTCGAATCAGGGGAAAAAGCTCCGGCCGCCGTTGCACCTCGTCGATGCAAACCAGCTTTCCCCGCTGATGCTGCAAAAACCATTCGGGGTCATCGAGCTTCCGCAAATCGGAAGGACGTTCAAGATCAAGATAGACGAACGGCCGATCATAAGATACCAGATGCCTGATCAGAGTAGACTTGCCACATTGTCGAGGCCCCACAACCGCCGTAACCGGGTTGTTTTTCAGCCCAAGCCGGACATCCTCGGCTATTATG
>Ga0194047_10001813_pt1 | contig 12691 bp, 2 predicted proteins | sample JunL225m_MetaG_2_FD_160070 | JGI IMG/M metagenome (GOLD analysis project Ga0194047, IMG submission 160070) | Anoxic zone freshwater microbial communities from boreal shield lake in IISD Experimental Lakes Area, Ontario, Canada - Jun2016-L221-5m | ecosystem: Environmental > Aquatic > Freshwater >...
GAATATAACGTTGTCAGCCCCCACGACAACTTAATATAAGCTTAGAATTATTTTTTTTAATCAAATCTTTTTTATGAAAAGAGTTCATTTGTTTTTCACTTTAGTAGTAAGTGTATTAATGTTGTCCACTAGTGTAAATTTGTCTGCTCAAAAAAGACTGATTGTAAAGCCCAATTATACTGGGTCAGCATCAGATACTTTTCCAACTATAAAGTTGGCAGTTGCTGCAGCAGGAACAGTAAGTGGAGTAGCAGATACTGTAATAGTGTATGAAGGAACCTACAAAGAAAAAGTAACGTTTAATAAAAATTTACCTCCTTATAATAGGAAGTTGGTATTGGCATCTCAATTCTTATTGGATGGCAATGTCAATCATATTGCAAATACCATTATCAGTGGTGGTGGAATTACTCAAAGCAGTGTAAACGATATTCTATTTGGTGCTTATGGGGACAATCGAGATAGTACATGGATCAAGTTTACAGGGTTTACTGTAGATAGTGCAAGTAAATATGCGTTAGATATCGATGGGGGTGTGGTGGCAAATTGTATCTTTAAAAATTCTGGTTCAACTGGAACCATTCCTTTCTTTTTTAGAGGAACACAGGTTCGCAATTTGACAGTGTATAATAATATTGGGGTAGCAGTTGTTTATTTTCAACCAGTTGGCTCGGATGACAATACTGCAAAATTTAGTTTAAGTGCTTCTACTTTTTACAACAATAAAGCCTTGGGTTCTAATACGGAAAGAGATGATCGTGGTGGTCCTTGGAGTCAAAACTTAGGTGGAATTGTTGGAAGTTCAGAAAATTCAAAAGGTAAAATATACAATAATATATTCTACAAAAATGGGGGTGATCAAATCATCGTACTTGGAGGATCAAGGACAAAAGATAGTATTGATGTGTACAACAACACTTTCTATAAAAACAATACCAAAACCGTGTTCTTTATGAATTATTGGGGTTCTAATGGGCAAATGAACTTTACAACCCGTTGGTATAACAATATCATTGACAATAATTATACACTTGCAACCAACAATACCAATGGTGAATTTGCATGGGGAAATGGATCAAGCAATGCACCTCCAGGTGATTATTATTTAAAAAATAATTTATTGGCAACCGAAATTATCACGACTAAAAATCAATCCAGTAATTTTACCTCAAGTCTTTCCTTTAATTACGATACTGCAAGCCAAATTATAGGCAGTGCAATAATTAAAGACACCGCTAATTTAGATTTTAGTTTAATGCCAACAAGTCCTGGAATTGGTGCAGGTAATTCTGTTTTCACGCTCACTACTGACAATAAAGGCAATGCAAGACCTAGTCCAACAGGTTCAAAAATTGATTTGGGAGCTGTTGAGTCTCCATTGTCTATGCCAACACCTACCATTACTTCTTTGCAAAAAGCAGTAATAGGTGGTAAATCTGCAATTAAAATAAATTTCAATATATATAGCAATCCTGCAGTGGATTCTGTAATTATATACAGAAGTACCGTTTCAAATGACACCGCAATTATTTTGTCAGCTGCTGGTACTTATTCTGCCACCAACAGAAAAGATACGCTTGCTAATAAAACAACTGTATTTGCTGATACTTCAAAAATTGTTGGTGCAACGAAATATTATTACACCATTAAGGCTTTTGTTCATGCTGGCGTTCTAAAATCTGAGGCAAGCAAAGTGGATAGTATTACTACCAATTCAGTTGCAAGCGCAGTAAGTGTTCCTGCAAGTGTAACGGTAACTAAATCTGGTAGATCTAGTTTGGCAATTACTTGGACCTCTGCCAATGTATATACAGGTACTTACTCTTCAACCAGAGCTAATTATTATATAGATATTTATAGAGGTACGACTTCTACCAATGCAAGTTTATTAACAAGTATAAAGGATACAACAAGTGCTTATACGGATAAAACAACTTCTTTGGCTACCACTTATTACTATTATTTAGTAAATAGAGATGCCAATGGGGTTGTATCTGACTCTAGTGCTAATAAATCTCAAACTACTAGTTTGACCATCTCAGCAGTGAGATGGCATGTGGACAATACAAATGGTAACGATGCCAATGGTGGAACTTTAGCAAGTCCTTTTAAAACCATAACTTTTGCATTGACACAGGCATTAAAAGGGGATACCTTAATTGCCTTGCCTGGAACTTACAATGAAAAAATAAAAATTAATCCTGGGGTTACTTTTGGATCTAAATTTTTAATTACTGGAGATACTTCATTTATAAGAAATACCATTTTAGATGCGACTGGTCTAAGCAGTACAATGATTATTTATGCTCCTTATGAAACCAATGGTAATCCAATATGGACCCAATTTATTGGGTTGACATTGACCAATGCAGCTTCCAAGGGTAAAATGTTAATGAATACGCAGCAACAATGGCAAAAATATGTTGCTTTTGACCATTGTTTATTTACCAACAATGGGTATTCTAATATAACATTTGTTGATGGAAGAGATGCGAATCAAGATTTTATTTTCATTCAATTCCAGGACAGTACGAAAATTCAAAACTCTGTTTTTGAATACAATTCTGGAAAAATCAGAATGGATGGAGTAGGGATGCAGGTGACCAATAATATTTTTAGAAACAACAATACTAATATATCTCACGCAAATAATGTTTGGGCTGGAGTTGGTATCATTGAAGGTTGGTTGGCTGGCTTTACTTTGTCGGGTAATATATTTGCAAATAATGGAATCACTTTAAACAACGACAACTGGCAGTACTTTATCGTAAACTTCGGTGGTAACTCAAACGATTCTGCATTTATAACCAACAATACTTTTGTTAACAATAAGTCTGCTTTATTTACTTTTAACAACCCAACACCGGTTACTCATATTACGAATAATATTTTCTATAATAACTTAATGGATTTTTATCCAAACAATGTAACGTCTGATTTTTATGTAAAAAACAATGCTGCTACTTCTAGTGTTGAAACTTCAAGATTGGCTAATTTGGGAAGCGTAGTTTTCTCCAACAATCAGGTTATTTCAAAAAATATATTTGATGACTCTACTTTATATACATTGGATGCTTCTTCAAATTTAATTAATAGTGGAACCAATACATTTGGCACCAAAGGAACAAAAACTGTTCCTTCATTAGATTTGTACGGTAATGCAAGACCTGGGCCTGCTTCAAGCAATTCCGATATTGGTGCCGTAGAATCTCCATTTGGTTTTGCAGCTCCCATTTTATCTTCTTTAGATGGTGCTAGTAAGTCAATGGTTGTTAAATGGAAAAAGCCTACCAACGGAACCATCACTGGGTATGAAGTTTTTAGATCTACTTCTACCATTCCTTCTACCGCTTCAGTTCCAACGTTTACTGTGGCAAAAGCAGATAGTTTAATTTTAACTGATACAAGTTTAGTTAATCTTACAAAATACTATTTTAGAGTGAGAGCCTATAGTGGTACTTCTCCAAAATCTTACAGTGCTTTCTCAAACGAGTTATCAGCCAAGCCTAATACACCTCCTTCTAATGTGGATACTGTATTGGCTTTTGCAGGACCAAGAAGTGTTGCATTAGTATGGGCTGATACATCAACTGTTAGAAGAAAATACAATGTTTATAGAGGCACAGATGCAGGTAATTTGGACAAAATTGCCTCAGCTGTGGATACTACTTATTATATAGATAAATCTGCTACTGCCAATACTAAATATTTCTATGGTATCAAAGTCATAGATTCTGTTGGTGCAGCCAGTACAATTTCTAAATTGGCTTATGCAACAGCTAGTAATATATGGATAATGGATACTGCAGGAAAATCTTCAGGAAATGGGTCTACTGCAAAACCATTCAAATCCATTCAGTATGCCATTGACAATGCAAGCATAGGGGATACGATATTGTTAAACAATGGTATCTATACAGAGAACTTAAAAGTGTATAATAAGGTAGTAACCATCATGGCTAAAAATAAAACAAAAGCTATCATTACTCCTTTAGATGCTACTGGTACTTCAACACTCGAAGTACAAGATCAGAATCCTTGGGGTACGAGTCCTTATCAAAAAGCAATCAATAAATTTATAGGGTTGGTATTTACAGGAAGTAATTATACCAACTGGACTAACAATCCTCCTTCTGCTATCAACATTAATTACAATTCAAATCCAGTGTTTGAGTCTTGTATTTTTGCCAATAATAATTCACAATTTGTATTCCATTTTGATCAATCTGCTCCTTTATTTGTAAACTGTTTAGTGGTAAACAATAATAATTCAAATGGAGTATTTGCATTAAATGGAGGTCAAGATTCATCTAGACCAAAAACCAAAGTGGCTAAATTTATTAACTCTGTTATTTCAAATAATACCTTTATTTCAAGATGGAACACACAAAGAGAAAAAACTTTAGTGTTCTACAATTCAATTTTAAGTGAAAATGGGTATGACAATGCTTTCAATGAGAAAATGTTTAGAGTTGAAAATTCAATTGTAGACAATCCTAAATTGCTTGCTCAATCTACTACCAATGTATCTGCAGACCCTCAGTTTAATAATACATCCAATGGTGATTATAGTTTAAGTAATTTCTCGCCAGCTTTAGGTGCAGGGGGTTCAAGATTACTTTTAGTAGGTAGTAATGAATTGGATACTTTAAATGCCATTACCTATGATTTCAATTATGCATCAAGACCTAATCCAACTGGTACAAAAGCCGATTTAGGTGCTTATGAAAATAAATACAGTATTGCAGCACCTCAAATTTCTAGACTACAAAAATCTGGAACTGCCGTCACGCTTACTTGGGCTAAAACAGGCTCAACTACTTTGAGCAGTGTTCAAATTTATCGTGATACAGTAAAAACCACGTTGGATACCATTGCGCCTTTAGCAATAACAGTAGATTTGACAACCACAACCATTGCAGATGTACTGCCTTCTTCAACTAAAGAATATTTTTATGCTATCAGAGCAACCATTGGAACAGGTGGAACTGCAGTAAAGACGGGCTTAAGTAATATCAAATCTTCAAAGGATACCATCTTTGTGCCAGGATTAAACTTTATTGCAGATACTGCATCTATTGGTATTAGATCTGCTTCAAGAAATCAAGGTTCTCTGGTTCAATCTGTCAATTTAGTGAAGTTGGCTGCTGATGCAGAAACTGCTTTACCAAAATTAATTTTGTACTCTCAAGGATTTAGACAAATTGATAGTACCAAGAAATTGACTGAAGATTCCTTAACTGCTATTAATTTATTAGCGGGTACTAGTCCAAATAAAATAAAATTCACTTTAAATAAGAACGTCTTAGTGGCCAAAGGCAAGAATGATTATATGCAATTGATTGGTGCGATGAATGTAAATGGAGATGATGAGTTCGATTTAGTTGGTATTTATAAAAACAGCAACAATTTGAATCAGAATGTTCATATTGCTTATTTAACCAATAACAATTTGAATTTCACATTGGATACCATTAATCCTCCAGCTAATTTCTATAATCCAAATATTAATCCTTGGAACCAAACAACCAATTTAGTATACAAATGGGATCAAAAAACTTTCCAATACTATGATGGACAAACCAATGTGGGTCAGAATATTGAATCTGCAGTAGAGGTGATGGATGGAAATTTTGATGGAAAGGATGAACTTATAGTAAGCTTGAACCAAGTGAAGTGGGAGCCTAATCCTGCCATGAATGTTCAAAACAATAGTTTACAAAACATTAGTGCCAATTTCCGCATTGTTAAGTTTGTTGATATTAACAATGATGGTATACCAGATATTTTCGCCATGACCAATAATCCATGGTCTGTTGGTTTGTCACAAACCAATGGTAATCCATTGGTAGTATTTGTCTCTAATAAAAAAGATGGCAAATTCTATTTGTATGTTACCGGTATCAATGTAGACTGGAGTGCTAGTGTTTATTTTGGTGATTTTAACAATAGCCGTAAAGTTCAAGTTTTAACAAGAGCTGGTGGTGGTAATTATAAAGTGTATGATTTTGACAATACATTTAGTGGAACTAGTGCAGACATGCAAGTGAATGGAGTTTTAAATGATGGAAAACTTGCTGTTGGTGATATTAATAGTGACGGTTATCCTGATGTTGTTACGCAAGACAATTCAGGTAATTTTATTTCTTATTTAAACAATCATCGTGGCAGTTTTGATAAGAAAATTATAGGGCCATCACCTTTCATATCCAATGCAGGATGGACTAGCTTTAATTTAAGAATGATTGATTTAAACAGAGATGGCACCAAGGATTTAATGTGGATGGAGATGAAGCCAGAATCTGATGGTAATATTAACTGGAATACCAATAATTTTATTGTTAGAGCATGGATACAAGAACCCGGAGATCAGGTTAGAACTGCTCCTCCAGCTATTACCGCTAGTGATATCACTGCTTCCAATAGTGGTTATAAGGTAAAAATTAAATGGACTCCATCTGCAGATGCCATAGACCCTTATTTATTTGCAAATTTAAAAGTAGATACATTAGATACCTATGCAAGTGCAAGAATCAATAATGCTTACAATTATAGAAAGAACAGTCCAACGGTACCTATTGTTTTAGATAGGGTATTTGCAAGAAATTATCCAGACTCAGTTGAGTTTAATGATTTGGGTATTTCAAGTAAAAATCCATATTATATCAAAGTGCAAATGGTAAATAAGGAAGGATACGCTTCTACTTTTGCTGAAAAAATGTTTATACCAAAAGATCCTTTAGTAAGTGTAGATCACAATATCCCAGGTTTGTATGGAGCTCGTTTCCAATGGGGTGATTTTAACAATGATGGTTTACTAGACTTAGCTGTCATGGGGCAAAGAGACAATGGTAATATTACCGCTGTTTACCAAAACATAGCTGGGACTTTCCAAGACTTAAATTTAACCAATAAGGCTTATCGATATGGAGACATCAAATGGGTTGATTTAAACAATGATGGTTGGTTAGATGTAGCCATGATTGGTCAACCGGGTGGAGCAGGTGTTGGTTTCCAAACTTTAATCAACAATCATGGTGTTTTTGAAGTTAAAACACCTACAGGAGTCGATGGATTAAAATATTCTAATTTGGCTTTTGGTGATTATGATAACAATGGAACCATTGACATGTTTACTTCTGGTCAAGATGCGCAAGGTATTGCCCATTCTTACTTATATTCTAATGATGGTAAAGGTAATTTCACCAAAGTAAATGACTTTAATGGAGCTATACCAGATATGTACAACGCAGATGCGCGTTTTGTTGATTATGATTTAGATGGAGACTTAGATTTAGTATATGCAGGTACTGGTATGAACGGCGGAAAAGTGGCACCTATTGGTGGTGTTCGTGTGAATACCTTATTGGATCCTAAAATGAGTACCAATAACTATGGTGGCGGGTCCTATAATAACGGATACAATTATTCATTAGCATACTATTACTATGATCAAGCTTGTAATTGTACTTTGAATAGTGGTATTTCAATGAAAAATGCCAGATTTGATATTGGAGACATTGATGGAGATGGTGATTTGGACATTGTTGAAATTGGAACTGCTGTCAAAACAGTTCAAAATGGCGGTACAAGTACCAATGTAGATGTACCAACATTGTTAATTATTAGAAACCAAACCAATGAGACCAAGAATGCCAAATTTGGCAACTATTTCTCTTATGGAAGTATCTATAATATTAGTACGGTAATTTTAGATAATATTTCAGATGGAGATGTTAAATTGGTGGACATCAACAATGATGGTTTATTGGATATTACGGTAGCAGGTTTAGATTCACTCGCCAATCCGGTTACTAAGTTTTACTTAAACCAAGGCGGTTTTGGAAACTTTACTTTGTCAACCAATAAGAATATTCCACAATATTCATCTGCAGCTATTAGTTGGGGAGATGCAAACGGAGATGGTAGTATGGACTTGGTAATAAGTGGTCTTAAAACACTATCTACTTCCACTTCTATTTTCTTAAACAATCAAGGGGACAATGCAAATAAAGCACCATCTACGCCTCAAAATTTAACCTTTATTGATCAAGGGCAAGGAAGGGTCTTGTTGCAATGGGATGCTTCAGCAGATGATCATACCCGTCCAGACAATATGTATTATAATTTAAAGTTGGGAACCAAACCTGGTTTGAGCGATTTGCGTGTTATTCAAGTGAATCCTAAAACAGATAAATTACAAACACCAAATACATCTTTGATTGGGTCAAATAAATATTATATTGAATTACCTCCAGGAGTTTATTATTGGTCAGTGCAAGCGGTGGATGGTAATTTCTTGTCTTCTACTTTTGCTGTCAATCAGAAATTGGTGCTTAAATATCCATGGCAGTTTGTAAACCAAGGGGGTATCATTGATTCTAGAATTATACCACTTGAAAACCCTGCATTTGCATGGGCCGATGTGCGCAATCAAGGTGTATTTGATTTCTTATATTTAGGAACTGGTGATGCAACCAACAATCAAAACAACACACCTCTTGGTTTGTATAGAAACTTAGGCGGAAAATTTGCCAAATTGTTAAATGACTCTACTCAGTCCAACTCCTATGGAAAAGGAACCGGGTTTAGGTCTGATTTAAATGGCATTGCCAACGCTCAAATTAAATGGGTAGATATCAACAACGATGGATTATTAGATTTAGTAGTAGCTGGAGATGATGTTACTACTTTAAAAGGTCGCTTGTCTATATTTAAAAATTTAGGCATGTATAAATTTGAGAACATTACCAACTCCATTTATACAGGGGAGCAATATGCGAATCCAAAAATTGAATTTGTTGACTTAGACAACAATGGTTTCAAAGACTTTATTTATACTGGATTGGATAAATCTGGTTTAGGACAGGTGAAGTTTTTAGGTTTCTATAAAGATACCGTAGCTAAAACCCAATCTGGTTTATTAGGCATTAAAGTAGCTCCAATTGTAAATAATTTAGATGTATTACTTACTTCTAAATCTATTTCAAATGTGAGCTTGGCTATCGGAGATTTAAACAAAGATTTAAAACCAGATTTGGCCATTTTATATGACGATGGTGACAATGCAATGAGAGTTGGATCAATTTATTTGAATACTTCTGATACTTCTAATAAAATTTCATTTGCATTGAGTTCTACCATTACATTGCCGACAGCCAGAAACGCTACTATAGATTTAATTGATTACAACAACGACGGTCTATTAGATTTAGCCATTTCTGGAAGATCTGATGCAGGTGTAATTTTTAGAATTTATCAAAGTAAGTGGTTAGATTCTGCCGCTAAAACGGTTCAATTTTTACAAACCAATTCAAATGTGAAACCTTTTGAAAAAGGTCAGACCACTTGGGGAGATATCAATTCGGATGGTTACCCTGACGTTATTTTTAGTGGAACAAGACCAGGTACTGGCGTATTTAGTGCCATGGCGCTCGCAGATCCTTCTAATCTTAAAACAACTGGGGTCATGAATTACAATGAATTACCTACATTCCCTTTTGGTAATTATTCTGTCATGAGACCTAGTTTGGGTGACTTTAGCGGAAAGAGAGTACTTGACTTGGTATTGGTAGGAACGGAGAAAGTAAGAAACCCAGTTGATAATACTTCAAGTGTAGTGAACTCCTTTAAGATATTAAAGAACGTTCGTGATTTGGCTGCTTTGATTAAAGATTCTTCTGCAACAGTCATCAATGGTTCTATTTCAAATGGTTCTATTAAATCATTAGCTACCGATTTAAAATTAACCACTACAGCAGAAACCATTGTTAGAAGTAACAGTGTAAGAGGATTTGCAGATTCTACCATTGCAGTTGCCGATTCCAACTTTGTGGAAAGCACTTATGGTTTGAACAATGCACCATCTTCACCTAAAATAGATTCTTCTGTGATTGTAAGTAAAGTAGACAGTGCTACTTATTTGGTTAAGTTAACCTGGAAATCTTCTGCTGATGACAATACACCATCTGCTGGATTGACTTATGCAGTAGGAATTGGTACTAAGCCAGGAACTACAGATGTATTGGATCCCAATGCAAGTTTAACCACAGGCGTAAGAAAAACACCAGATATGGGTAATGCGGGTAAAAACCTTTCTTACCAAGTATTGTTGAAACCAGGAACTTATTATTGGACTGTACAAGCGATTGATGCATCCAATGCAGGTTCTAAATTTACTGGTACCAAAACCATACAAGTAACATCCAACAGAACATTGGTGGAGAGAAATGCACCTTATGACATCTTATTGAATACTTTAACTGATGCTAGTTTCTACTTGAAACAAAATGATTCTACGGGTACTAAATATGTGTTGACAGCTTTAGACAACGATAGTACAGCTAAGTTTACTTATTCAATTGCTACAGATACAGCATCCTTGTTCACACTTGATGCTTCTGCAACTGTCATGACATTGAAAAAATTACCTACAGCTTCCTCTTATGGAATTAAATTAAGAGTAACAGATAATTATGGACTATACTTTGATAAGATTTATACTTTCAATGTGATACAAGCTCCAAGTAAATTATATGTAAATGGTAAGGATACTTCTTATTTCTACTATTCAAAAACAAGTGCAGATTCTGCTAAGTTTACCTTGTCATTAAATGCATTCTATAATCCAACACCTGCTGTTGATCCTGTATTAACTTATAAATTTATAACAGGTAAGGGTGGTGAGAACAATGATCTATTTGATCTTGGAAGTACCTTATTGGTAAATAAGAGAAAATTAGACAATGCGGATACACTTAAATTGAGAGTTGCTGCAACAGATGTCTATGGATTGTCTGTGGAGAGAATGATATACTTAATAAATACTTCTTGTCCAGTGGCGCCTAGCCTAAAAGTGATGGCAAGTGCAGTTGCTTGTTTACCATCCGTGGTAAACTTGGTAGATACTTTAATTACTAAAGGAAGTGCAGCAGGATTAAGCTACACTTACTATTCTGATATCAATACCACTGTTAAAGTTCCAGATCCAACAAAAGTAGCTACTACAGGTACCTATTATGTGAAAGCTTTGGATACAGCAGGTTGCGGAATTGCTAAACCAATCGTAATTACAGTTGCAAGTCAACCAGCAGTGCCTACTATTTCTGCGGCTTCTGCTTGTCAAAATCAAACTGGCGCAACAATTGCTTACACAGCTCCATCCAAAGCAGTTAAATTGGTATGGTATGGTACAAATGCAACAGGTGGTACACCATCCACTGCAACACCAAGCTTTAATACAACAACTGCAACAACGCTCACCTATTATGTAGCGCAAGCAGATACTGTTGCTGGTTGTTACAGTGATCGTGTTAGATTAGATGTGGTAGTTAAACCTACACCTTCTGCACCTGTTATCTCAAGAGATACGGCTGGTAAATTAGTTTCTTCAGTTGCCACTGGTGTTCAATGGTACAAAGACACTACTAAGATATCAACCGCTGCAAGCTTTAAACCAACTGCACCAGGTAGCTATACCATTAAAGCGACTGACAATGGATGTACCAGTGTAGCAAGCAATGCTTATTACTACTTGATTACAGATGTGATTAACTTAAGTGCAACAGAATTTATTAAGTTAGCTCCAAATCCATTTATAAATTACTTGAACTTTGATTTCGTAGTCAATGGGTATCAAAAATTAAATATTGATGTCTTTGCTACTTCAAATGGAACAAGGGTTTCTTCTAAGCAAGGAGTGTATGCTGGATCTAGATTATCTTACGCTGAATTGTCAGCTGGGGTATATATCTTCAGAGTCACTTCGGCTGATGGTAAGTTGTCTTATCAATTTAAAATGATTAAATTATAAAAAATTAAAAATGAATCGTATGAAATATTTTAAATTAGTATTGTTAGCCATTCCTTTTGTTCTTTTCTCTTGTAGTAAAGGAGGGGATTCTACACCTACGCCAACACCGACACCTACGCCAACACCGACACCAACGGAAGCGTCTATCACATTTAAGATAGAAGTGGATGGTAAGGCAATATCAGATTCTACCAATTCATTCATTTTACCAGCCTTGGCAGCAACTCAGGCTATAAATGTGAATGTAACTTCCACCTTGCCTAAAGATGGAGTAACCATTGATGTTTCTACTAAAAAGAATACCGATCAAAGCGTTGTTTCTACAAGTAGTTTATCAAGTACTGCTGGTACAACGAATGGCTTAAGTGTGACCAGTTTGGCATCGGGTGTTTTATGTACAGTAACTGTAACGGTTACTTCTAAAACCACTTCAACCAATACTGCCACTAAGACCTTTCAAATTGCGAAGAAATAAACGATAGGAAGAATTATAGCTTCCCCTAATGGATAAGACCCTTGTAAATCATGTATTTGCAAGGGTTTTTTTTGTTAAATTGTGATAAATAAGGATGGGTTATGGGAACTAATAAATTAAGAAGCCAAAATTGGTTTGGGCGCAAGGGGAAGGATGGGTTTATCTACCGTGCTTGGATGAAAAATCAAGGAATACCGCCAGACATGTTTGAAGGCAAACCTGTCATTGGCATTTGTAATACCTGGAGTGAGTTAACTCCTTGCAATGCGCATTTGAGGGACTTGGCGGAAATGGTAAAAAAAGGGGTATTGGAAGCGGGAGGGTTTCCTGTAGAATTTCCAGTGATGTCTTTAGGGGAGACTTTGATCAAACCCACGGCCATGTTGTATCGCAATTTAGCCAGC
>Ga0194047_10001814_pt1 | contig 12674 bp, 10 predicted proteins | sample JunL225m_MetaG_2_FD_160070 | JGI IMG/M metagenome (GOLD analysis project Ga0194047, IMG submission 160070) | Anoxic zone freshwater microbial communities from boreal shield lake in IISD Experimental Lakes Area, Ontario, Canada - Jun2016-L221-5m | ecosystem: Environmental > Aquatic > Freshwater...
TTAATACTCTGAATATATATATGTTCATAATTTTTATTCCACGCATTAATATCCATAAAAGGTAAAGCACTTTTCTGAATAAGCAATCTTTTGTTTGACCACTCATGGAGGGTTTCGGCCATTTTCAGCATTATTTGTCCAAGTTCATGAGGTTTATCCGGCTCGAAAATAAATCCGTTTTCACCATTACACAGCATTTCAGGTATCCCACCATGATTTGACCCAATCACCGGCACACCAAACATAAACGATTCGATAACTACCATTCCAAGTGTTTCTTGATTTAAAGATGGGACAACGCTTATATCGATACTTGTAAAAAAATCTTTCTGGCTACAATATCCAAGAAAAACGATTCTTGGATCATTAAAGCGCTCTTTCAAGGTATTTTCATAGATTGTTTTTCCTGAACCAGCAATACGCAACTTCCAGTTTGGTTTAGCCACCTTTATGAAAGTTTTAAGTAACATCTCTATTCCTTTATTTTTAGCAAGGGTTCCAATAAACCCAAAAACAATATATTCATCAATTAACCTATGTTGTAACTCATTAATATGAAAAGGAAATGTGCGCGAATTATGTATAAATGTTCTAATAGGTACATTTTTGAAATAATCAAAACTTATTATTTGATCTAAAACAAACTTGCTCACTCCTATAACTGCCGTTACTTTATTTGACTTGGAGGAATGAGGTTGGCGCATGATTCTGCACAAAAAGCATCGTGTTTTACAAGATTGAACATTATTGAACATATTGCTTTTAGGACATAAAAGGTATTGATCGTGCAGTACCTGCACAATTGGAATGCCGCATTTATAGCATACATCCCACACACTTATCGACCAACCAGCGAGATTATGGCATGAAATAACATCCGGCTTTTCGAGTGCAATAACTTTTTGAATAGAATCTATATTGAAGGGGTTATAGATATCCAACGTATGCCAAATAACTCTTTTCCATTGAGATGATTGAATTTTACCAAAATGAAAATAGATGTTACGATATCCTGACCGATACACTTTAATACCGTTCACGTTATCAATATGTAAACCTTTATACGGACCAAGGGAGAGAACACTTACATCATGACCAAGGCGTTGCATACCTTCAACATTCTCTTGTAAACCAATCTCAGCTCCTCCACCAATATAAGGATCATAAAATGAATTTATATATAAGATTTTCATAAGCAATGATCAATGTTCATTCCAAGACGTTTCGCTTCCCCATCTGAAATGGCATTTGTTATTAAACGATATCGATTCATTTTTCCACTAATTAAAGCATAGCATTTCATAACAGTCATATAAAATATTTTGTTAAGATTTCGTACCAAGGTATTGTGGGGGCGAATACATTGTTCAAAATAAGCTTCGTTACGAGCGCTATAATAAGCACGGCTATCACCTTCTTCAAATAACCACCCCTTAAACGATGATGAATATAGATGATGAGCATTCCATGATTTTTCAAGATCTCTTAATTGAGCGGTTACAACAAGATATATTGCACCCCCTGCACGCGTGATTCGATAGGAGAACTCAGTATCATCACCGTAAAGGACAATCCGAGGATCAGGATATCCATGCTTTTTAAGTAAAGAGCCATGGAAATACATGCCACTGTAAGCACCAATATCCAATTTGACCTGATCAGGTATAACTTTTTTTTTACTGCAATGCATGAACAAAAATGTTCTTCGAAAAAGTTTATATGGAATATCCATAACACTAAAACCAAAAAAACTATTCGGATTTGTCTTAACTCTGTTATACAATAATTTTTCTGATATATCTGCCTGATGATCAGGACGAAAACCAAGTATTATAAGATTGTCAGATTGAGTTACTCGAACGGCTTTGCTGTATGCAGTCCTCATCACACGTAGTGTGCCTAATTCAAGCACATTATCATCATCCAATAATAAGATATATTGAGCACCCTTGGCCACAGCCATTTTCATACCGACATTATATCCATTAGCTGAACCAGTATTTGATAAGAGAGATATTACTGATACCTTTTTACCAAATTCAAGGGCAGATAAATTGCTGATCGCATCGTGTGAAGCATTGTTAACAACAACAGCAAAATCTACCCCTTCTCGAAATGCTGATTGTAAAGATTGCAGCAAATAATTCCATCTGCTTCCATAAGTTACTGTAACAAGAATTGTTAACAATTTGAATTATTGTTTTTATAAGTATTAAAAGTTATAATTTGTCAATTTATAATTTTTCGCATTATTTTATAAATGATAACAACGTTATATAAATATACGAATTACAATATCGTATTAACATAAAAAACAAATAGACAAGTACAATGACTTAAGCAAATATTTTATTAATTATATTATTATTATGTAAATTTTACTATGTTGTTTTATTTATGATTAAACAATAAATTTTCTATTTATCATACATAAGATCTGTCCTGCAAGCATAGGTTATATTGAGTTGTTCCAATACCCTTTATTCATACTAAGTTTGCGTTTCACCGTTAATGGAATAACATGTTCATGTAAAGCAATTTTGTAAGCTATTAATTTCAGTACTGTACGAACAAGAGCTGAAGGGATTAACCATGGAGCATTTTTAATTAAATAGTACATTTCTGAGATCACAAACTTTTTACCCTCTTTTTCTGACTTTCCAAGTTTATTAAGAAACCACCTTTCTCGTGAATGGAAGACGCCAATATCAAAATAGCGACGAAACTCTTCCATCATGCTGTAGTTATGTGAATGATAACATACCGCGTCACTGGCATACGCCACCTTCCAGCCTGCATACAACATTTTGGCAGCAACATAGGTATCTTCACCAAAGATAATGTCTGAAGGGAATCCCCTGACGTCCAGTAAAGCTGTTCTACGATAGGCAGCAAATGAGTTAGAAAGAAAGGCTGCCTTAATACCAAGTAGTGGTATATTTTCTTTTGTTTTTACTGCAGATAGATCGGGATAATTAAATAAGCGTGCATGGACTGCAATTGGTGAAGAGTCAGAATGAGATAATTGACGACCACACACTGCTCCTACCTTTTCATCTTTAAATGGAGAAATAATATTTTTAATTGAATCGGGAGAGGCGAGGATAGCATCCTGTGTTATATAGATTAAAAAATCGACATTTGGAAAGAAATTAATACCTAATTGACGAGTAGCTCCATGATTAAACTTTTCTTTTGGTATGGAAACAACTTCCGCACCCATATTCATAACTGCTTTACAAGTATTATCCGTTGACGATGAATCAATTATCAGAATTGCAGGACAAACTAACGATGCCTGTATGGCGTAAAGACATTTTGTAATATTGCTCCCTGCATTATATGTTGGAATTATAATGCCGATAGAGTCAGAACATGCGATTTCGGTGATTTGATCCTTACTATACATATAGCCTCATCAATATATACCAGCTACCTATTTTCAATTTTTATCGTCATCAACTTTATTTGTTAAACTATGATTTACCATACACCTGTCATACACGGTTTTTTGTAACCAGAACCTCATCATGGACTTAACAAAATATTAGAATTCATACCGGAAACCAACAAAGACACTATGAGTTTGTATTTTATTGTTTTCGTTTGTATTGTCGTTAATGGTGCTTGTTGCAAAATATCGATAGCGTGCATCAATTGCGAAATGATCGCTTACAGGAATTACAGCGCCTCCTCCCAATTGATAACCAAGTGCAGTATATTTTGCAGAATATTTATTTGAATTAATATATATATCTGTATCGATCCATGTTGGCCCAGCTCCTGCAGTAAAATAAGGATTTAAACCGTTTCCCTCGATATAATAATATCCATTGACAAGAAATGTTTTTGCTGAAAAAGAGTTGGAAATACCAACAACATTTGTTTTTACTGGATCAATAATAAATTGATTTCCAAGTTCCGCCTCAAGTCTATAATTGTCAATTGTCATACCGATTGCACCTATTACATTAAGGCCAGCAACAATTTCATTGGTTGATGTTGCCAGCCCACTGTTACTATACCATGCCCCGAAGTTACTGCTTAGATAAGGGCTTGCAGCATACACCGGAGCTGTCAATATTCCGGCAGTAAATACCGCAGTCATGATGGGAAAACTTTTTTTCATTGGAGGATTGTCTTGTTTTACTTATTTGAATACATAAACTATTTGCTGACAAAGTGCAATGTAGTCACTATTTCAAGTTAAGTATATATTAAATTTCTGGTTATCATATAACTCATGATTTGCATATATTCTCATCAATACGCTCCTTTTTTACAAAAGACAATAGGAATTGTCTTAAGAAGAATCACTATATCAGACCACAGTGACCAGTTTTTTACATACCAGCTATCCATTTTAACTCTTGTGTTGTAATCAACATTATTGCGGCCACTTATTTGCCATATACCCGTCATACCAGGTTTCGCCAACAGGTAATAGTCAACATCATCACCATAGAGTTCCAGTTCATCCTTTATCACCGGCCTGGGACCTACCAGGCTCATCTCACCTTTCAGCACATTCCAAAGTTGCGGCAACTCATCAAGACTTGTTTTCCGTAATAAATTACCAAAGAAGGTGATACGAGGATCATTCTTCAGTTTATAGCATTGTTCCCACTCAGTTCTGGCTTCTGCATCAGTGTCGAGAAGCTCTGTTAAAATATGTTCAGCATTGCAAACCATAGTGCGGAATTTCAGGCATTTGAATGGTTTTCTGTTTTGACCGATACGTATATGACCGAATATTGCAGGTCCAGAATCACGGGTTATTTTCAAGATTAAAAAAGCAAAAAGCGGTGACAGCAAAATGAGCAATATAGTAGAGACGATAATATCAAAATATCGTTTCAGAACGTTTGATGAGCAATACGCAAGATTATTGTGCAAGCGAATCATAAGAGCTTCGTGGGTAAAAAAATGTTTGATTTCCATGCCGTAAAGCGGGAGACTCGGCAGTGACGGAATCACCAAAATATCGTTCGATCCAGCAAGAGTGAGCTGACGCACCCATGATTCGATTTCATTACTTTCATTGCTTTCAAGAGCAATCACACTGTGAAATTCTGCAAATGCATTCACTGAACAACCTTGATCGCTCATGCACAGCAGTGGAATACCTGCTACGGGCGCTTCAACTCTTGAACCATTCAAATGACTCTTTGAGATGAATCCCTGCACCTCAAAGCCAGCCATTTTTTCGCTTTTTAAGGCTAAACAGGCATTTTTTGCATTTTCACCATCACCGATAATGATGGTCGGAATTTGCCATACGTGCAACTTAAGCAGGATTCTCTTGGTCAACTGACGCAACAGATGAATAAGCGTTCCTATAAAGAACCACGTGGTAATCCACCACGCGATGTTTATCTGCTGGTGAAATATTTTAAATAATGCGAGATGGATCAACGCAAGTGTCATGATCCCCTGGAGCGTATAATGAAGTTCATCCCATAATGATGTACGGCGGGTATATCGCTTCATTACATACCCCATCCATAAAAACCAGAGAAGAACGAGCAAGCCAATAACGTTGAGATTGGTTGCAGTCGTAATGGTCAAAAAAGATGCAATCACGACAGAAAACATAAATGAAAGCAGGTCAGATACGCAAAGCGACCAACTTTGAATTCTTCTCCGCTTTTTGCTGTTTAGCGACTGAGATTTGAGCATGAATCTTTGACGATTCGTAGATTCTCAAAAAAAGGATTTTGTCACTGAGATGATGATGCCAGGGTTAAACTTTATCGATTGACCGACATCGAAATAGAGTTCCTGATTGAGTCTCCATCCTTCAGACATTGTGCTGTTATTGCTTAAAGCAAAGGCATAATGGTCTATACCCGGACGTGGTTCAGTAATAGAACCCTGCTGCCGTATCCAGGCAGTACGTATAATCGGGTTAAATCGATCGCTGAATGCAAGAGCAACACCAACATTTGCTCCCTGAAGCCTGTTCTGAGGAATAAAGGTATAATTTGGCAATTCAGTAAACGAAATAAAGGGATGACCGATACCATATCCTTGATAGGTCCAACCACTCCTGTAGTATCCGTTATAAAAGTAATCGTCGGGTTCTCCAAAAACTGAACCACGGGTATCAAGGTATTCAATGTTAATTCGTTTCAACCGACTTCCCTGTTGCTTGTTGATCATCGATGCACCGAGGAAGTAGTCGCCGGGTTTAACAAGGAGACCACCCCATATCCCGCTAACATCTTCAAACAAGGTATGAGCGTAAAAGAACCAGTCACGCTCACTCCCTTTCAACTGGAAAGCATATTCGATACTGCCAAGATGGTTGCCAAGAGCATTTGTCTGATCAGTGACAATTGCATCGCTTCCACCTTTTCCCCCGACAAAAACGCTTCGAAAAGCACTGAATCCTGAAGGATTGGTAACCCCGTCAGATCTGTTGGTTCCTCCCCATACAGCCAGATGATGGATTCCAATATAAAAATTCAAACCTTGATCAGGGAGGTCTTCACCAAATCGCAGGTAAAGATATTTCTGGTGGAGATAGGCGTTTGTTACATTCTGCTCTTCGCCTAACCATCCATGAGCGAGGTAAGCATTAACGGCAAGATCATCAAATATACCAACGTAGCCATTCGTTGAGATAGCTATTTTCGGGATGGTTGGTGCATTATGACTGTAGACTTCAGAACCCACCGTCAGCAGAGAGTCGACAAGACCAAAGGTTTCCGCTTTGCGGCCTATGTGGAGTCGGAAATTTTTATAAGCGAGACCGGCATAGGCATCAGTCCATACAAGATTCCTTGTTGAGTTTGTACCCGCTGTGACGTCAAATCCGTAGAACCAGTCGAATGTATATTCGTCAACGGGATTTTTATTCACCCGGAGTCGAGTAAATAGCGAACTGGTGCTTTCAGGATCGACGCGACCTTGCCGGTTGGCCCACATCCAGAACGGGGAGGTGTCGTGTTTTGAGAGTGTGAAACCGGAGGATACCTCAAGTGTATCGATGCCTGAAGGAAGAGAAGCATAGGCTGGATCGGCGATAAACAAAGCGAATATGATCAGAAATAGTTTATGAGCAAATTTCACAAACTGGAGACCACTCTTGTTGTTCCGGATGACTTGCATAACAGGATGCACTTTCATGTCACTGTTCGTTTAGTTCCAGCGGAGGTTGTTTTTAATTGCTTGCAGCTGGGCTTGGGTTTTTGTGTCTTTTCTGGCGTTTTGCAGAGCTTCTTTTATAAAGGCGTAGAGGAGAGTGAAAAAGCCGGCTGATACCGTTGCGAGCAATACCATAAGACTGCGTTTTGGTTTGGACTTTTTATCTGGCACGACGGCTTTATCGAGTATCTGGATCATGGAGCCCTCTTTTGCTTCGTCGATTTTGGCTATCTCGATTTGTTTGGTGAGTATGTCATAGATGGTTTCTGCATATTTGAGGTCTCGAACTTTTCGCAAGTATTCAAGACCAACTTCCGGAGCTTTGCTTGTGGATACGGAGCCTGTTTCAATTTTAGCGAGTTGGTTACGCATACCACCCACCAACTGCTGAGTACGAATATAGTCTGGGTTATTACCTGTGGCAAAGGTGCGCATGGCACCAAGTTCAACCTCTTTCATGGCAATCTGACCTTTGAGTTCGGCGCCGGCCCTGATAAGTTCTTGAGCCTGAGCATCCAATTGTAAAAGGCCTGTTTTTTCCTGTATTTTTTTCAAGGATAATTCCGCATCAACAAGAGCCCGCTTTGCCTGAAGAAGCTGCTTTTCAAAAAAGAGGCGACGTTGTGATGCTTCGCTGACTGCAAGTACCTGTGTTAATTTCTGCAGCTCTTCGACATACCCATTTGCCATATCCGCAGCAAGTTTTGGATTGGTATCGTCTACTTTTACAACGATAAAACCATCCTTACTTGCAACAATGCTACTGGCGTTTTCAAGTGCTTTACGGGTGTCGGTGACTAACTTTGTTTTGAAAACAAACTGCAGTCGGAATCGTTTAATCATATTATCGCTTACGGTCCGGCTTTTAAGCATGGCAACGTAGATATCCGCAGGATTCCTTAACCCAAATGAAAATCCGGGCAAACCGGTTAGAGCCCCGAACTGCCCGAAAGGAGATGATGCACCGGACTGCTGCTGTGGCGGCATTATTTGCGTTGATGCAGTATAGATGTCTGGGCTTAAAAGGCTTAGAATCGCCACAAATACAGCTGTGATGAGCGGGACTCCGAAGATGATCTTTTTATGTTTGGCGAGTGTAATTACGAGATCAAGCAGACTTATTTCGTAGTCTGTGCTTTTGGGGGGGATGGAGTTATCGGACATTTTTATACGTTTTAAGTTCGAAGTGCTGAGTAGAAAGAAAGTGCTGAGTAGAAAGAAAGTGCTGAGTGCTGTTCCTCTTGTTTTACTCAGCACTCAGCACTTTCTAATCAGCACTTTCCTTCTAAAGGTTTTTCAGGGTGGCGAGACCTGCGGCACCAAGACCGAATTGGTAGAGTATGCTTGTCCAGTCTTTCAGGCTTTGCACAAAGGTTGAACCTCTTTGAATTTTTTCGGGTACTACAATAGCGTCTCCTGGATTAACTCTTCCGCCCATCCCGCTACTGCGTCCGCTTCTAACTGTTCCGTCTGCGCAGATTCGGTAGAGTTCTGATTGTTCGCCGGTGGGACTTACCCCTCCAGCCAAAGTGAGATAGTATTTAACAGGACGGTTTTGCTGAAAAATAAAGGCGTTCTGTTGGTAGACGGCTCCGATAACATCAACCGTTCCAATTTTTTGTGGAATGTAGACCGTGTCGCCGTCTTTTAGAGCAACGTCAGGCAGGTCATTTATTGTAGCATTAAAATCCTTGAGCGTGAGAATAATACGACCCTCAGACTTGATTGTACGAAGCCTTTGCGTGAGTCGACGTTGTGCTTCGAGTTCGGTTCCTATCAGCGCCGCCTGAGCCTGATCACTCTGGTTATTAAGCCGTTGCTTGGCGTTGGTTTCAATATCTTTTTCATAGCGGTCAACTGCTTCATCGATCTTCGCCTGCTGCTGGACTCTGACACTTTCTCGTTTCAGCCTTGTTCCATAGATATAGCCTTTTTCGGTAATTCCGCCGATACGGGTTAATAGTGCTCTGAGCGTTTCGCCCTTTTTAAGTTCGAAAACACCACTTTGTTTTACCTCGCCGTCTACACGAACGAATTCCCTTTCAACTTTTACTTCCAATGGAGCGGCGCTTGGGGCGAAAACACGAATGATATCGGCCGGTTCGACCTCCAGCTTTTCGAGTTTATTTTCAATTGATGCCCAGTCTGACTGTAATTCTGCTATTGTCTGATAATTGGTATCAACACTCTTTTGAACGATAACGTTTTTTAATCCGCTCATTGATTCAAAACCACCTGCCCAACTCACGATTTCGGCAATCGATGACTTTTTCTTTAGTTCAAAGATGGCCGGTTTTTTAACATCTCCAAGCAATGCAAACTGGGGCCCAACCGGTGGGATGTAAATAACATCTCCATCCTGCAGTGCCATATCGGAGGATTTATCACCATGCAGCAGAATATCGTAGAGGTCAAAGGATACGGTTGGCTCGCCGCCTCGCTTAAGCTTGATGTTACGCATGCTACCGGTTACTGCCGGACCTCCAGAAGTGAAAAGTGCGTTAAGCAGGGTGCTCATGGCACTCAGCGTGTACGTGCCGGGACGCAATGCATGCCCTACAACATAGATCTGTACACTCCTTGTTTGCGCAATGCTGGCGCTGAGTTCGAAGCTCTTGAATATTTTGCCGACGGCTTTTTTAAGTTATTCCTGCAGGTCGCGATATTTTATGCCGGAAACTTTTACTGATCCGACGCGTGGAAGATAGATTTCGCCGCTACGGCTGACCGTAACATCCACATCTATATCGACCATACCCCATCCGCGAATCTGCAAGGCATCTCCTGCACCGATGACGTAGTCGGCATTAACCTGAACGGCTTTCAATGGTGCAAAGGTGCTGGGCACATTACGAAAGAGGTCACGTCCAAAAACATCAAGTCTTTTACCTGTTGAAGTTTCCACATAGATCTGGAAGCTGCTTTTTACAGGAGTGCTTTTGACTGATATGGGCTGATCCTGCTCTTCTGAACGGGGAGTTGCATCGCGCAGGTCTGACAATGATGTAGAAATCGATGAATTAACCATTCCTGCAGAAGCTGGTGAGAAGGATGCTGCACCACTGCTGGCGGTTGCTGCTGCTGAACCCTGCCCCGGGATTTCTGCAGCAATCGTTTGAATCGGAAAAACAAATAAACATAACGCAACAAGAACAAGATAAGAATACCGCATGATGAGAATTTTTTTTCTGGCTCGGAAAAAAGGAAACACCTTAAATTATGGAAAGCAATTGCTGAATTAAGCTCCGCTACCTTCAATTACAGTTGAAGGTTTACCAGAGATTTTGTATAGTAAAAACTGGACTGAATAGGCTATAGATTCAGATTTACATGTAATACAGAATATCACTACTGTCCAATTATAAGTCAAATAAATTCATTTGGTTACAGGCACAGGTCTCTGGAATTGTGCCAAAAGAATTGGCAACTAATTTTACAATATAGACTTGTTCAAAAACACTGACACTCAAAATCAGTACAAAAGAGTTAAGGAAGAGATGCAAATTGTGTCTCTTTTTCATCAAGGCAATAAGCTGATAAACCGAGATTGCTGTACAAATTTGTTTTTATACCTCATGTTCTGATGTCCTGTAACATGCCTTGATACGCAAATGCTTCTTTACTAACTTGAAGAACATTTCAAAGACAGCAGGCATTATGATAACCTACAGGCCTTTATTTTTTCAACAGTTGGACACCAGTAACAGAATATTATTATTTTTGTATAATATCAAATTTATTACTGCTGTAGTACTAAGACTTGTTGCTTATTTTCCTGAATGTAACGGCTTGCTTCGATTGCACTTTCTTCCGCCAAGAGATGAAAATTGGTCGGGAAAAGAGGTACTTTTTGTTTGAAGGGATTAAAGTACTGAAAAGCCGGCATTGGCTGAATGGGGTGATGTCAATAAGTAAAATGGAGTTGATCATAATGCTGCAGCTTAAAACCACTGGTTATAAAGCGCTTGACAATTTGCGGTCGACCGGTGTATTTCCGGTGGAGTGGTTAAGTATGGAGGAGCTGAAAACACAGGCCGATGCTGTTGTAGCACGTTTTCTTGAAGAGAGGTTTGCAGTATCGCAGGAGCTTGGCGGAGGTTTTTTGGCGGCTGAGCTGGTTGACAGGGCAATCCGTACGTCGGAGTACGAGGTTATGGACCAGGAGGGTGTGGCTGAGAGTGAAAGGCTTGCGTTGGTGCGGGCTTTGGATCGGCAGAACATGATGATGGGGCTTTATGGCCGTTATGTGGACATTCTTCTCCCATTAATCAACGATGTGGCCCGGCGTGAACAGCGCGAGGTACGGGTACTTGAGCTGGCGAGCGGTAATGGCGGGCTTGCATTGGCTTTGGGTGAGGAGGTGCGTCGGCAAGAGTTGCGGGTGCGTATTACCGGTTCGGATATTGTCCCTGCTTTTGTGGAGGAGGGCAACCTTCATGCGTTGAAGAAAAGAGTTCCTGTCAATTTCCAACTTCTGAATGCGTTTAACCTTCAAGAAATTGAGAAGGGAGAGTTTGATCTGGTCGTTATGTCTCAAAGTCTGCACCATTTCAGTCCGGGGCAACTGGCGGTGATTATTGCACAGTCCTTGCAGTATAGTTCGAGAGGGTTTGTCGGGATTGATGGATACAGAAGTGTTTTGCTTGCCTTTGGTGTACCTTTGATTGCCGGTTTGCAGGGGTTTGGTTCTTTTGCTCTTGATGGGTTGACTTCGGCTCGAAAATTTTATTCGGAACTTGAGCTGGAGATTATTGCGGAGGTTGCTGCGAGGGGGGGGAATTACACTGTTGCTTGTTTGTGGCCATTTAATGTTATCCAAGTGCTGAGTACTGAGTTTTTGGGGGGGAGGGGAATTTTGGAGAATTCAGGTATATTGATGTAAAATTTTTCGGGTAACTTAATAAAATTATGACAAGGAGTGTCAGGTATGAAGGTTGTCAAATTTTTGGCAGGTGCAGCAATTGCGCTTCTGGCTATTCAGTTTGTGCCTTATGGACGGGAACATAAAAATCCGCCGGTGACTGGCGAGCCAAAATGGGATTCTCCGAGGACTCATGAACTTTTTAATCGAAGCTGTAAAGATTGCCATTCTCATGAAACTGTATGGCCTTGGTATAGTTCTTTTGCTCCAGTATCCTGGCTGACGGCGCTTGATGTCTCTTTTGGCCGCGGGGTTTTCAATGTTTCTCAGTGGGGGCATCAGGATAAAAATGAAGGTGACAGGGCCGCGGCTGAGGTTAGAAAGGGAAAAATGCCTCTCTTTATCTATTTGCCGGCTCATCCGGAAGCGAAGTTGAATGCTGTGGAAAAAAAGGAGCTTATTGATGGGCTTGCGGCAACGTTTGGTGATAAAAAGAGTAAAAATACAGAGAAAGAGTAGGATAACACTGGTTTTCGTGATGATGATATGAGTTTTTCACTTTTTCAGCCACAAACTTCTCCTGCCTTAGAAAAATACCCGATTCATCTAGCACTCTTTCTTTTGACAGTGCTTTCAACGCTTTGGGCAGGAGCGTTCTGGGCGG
>Ga0194047_10001817_pt1 | contig 12637 bp, 6 predicted proteins | sample JunL225m_MetaG_2_FD_160070 | JGI IMG/M metagenome (GOLD analysis project Ga0194047, IMG submission 160070) | Anoxic zone freshwater microbial communities from boreal shield lake in IISD Experimental Lakes Area, Ontario, Canada - Jun2016-L221-5m | ecosystem: Environmental > Aquatic > Freshwater >...
CCCATCGGTAGTTAAGAATGCTGTATTGTCTGCATTTCTTTTAAAGGTGTAGATAGGTGCAGCAGGGCTTTTAGCTAAATACCAATTTGTAATATCTAAGTAAAGATCTAATGTTGTTTTTCTAAAATTCCATTTTTTATCAATTCTGATATCACTTGCGTTAAAGTTTTTTAAACGGGATGAGTTGATTTGATTGTAGTCTAAAGTTCCCGATCCTAATGTTAGATAGTTGGAACGACTCAACAACTCATCATATGGCGTATTGGGAACACCACCTTGATAACGGAATTTTAAACCCAATTCCCAATTATGAGAGAATTGATATCCCATGGTAAAACTTAATAAATGTTTGTTATCCCATGAGCTTGCTGTGTACTTACCATCAGCATTAGTATATTCTGATCTAAATAGGGTGTAACTCAGTATTCCAAAAAACTGTTTTGTTAACTTTTGTTGAGCAAAGAATTCAAATCCATAGGCTCTTCCTTTTCCATTAGAAACAATTGGTTCATTTCCTAAAATTGATGCGTCTGCCCCTAAGTTCGATAAACTGATTCCATTTTGAATAGATACAGGAACATTTGAATATTGTTTATAAAACCCTTCTAAAGTAAACCTGGTTGACTCACTCTTCAAATGTTCTACACCTATCACATAGTGTGTGCTATTAATATACTTTGCATTTTTATTTACAAACTGCTGGCCATTTTGAAATCCTAAGATGGTATATGGCGGAATTTTAGAGTAGTTACCTATTGAAGCATTAATCGTCCATTTATCTGCCAGAACATACGACATGCTCACTCTTGGACTAAGCGTTGATAAAGGGTTTGCTCCATCTGAGGTAAATGAATTTATATCTGTTCTAATACCTGCATTGATGCCTAATCTATTTTCAAAGAATCGTTTCCCGGCTTGTGCAAACAAACCAAGTTTACTAAAGTTAATACTCGTATTATAATTAAAAGTTTCAGCAGCTGCTATTACATTTCCAGCATTATCTGTAACTGCTGCTTTAGTAATTTGATAAGTTTGGTTTTCATAATGTACAAGTTGTACATCGGCTCCGTATGAAAACTTCCAGCCATTGACATTTTTGTTTACATCAAAACGTAATTTATTTTCTGTCTCTTTTGATTTTACATCTAAAGTTTGTGTTCCCTTGATAGGGCCCAAATTGTTTTCATATTTTTCGTTTTGATTACTGAAATCATTTCTGCTTAATGAGAAATTCCAAAATCCGTTTTGCACCAATCTTTTAAGACTTACACCAATGGTATAGTTCCACTGTTGAATAGATGGATTGCTATTTAAGATATATAGTTTTTCGGGAGTTGCTTTTTTAGGCGCTGCAAAACTAAATTCATCAATAGCCCCAACACCAAGAAAACTAAGTGTTGTTTTTTTATCGATCTGATGTGTGATCTTATACTGGAAATCCCAATAGTTGGGTCTGATTGGCAAATCAATTGCTTTAAATAATAATTGTAAATAACTTCTTCTAGCTGAAGCAAGAAAAGTTGTTTTTCCAGAATTAGACAAGGGCCCCTCTAATGTAGTAGCAAGCTCAGTGGCACTGAGTCGAACATTACCCTGTAACCTGCTTGCATTACCCTTCTTTTGCTTAAACTCAAATACCGAGGATAGAGCATTGTCAAATCTGGCATCAAAAGCAGAAGTACTTAGTTTTACATCTTCGATAAAACTTACGTTAAGGATACCAGCTGGGCCACCTGCACTTCCCTGTGTGGCAAAGTGGTTGATCACGGGCACTTCAATGCCGTCCAGATAATAAACGTTTTCATTAGGAGCGCCCCCTCTGATGATGATATCATTTCTAAAACCCGCAGTACTTGCAGTTCCCCCAACTCCTGGAAGACTTTGTATAACTCTTGAAATGTCAAAGTTCCCGCCAGGATTACGTTTTATTTCTTCTGTTGTAAGTCGTTGTACACTTAATGGTGTTTCCAATGTAGCGGCTCTTACTGTTTTCCTGCCACTACTTGTTACTATTACTGATTTTAATTCTGTAATAGTTGGTTCCATTTCAATATTCAGGTTGTTCTCATTCCCGGTACTGATAAGGACATTAAATAAAGTTGCCGTATTATAGCCAGTTGCTGAAAAACGTATAGTGTAGCTCCCTGTATTTAGTTGTGTAATTCTGAACCTTCCTGCACTATCTGCAATTAGTTTTTTATCTCCCAAACTGATACTTGCACCTGCAATTGGTTTTTGATCCAATTTACTGATAATGGCGCCTGAAACAGATCCTGTTTTTTGAGCATTTACAGTTAAAATCGAAGCCCATAAAAAAGCTATAATAATGAATATTCTCATCCTGATATTTTGAAAAGACAAATTTACAAATGTTTCCAATCCATGCTTATCCATTCATATAAATGAAGCGATAATCCATTGATCCTTTATTATATTTAAGGTATAATTCAACATATGAAACATTTCTTACTAGTATTTTGTTTGATGCTGACAGTTAATTTTCTTTTTGCACAGAAAAAGCCTTTGGATCATACTGTTTATGATAGTTGGCAAAGTATTGGTGAACGTTTATTGAGTAATGATGGAAAGTATATAGCTTTTACAATCACTCCTCAGGAAGGGGATGCTAATTTAATGTTGCAGTCGGTTGATGGTTCTATTAAAATGCAGTTTGCAAGAGGATATGCTGCAGAGTTCACCGAAGACAGTCGTTTTTTGGTATTTAAAATCAAGCCAACCGTTAAAGAAACCCGGGATGCAAAAATAAAAAAGAAGAAACCTGATGAAATGCCGAAAGATAGTTTGGCTTTTATAGAACTTGGGAAAGACAACCTTGTGAAAATTCCAAAAATTAAAAGTTTCAAATTACCAGAAGACTCTGGCAATTGGTTAGCCTGGTTGGCAGAAAAAAGTACTACAGAAAATAAGCCAAAAGCTGAATTAGATTCAGTAGCGAAACTGAACGCGATGGCTACTTATTCTGATAGTTTATTACATGTGGTTGATAGTATCCGTTTAAAAATATATGATGCTAAACTAAGAGGGATGAGCATTTTGCAAACTCCTAAAAAAGCATCAATAGCAAAATCAACTGAAGATCCTATTGAAGAGGGAACTGAACTTACCCTTCGAAATTTATCAACAGGAGAGCAGCAGACTTTTAAATTAGTTACAGAATATTTTTTCAATAAAAAAGGTAATACACTGGTATATGAAACCAGTAAAAAAACGGCAGATAGTTTAGTGAAACCATTAGTAGTAAAATTGGATCTAACTAAAAACACATCAAAAATAATTTTTCAAAACTTCAATGATGCTAAGGGATATCGATTAGATGAAAAAGGATCTCAATTGGCATTTGTAGCAGAAAGAGATAGTAGTAGTAAAGCACTTTTGAAATTCTATAAATTATATTATTTTAAAGAAGGGTTAGATAGTGCCAAATTGTTGGCGGATAAAACTAGTATGGGAATGCCTACTGGTTTTTCTGTAAGTGATAATCCAAATATCCTATTCAGCAAAAATGGTCAGCAAATGTTTTTCGGAACGGCACTGATACTTCCTGCGAAAGATACTAGCCTACCTGAATTTGAAAGAGTATCAGTAGATGTCTGGCATTACAACGACGATTATTTACAGCCAATGCAATTAAAAAATTTAGACAATGAGTTGAAAAAAAGTCATGTGGCGAGATACGATTTTGAGAAAAATCAAATCATCCAAATTGGAAGCCCTGATTTTCGTTCATTGTATTTGACAAAAGAAGGAGAGGGCAGCGTAGCTTATGGTGTAGCGGATAAGGGTAAGAGAGTTGCTATGCAATGGCAGGGATTTATTGAAAGTGATCTTTATTCACTGAATGTGCAGGATGGACAAAAGAATTTGATTCAAAAAGATTTTAAGGGAAATGTTTATCCATCATATACTGGTAAATACTTAATCATGTATGATGATAAGAAAAGAAGCTATAGTGCTTACAATTCTGAAACAAAACAAATAATAGGAATTGCAAAAGACATTAAATATCCATTATATGATGTTGAAAATGATGTGCCTGATGATCCAAATACATATGGTATAGTAGGATGGGAAGAACAGGATGCTGCATTATTTGTGTATGATGAATTTGATATTTGGCAGGTCGACCCACAGGGTATTAATCCCTCTGTTTGTATTACAGGAGGTTTGGGAAGAAAAAATAAAACAACTTATCGAAATATTGTTTTAGACAAAGAAGAAAAGTTTTATAAAAAAGGCCAGCAATTGTTATTCAATGCATATAATAATACGGATAAGACTTCTGGTTTAGTATGGCATATATTAGGTAATACTTTTGAACCTTCTGCTACGTATCCTGCTAGAGTTTCAGCAGCAATAAAAGCAAAACAGGCAAATGTATTTAGTTATGCTACTGAAAACTATCAACATGCTTCAGATATTAGAGTAGCTGATATAGCAACAAATAATTTTACAGATTCCAATAAATTTCCTGGTAGCATTTTATATCAACCTAACCCACAACAAAGTAATTATAATTGGGGAACAGCTGAGTTGTTCAAGTGGAAAGCATACACAGGAAAGGATGCGGAAGGGATCATTTATAAACCCGAAGATTTCGACCCCAAAAAGAAGTATCCCATGATTGTTTATTTCTATGAAAGAAATAATAATACTTTATATAATTATAATGCGCCTTCACCTACACCTTCTAGATTAAATATTCCATTTTTTGTGAGTAGAGGCTATATAGTTTTTGTTCCTGATATCTGGTACAAGACTGGTTATCCGGGTCAAGGAGCATATGATTATATAGTTAGTGGTACAAGAGCTGTAGTTAAACAAGGGTATGTTGATAGTACAAAGCTTGGATTACAAGGACAGAGTTGGGGAGGTTACCAAATTGTGTATCTGATTACAAAAACCAATTTATATGCAGCCGCCTGGGCGGGTGCACCTGTTGCGAATATGACGAGTGCTTATGGTGGCATTCGTTGGGGTAGTGGTATGAATCGTCAATTCCAATATGAAAAAACACAGAGTAGAATTGGAGCAACGCTTTGGGAAAAACCAAATTTGTATTTACAAAACTCAGCTTTATTTTCATTACCAAAAGTAACTACGCCATTAGTGATTATGTCCAATGATGCAGATGATGCAGTTCCTTGGTATCAAGGAATAGAAATGTTTACTGGAATGCGTAGACTAGGTAAAAAAGTCTGGATGCTTAATTATAATAATGAGGCGCATAATCTTGTTGAACGTAGAAACAGAAAAGACATTCAAATCCGCGAACAACAATTTTTTGATTATTTATTAAAAGGTGATAAGCCTGCAAAATGGATCAGCGACGGAGTTCCCGCAATTCTGAAAGGAAGGGATTGGGGTTTGGAAATTAAAAATTAAAAATTAAAAATTACAAAGTTAAAAGAAGAGTGAAGAGGGTAGAATATGTTAACTAAGCATTGTTAACCCTAGGCTTCAGCTTAGGGGTTGAATAAATAGAAGGAATAGGACTTTAGTCCTTACGATGCGTTACTCCTAGATGATTCCATTTTTAATTAAAATGCGAGATAGTACTTCTTTAAAAGTTCTATAAATCTATCTGAATAAACCCTGTTATCCTGAATGGTTATTTCTTCAGATAATAGGGTTTGTTTTTTTCTGGAGAATATTAAAAAGGTTCTAAAGGAAGTATGTTTAGAAGTTTGTTTGATATCTGCATTTATTTTCAAGAAAAGGTTTCTCTCCAATGCCAATTGAATCATTTCATCTTTTCTGTGAAAAGGAAGAAGAATGGCAGCTACACTTTCTTGTTTTAGTTTTGCATCTATAATCTCTGTTAATTCTTTTAAACTCAAAGCAGAACTATGTAGTGCTAGATTTTTTTTTGTATCTGGCGACGCCAAATCATTTTCAAAAAATGGGGGATTGCTGATTATATAATCATAGGGTTTGTTTGAATCCCAACTGCGAATATCTGTTTGCTTGATATTGATGTTTGAATGAAAAGAGGCATTAGTGAAATTTTCAGCAGCCTGCTTTACAGCGTTTGGCTCTATCTCAACAGCATCAATTTCGCAATCAATTTCCTGTGCAATCATCAGACTTAACAATCCTGTTCCTGTTCCAATATCAAGTATGCTAATTGGATTTGAATATTGCTGTTTTTGTAAAAAATCTACTACCCATGCTCCAAACAAACAGGCATCTGTACACACTTTCATGGCACAGTGTTCCTGTTCTATTTTAAATTGTTTGAATTGAAAGTAATTATTCGACAAGAGGTAAAAGTGTTTAAACCGAATATACGTTAACCCTAGGTTTCAGCCCATATGATTTTTTTCAAATAAGAGAATATTTTTTTACTTCGAAAGTGGGGGAGCATTAGGGCTAAAGCCCAATCTTCATTTCTTCTTTACACCCCCAGCTTAAAAGCTGGGGGTAACATTTTTTTTTTCTACTTTATTTTAAAATGAATATACGTTAACCCTAGGCTTCAGCCTAGGGTTTGATCAGGAAAATTTTATGGGGCTTCAGCCCCTATGCTGTGGTTCAAATAAGAGAATATTTTTTTTACTTGGAAAGTGGGGGAACGTTAGGGCTAAAGCCCAATCTTTATTTCTTCTTTAACCCCCAGCTTAAAAGCTGGGGTTAACAGATTTTCATATTCGCCAGCATCTATTAAACATCCACAAACAAAAACGCCCCGAATTAATTCGAGGCATTTTATAGATATAATTACTTATTTATTTATCTGATGTTAAACTAGAGAATAAATATTCTTTATTCAACCTTGCGATATTACTAATTGAAATTTCTTTAGGACAAGTAGCTTCACAAGCTCCTGTATTAGTACAAGCCCCAAATCCTTCTTTATCCATTTGTGCAACCATGTTTAGAACCCTTGATTTTCTTTCAGGCTCTCCTTGTGGTAATAAGGCTAAGTGTGAAACTTTAGCGCTTAAGAATAACATAGCAGAACTGTTTTTACATGCTGCTACACAAGCTCCGCAACCAATACACATGGCAGCAGCAAATGATGCATCTGCATAGTCTTTATTAATCGGCAGAGAATTTCCGTCAACTGCATTACCAGTATTTACACTAATATATCCACCAGCTTGAATGATACGATCAAAGGCAGAACGATCTACCATTAAATCTTTGATAACTGGAAATGCACCAGCTCTCCAAGGTTCAACTACGATAGTATCTCCATCTTTGAAAGCACGCATGTGCAACTGACAAGTTGTGTTTGCCATCCATGGACCATGTGGTTTACCATTGATGTATAAAGAACACTGTCCGCAAATTCCTTCTCTACAATCATGATCGAAGGCAATGGGCTCTCCACCTTCTACAATCAATTTTTCATTCAATACGTCAATCATTTCAAGGAAAGACATTTCAGAAGAAATATCCTTCACCTGATAGCTTACAAAACCACCTTTGTCCTTACTGTTTTTTTGTCTCCACACTTTAACAGTCAAATTCATATTGTAGTGTTCCATTCTATAAAGTTTGTCGTTAATTAAGTCAAAATTCAAATGTCGTAATTCAAAAAAGATCCGACTGTTGTTTATAATTATTTATAAGATCGTTGAGATGGTTTTACAACATCGTACAGCAATGGCTCTTTATGTAAAGTCCATTCATGTTCTGCTTTATATTCCCATGCTGCTACATACATGTAGTTTGCATCATCACGTAAAGCTTCACCATCTTCAGTTTGGTATTCTTCTCTGAAGTGTCCGCCACAACTTTCATTTCTGTTTAAAGCATCGATACACATCAATTCTCCTAACTCTATGAAGTCGGCTACACGATTAGCTTTATCTAATTCAGGATTCATTTCATTGATTTCGCCTGGAATACGTACATCACTCCAGAATTCTTTTTTCAGAGCTTGCACTTCTTTGATCGCATCTTGTAATCCTTTTTCATTACGTGCCATACCGCATTTATCCCAAATGATTTTACCTAAACGTTTGTGGAAGCTTTCAACAGACTGCTTACCCTTAATGTTCATTAGTTTTTGGATTCTATCTGAAGCAGTTTTTTCTGCTTCCTCAAATGCAGGGTGAGTTGTTTCAATAGCCTTACTATAAATATCATCAGCCAAATTATTACCCAAAGTGTATGGAATCACAAAATAACCATCAGCCAAACCTTGCATCAAAGCAGAAGCTCCTAATCTGTTTGCACCATGATCGCTAAAGTTTGCTTCGCCTAAACAATACAAACCTTTAACTGTAGTTTGTAATTCATAATCTACCCATAAACCACCCATGGTATAATGTACAGCAGGATAGATACGCATAGGAAATTCATATGGATTTTCTCCAGTGATCTTCTCATACATATCGAATAGGTTACCATATTTTTCCTTCACAACTTCCTTGCCTAAAACAATGATGTCTTCCAAACTCATATGATCGTTTCCTTCTTTGCCGGCTTCAATTTTACCATAACGAACAATCGCATCAGCAAAATCTAAGTAAACAGCTTGCTTACTAGTACCAACGCCATATCCTTCATCACATCTTTCTTTTGCAGCGCGAGAAGCTACGTCACGCGGCACAAGGTTTCCAAATGCTGGATACCTTCTTTCCAAGTAATAATCTCTTTCTTCTTCAGGAATATCAATTGCTTTTCTTTCGTCGTTTTTCTTGTTGGGAACCCAGATTCGACCATCATTTCGAAGCGACTCTGACATGAGTGTCAATTTAGACTGATGGTCGCCACTAACTGGAATACAGGTTGGGTGAATTTGTGTAAAACATGGGTTTGCAAATGCAGCACCATCTTTATGTGCTTTCCATGCTGCGGTTACATTACAACCCATTGCATTGGTTGATAAATAAAATACGTTTCCATATCCACCAGTGCATAATAAAACTGCATGACCAAAATGTCTTTCCAGCTCACCACTCACTAAATTTCTAGCGATGATTCCCCGTGCTTTATCGTCGATCTTAACCACTTCTAACATTTCGTGGCGTGGATACATTTTTACATTACCCAAAGCAACTTGTCTTTCCAAAGCTTGGTAAGCTCCAATTAATAATTGCTGTCCGGTTTGACCCGCAGCATAAAAGGTTCTCTGTACTTGTGTTCCACCGAAAGAACGGTTACTTAATAATCCGCCATATTCCCTTGCGAAAGGAACACCTTGAGCCACACATTGGTCAATAATATTGCCACTCACTTCGGCTAAACGATGAACGTTTGCTTCACGAGCACGATAGTCGCCACCCTTGATAGTATCATAGAATAGACGGAAAATACTGTCACCATCGTTTTGATAGTTTTTGGCAGCATTGATTCCACCTTGTGCAGCAATGCTGTGTGCACGACGGGGGGAATCCTGATAACAAAAAGCCTTTACTTTATATCCCAACTCGCCTAATGAAGCTGCTGCAGAAGCACCAGCCAAACCGGTACCAACCACAATTACTTCCAGTTTACGTTTGTTGGCAGGATTAACAAGTTTGCAATGTCCCTTATAATCGGTCCATTTATCATCTAAAGACCCCGAAGGGATTTTCGCGTCTAACATATATCCAAGTTTACTATGATTAGAATATCGTATTTAATAATTCGTAGCTACTAATTTGTAAATTATTAGCTAAGCCAACCCAAATAAAAACTCAATGGCATCATTACAAATGCTAAAGTGACGATCACAGAAAAACCATAACCAATGCTGGTAAGCATTTGATTATATTTTTTATTGTGAACACCCATTGTTTTAAAAGCACTTTGAAAACCATGTGCTAAATGGTAGCCCAAAGACAAGCAACCCAATACATATACTATTACCACCCATAATTCAGAAAAGGTAGTTTTCATCTTTGCATAAAGGTCAATTTCTTCTCCCAGCAAAAATTTTTGGTTTAATCTGTTTGGAAACCAAAAATTGCTCATGTGCAGGATTAAAAACAATAGAACTAGTGTTCCTAAAATTCCCATGCTTCTGCTATACCATTTGCTGCCTCTGTTTCCATAGTCGCTAGCATAGGCTATACCTCTTTTACTGCGATTTGAAAACTCTAACATGAGACCTTGTACGATGTGCAGAATAAGGCCGGCAAATAAACCAATCTCCAGAATTCTAGGCACCACATTGGCACCCATGAAATGTGCTCCGGCATTAAACATTTTGCCACCATCATTTGCCCAGATACAGGCGTTCAAACTAACGTGTACAATTAAAAAAAGAATTAGAAAAATGCCGGTGAAACCCATGACTAATTTCTTTCCGACAGATGAAGTAAAGACTTGTTTCCAGGTCATAATGCAAGTTTAGATTTGAGAAATCGCTGCAAAAATAACGTATGAATCAATGCCAAGGTTTAAAACTTTCATATAATCTGAACTATTTATTGTACTAAATCTGAAGTTCAACATTTTAAATTGAACGCTGTTTAATAATTGTGTCCTTATTCTTTGGAGGATTGAACAGTCATTTGACCGCTCACATAAAACTAGTACCAACATTCCGTTTTCGATTCTTACATTTGAAACATGTTAAAACAATTAAGTATTCTCTGGACTAGCTTCAAAATGGCTCTTCAAGAATTGAGGGTAAATAAGCTGCGTACTTTTCTTTCTCTGTTTGGCATTACTATCGGTATTTTTTGCATTATCGGGGTATTGGCAACAGTAGATAGTTTAGAGCAAAAAGTACAGAACGATATTAAAGCACTTGGAACAAATACGATATATATCGATAAATGGTCTTATGGTGGCGGTCCTGATTATCCCTGGTGGAAATTCATGAAACGCCCGGTGCCCAAATTTGAAGAAATAAAAACCATCAAAGAAAAGAGTCAGCTATATTCTTATGCTGCTATGTTTCTTGAAAAAACGGTTAATGTATCTTATTTAGACAATACTTTGAACGGCGTAAACATCTATGGTGTTTCAGAAGAGTTTAATAAAATTCAAACCATTGATATTTCTTATGGCCGCTATTTGAATGATGCAGAATTTACTTATGGTACATCTTCTGTTATAATAGGGACTCAGGTTGCTGAGGAATTGTTTGGAAAGCCTGAGAAAGCAGTTGGTAAGGAAATCTCTTATGGTGGGAGGCGCCTGAATGTGATAGGAATTATTAAGAAACAAGGTCAAAGTATGGGAGGAGGATTTGACTATGATAAATGTTTGATGGTTACCTATCGCTATTTTGCTACAATTTATAACCCTGACTTAAATCAACCCAAAATTTTAGTTCAGGGTAAAGAAAATATTCCTTCTAAAGCTTTACAAGAAGAGTTGATTGGAATTATGCGTCAAATTAGAAAATTGAGTCCTACCCAAGAAGACGATTTTACTTGTAATGATATCGCTGTATTTAGTGAACAGATTAAAGGTTTTTTTGGAAAAGTAAGTGCAGGTGGATGGGCAATTGCCGGTTTAAGTTTAATAGTTGGAGCTTTTGGGGTTGCCAATATTATGTTTGTAACAGTTAGAGAGAGAACTAGTCAAATTGGATTGAAAAAAGCCATCGGAGCTAAACGAGGAACCATCTTAACAGAGTTTTTAATTGAAAGTGCCTTTTTATGTATCATTGGGGGGTTACTTGGTTTGTTTTTTGTTTGGTTACTAGCATTAGGATTAACAAGTGCTTTACCATTCCCGATTTTTATATCTGCAAATATTATAACACTTGCCATGAGTATATGTATCGGTTTGGGAATTATTTCTGGTATTATTCCTGCATTTATAGCTGCGAAAATGGATCCCGTAGTTGCTATTAGGACTAAATAAAATTAATTGATAAAAAATATAAAACTTTGAGATTCGGTAATCTGAATTTCAAAGTTTTTTTTGTATAAACAGGGACAAGCTTGTTTCAATTAACTTCGCGATGTGAATACCCCAAAAAATATTACCATTTTAGCTATTGAATCTTCCTGCGATGAAACATCCGCAAGTATTTGTGTAAATGGAAAAATATTATCTAATAGCATTGCTACACAATCTGTTCACGAGCAATACGGTGGGGTAGTACCCGAATTAGCTAGCAGGGCACATATGCAAAACATTGTACCCGTAATTGAAACTTGTTTAAATGAGGCTTTCCCAAATTTAAGTGCTAATGAAAGAATGGAAACTATTTCTGCTGTTGCATATACGCAAGCACCAGGATTAATTGGTAGCTTATTAGTGGGTGTACAGTTTGCAAAATCAATTGCATTAGCGCTAAATAAACCTTTGATAGCAGTGCATCATATGCAAGCACATGTCTTAGCAAATATGATTCAAGATCCTGCTCCTTCTTTTCCATTTATTTGTTTAACAGTAAGTGGTGGGCATACTCAAATTGTTCTTGCCAAATCACCTTTAGATTTAGAAATTATAGGAGAAACTATCGACGATGCTGCAGGAGAAGCATTTGATAAAACAGCTAAATTATTAGGACTTCCTTATCCTGGCGGACCTTTGATTGATAAATATGCAGCACTGGGCGACCCACTAAAATTTAAATTCGCAGAACCACAAATTCAAGATTTGAATTTTTCGTTTAGCGGATTGAAAACTTCCATTCTATATTTTCTCCAGAAACAAGAGCCTGGTTTTATAGAATTGAATCGGAACGATCTCTGCGCCTCAGTACAATATACCATCA